>SXGU01240570.1_pt1 | contig 37596 bp, 43 predicted proteins | sample 3174531 | NCBI WGS metagenome assembly SXGU01 (sample SAMN11356863, study PRJNA531348) | freshwater metagenome | isolation source: freshwater sample F1-140 | place: China: Fuxian Lake, Yuxi | collected 2017-12-25 | reverse complement strand
GAAACGATGGAAACGATGGAAACGATGGAAACGATGGAAACGATGGAAACGATGGAAACGATGGAAACGATGGAAACGATGGAAACGATGGAAACGATGGAAACGATGGAAACGATGGAAAATCCCAATATAAATATTTTACTGATGACAATCAGTTTAAACTGAATATTTTACACGAAGCTGTTAGTGATGTATATTTGACAACGTTTATTAAAGCACGCTGTAATAAATATATAACAAAACTTATTCAAGAACTAAAATCTGTTATGTGCACTAAAACACAAAGAGATATAATATTACTATCTTTTCTCGAAGCAATTAAACACATTAAAAATTGTTCCAACGAAGGACGTGCTATGATGCAACTCGATTTTCGTACTTTATGTCTTGCATTTCGCGAAATTGGTATAGAACAATCCTATGAACTCAACACACAGATTGAAGATTATATTAGATCGTATTATTCTGATTCAGTATAGCACTATAACGTTCTTGTGTTAATTTTTGTAAACTGCTTTTGCTAGAAGCAGATTTCGGTTCAAAAGCCAGACGCCACTCAGGTATAGGTATAGTAGATACTGTTTGTTTTATATTGTGTTTATGTGTTTTTTAATCGGTGCCCCTGTCAAAGTTCTAATAGCGTTGTAGTTCATTTTTAGGAGCTAACTTCTAGGAGGGCTCTAATTTCTTCAGTCATAGCCTTCTGTCGTTGTTGATAAACACGCGTGCTGAGAGTCTGCGGTAAATCCTGTATTTTTGACAAGTTTTTGCGATCAACTATGATTGGCGGTATATTTATACTCACGCAGTAGTCCCTCGGTGTCTCATAATCTTCAGGCTTTGTTGTTTCATCCTTAATTATAATAATAACTGTTTCCAGTTTATATACCTTAGTTTGATGTATATACTCAACAATACTGGGAGCTGAAATTTGTGAGGGCAAAGCCTTACGATACGGTATATCATACACAACCATACAATAACTTAAATCGTCGGAGAAGAACATTCTGTTCGTATTATTCGTGTGTGCCGGAACATCCCAAAGGGTACATCGAATCTGATTCCTTCCACTAACTACATTGCTAGTATAAACATTGGGTATTTTACTAGACACGCCCCATAACGGCATATACAAAGTTTTGGAATTATCGCCCGTTACAAGAATATTAACATAGGGATTAATGTGCAAAGACTTAATTTTTTCAACAACTGACATTTATTTATGTATTAAATTATGCTTAAGTAACATCCACTTAAAAATATTTAATGGGATGAGACTGGACCAGAGCATATAGGATTGTAATCTGCGCAGCAATCATGGTACACCTTACATAAGGAGTCGCACTGACACAGGTCTCCTTGTCCGTATGCGCATCCTTTAGTGCTGGTAATTTCTTGATAAATGTAGGGCCCTTGGCAGATGGTACGATATTGAAGGAAGAAGAGACGGCACTGCGAACTTTTGCAGGCGCAAAATGATCAGCATCTCATCATAATGACTCAACAATCGCTGTCAGAACTGGCTTCACAATATTCCTGGGCGCGCTGACGTTATGAAGAAGATCTTAAATATGTCTTCTGCACCTTCTGTGTGGCTCGCAGAGATGGAACGCTTAGCAGTGCTGCGCCCACCGGGGCAGCAAGAGAGCTTCAAGCGTGATTTGAGTGAACGGTTTCGGCAGCCCTTGTATATACATCGGCAACCTATGCTTCGACCGATTATTCACAGGCTATCAGTTAACGTAACAGGTTCCTATGTCGCGGATTTTGATGGTGACGAAATCGTTCCCTGGGGAAAATGAAATGGCCGATCCTGTGATGGCTGCACAGTTTTTCTTGAACAAGATTTTGCAACATATCAACCGCGGGAACAAAGTTGATATCTCTGTTGTACCTGTATATAACCTCACTCCCGGTCAGGAGTCTGACCAGGTCTTCCGTAAGCTTCAGTTAGACAAGCTCCTATACAAACAAATATCTTTCGATAGATTATACGAGGTCATAAGTGCCAGATGCTCATTCAGATATACTGAATTCATACTACATATGATTATTTGGGGCGTGCTGAGCGAGACGGATCGCGAAAAACTTGAAGCGTACGCCAACTCCAAATTGCACTAAAGTTACACAAATAACTCAATATCTAACATTCTTTGGATCCCTTTGCTATATCTATGGTTCAAAAAAGAATTGAAACTGTCTCAATACAAATGATTGGGTTCGTATTGGCTCTCTTATGTTGCATAGGTACTACCTTGGCCTTTATCTACAGTGTACGATTTTACGTCTCCAAACAGAGCATTCCGATGCAAATAACAATATTATCCATCACTGCTATATCTTTCTTTTTCGCATTATCAGTATGTATTATGTTGCCACTCGACATATACGGAGATGACACAGAGACATATACTTCGTTTTGGGTTACTAACTATTGGATCTCTTTAGTCCTTTCATGGATAGTAATTCCCCTACTCATGGAATTCCGTGATGCACCGGAATTCCATGTGTTCGAGCAGATTCGCACGGCATGCCGGCAGTTTATGGCTACAAATATACTGGTAATGTTCGTATTATTAATATTTGTTGTCATAGTCATGTCAACCGAAGGCCTGACAGCAAACAGTATGAGGGTCGTATTAGTTACTATGTCAAACACATTTGGCCTCATTGTAATAATAGTTGCGTTGGGTTACGGTTTAGTGAATATCCTACGCAACATGTATCTGAAGACAGATAGAAAAGCTGAACTAAAATCTATATACGCTCACATTGGCGTGTGCAAAGATAAAATTGTCGGAGCCACAACTGAACTACAAAAGCTAAAGGATAAACTCGACGCGATGCAAACTGGTAGTATGTACCATGAGTACATCTCAAATATGTTAGATTTGTTGCCACCCACACTCATTGACACCGCCAACAATAATATATCGACATCGTGGTACGAGGAGCTAGTAAACATCAATAAAGGTATAAAGATCCATATGCGAGACTACAATACATATAACAATCAGATGCACCTAGACATAAAGAAAGTCATAGCGCTGAAAAAAGATTCCCCGTGGAACGTCTCTGTGAGACCATATATTTATGTAGGTCTGTTGATCAGTTGCTCCCTGCTCTCGTTTATCGTTTGTTGGTCAGAGATTACTATACCAGCACACATGACAATGCTACCCAACTCGGTGCCATTGTCACTACTGATGTTATCATATATGGCGGTCTGCACATATTACAGTTATACTCAGCTATATCCAGACTGGAGGAGAGATCTCTTGTACAGTTCGATGATCGTTGGCAGATTCGCTATTTCAATTGGACTTAATTATATAGATATATTGTATGGTTCAGGCGAGGCACATAATGTACAGTACTACAATATTTATGAGACCTTTCCTTACTACAGTAATTTTGCTACATACTATCCAGTATGTACCTTGGTTTTCGCCTTATTCGGAGCATTTAATGTTATCGATAAGATTAAATACTACTGTGGCTTCGTTGGCACCGATCAGAGAGACAACCGCATCGCACTGTTTGAGCAGGAAGGAGAACGACTTGTTGACCATGAACACAGGTATATGATGGAATCTATCATATAAATACGCACATAAAATGATTCTACTATAATGTGGATCAACCTCAAGTACAAAGCTGATTTAACTACTATGGATGCTGATAAATCACTATCCATAGCAGGACTCAAAATACTCCTTTCCCAACAGTTAAACATACGGAAGGAGTTATTAATTATCGGCGTCGGTAGAATAATAGAGCCAGATACAAAAACGCTGGAGGAATGCGGTGTTGCTGAAAATGACACTATTACTGTAGTTGATCTGGCAGAGTGTGCAGTGTGTGGCCGAACGCAGGCCGAAGTTGGGCTCAGTAGGTTAAATGGGAGTAACCGTATATTATGCGACGCATGCAGACAGGCAAGCCCATCTGAAACAGCAAACGTGCGCCGTAATGTTCGAAACTTTATGTGAATATTTTTTTCCGCCGGATTAGTACCATATTATTTTGCAAAGAACATCTGCATTATATTTAATATAATGCAGATGTTTGTATGAGCTATGAACTTATGTATTATTATGGATTTGTAATTAAGCATTTAAGGGAATGCTGTACAGATGATTGAATCTATCAGTTGGGTCATATCGTTGTTTTAACTGTATTAAACGATGAAAATTCTCATCGCCCCAAAATACACGACCCCACTCCGGTTCGTTGACATCAGAGTGATTAATATATGTGGAATTGCCGATAAACAGGTGTCTCATCTCATTTATACCTTTCATAGTACTTTTATGAGAACGCTCAGCTCCATCCATGATATAGTTCCGTAACTCTCGCTTTTTCATAGTGTCATCTGGCAACCCGCTGAAGTGAGCTACTGCCCGATCCCAATCTTGAAACACCGCTTTCTGGTCATCATACTTGAGCTTCACTTTAGTTAAGTCATGAAACGGTTGGTTAACGGTGGGATTGAAATACTGTAGATATGATCTGATATAAACTAACCCAACCGCCCGACGTACATTTGGATTCATTGCCGTTTGTGCGTTGGCGTCCATGATCTCTTGATCAGCTCCGTATAGACCCTTAGATATTTCCAGTTGCATCATGTTAGCACTCCTCAGTATTTGCAGGAATTTATCCGCGCACTGTTCAGGATTACTTACATCATCAATCAATAAGTAACGGGAACCGAAGGCAACAACATAATCATTATAACTCTCGTATGTCCACCAACGTTTCTTGCTGGGAGTGAATTGTTTGTCACTATCCTGTATAGTGCTGTTCGGTTGTATACTCAATAATCCGTAATTGGGTTTACCGAAATCAAACTTTGAGGAGGTGCTGACATTTACATCCAGATTGTCAATTAATTCCGGTACGATGCCACAAGTCGCAGCGATATCCTCAAAGAACGGAATTATACAGAGCCTGCGGAGTTGCTCCATGGGAATATTTGCATAAGTAACCCATATTTTAATCTCGCGATTGCGCCACATTTGGATCGTCCCTCCCAAATATTTCATCGTCATCAAGCCACTTCTAAAAAGGCAAGCTAGCATCTGTTTGTATTGATCTTCGGTTGAGGCATTTAAATTACAAACAAATTCTCCGTATTCCTTTAGGGGTGGTAACAGCTTATAAGTCACATCACCCAATATGGCAAAGTTACACGCACCACCGCCTCGCAAGGCAAAAAATAAATCAGGATTCATCAGTCTATTAGCCTTTACAATTTTCCCATCAGCTAGTACTGCAGTCATCGTCAATACATTATCAACACCCATACCAAATAATTTAGTGAACAGACCGAAACCTCCGTCCAAGATCCAGCCGCCAGCCGCCCCTACTGTATTACTGGCTCCTTTCATGGCAAGGACGCTCGTTTTACCAAGTGTTTTACTATGAAACTTAGTTATATAGTCGAATATTTGCCACCACTGGACACCCGCGGCTACAGTAAAATAACCATGCTCTGAATTTAAGCATCTCGTCTCATTTAATGTGGTGGTTTGAGACAGGTCTTTACAATATATCTCATTCCGATCATCGATGCTCTTAACAAGCAAGTTTGTAGCTCTCCGGAGAGCTGCGTTGTCTCTCCAACAGATTCCATCCATCTTATGTGTCCATACGACAAGCGTATTGTCTCCAGGATAGGATCTACCTATGTAGTCGTGACCTGTATTTTTAACTATAACTTTAATACCTGGCTCAAGTTGAGCTAAAATGTGTGCGATATCTATTAATCGTGCGGGCACAATAAACTTAACATTCTTGGGTCGACCTAAACCCCAGCCGCGATGAAATCCATTGTTAGTATAGCCCACCAATTGATCTGTCGCATAAAAAGGATCGCCTTCCAAAGTACGTAACTGTCTTACGCACTCATCATCCTCCATCGGATCACCTAAATCATTGCAAGCCAATATTAAGTCTGCTTGCCAATCAAAGACGTGCGATACTCCTGCGAGCATACCGGATACGATCTTATTAACTATACAATCATGTGGATGGCCATTAATATCTACCGTCTCTACCGTTAAACGATCGTCCGCCGCGCGTTTGATACCGCTTATTTTGATGTATAACATATCTCCACTTTTAATATGATTATCCGGGGCTAACTGGCAATGGATAGATATGCTATTGCTAGCATTGGCTACGAGTATTTCCAGCATCCGATCTATCAAAGTTAACCGCAAAGCGTAACCAGGCACTAAAGTTGTCCAACCATTGCCTATAGAGGATCTAATGTTCGCAGTAATCATTGTAGAAAAGTCTATGTCTGGTAGCTCTCCCGCTACTGCCGGTAATATTGGATGAGCTGCAGCTGGCGCCAGAGGAGGCACGACAACGGGCGCCCCGCGAGCCCTTAATACTGAGCTTATAATTCTTTCAGCGAGAGGATGTTTACCCGGATTTGTCTTGACAGCCTTAGCATTCAAGGGACAGGTGGATACATTTGTCCCAGGGGATTTGCATAGAGAACAGCAGCCGCCGCCTATCTGATTCATGATAACATAAGCAAAGATTTTTTTCGTCCTTATAGGCAATTATGAACAGTATATAACGGCATTTTTCCCTGAAACAAAATGATGGAATTTTCCCCTCCCCTACCATCACGGTCAGGGGCTCTCAGGGATATGGCATCCAAGACAAAGTCTTCACTCTCTAACAAGTCGGTCAGCGAGCTTCTCCTAGAGCTGCCCTCTGCTACAACACTGCGCACAGAGAGCGCAGCAGCTCCCGCCGCCGAACAGCGTCGCCGGGAGTTTGAGGAGCGACAAGCCACACGCAAGGCATGCATTGAGCACACGCGAGCTCTGCGTGACTCGTATACGGGCTATCTCATCGCTCAGTTCGCGCTCCTCGCGGACGGTGCGCGCAAGGAGGGTTGGGGTCGGGTCACCGTCGAGAAGGCCTTCCCACCCTCCAAGGAGGAGGACGCCGAGTCCAAGAAGCTCGTCTATGTGCATGCGGCGCATGAGACTCACTGGGCTGGACTCGATGAGAAGGGGGCGCCAGCAGATCCCACGGAGGGCGGCGTACCCAAGGTCATGCTCCTGCAGGGTCCCAAGCCACGCAAGGCTGACGCGAGCGGGCGTCGTGAGCCGAACCCCAAGGATCTGCCAGGTGGTCTGACCTCGGTGGACGAGCGTCTGGCCGCGAAGGGCTACGGCGTGCAGGTGGCCTACATCAAGGGCATGGTCAACGTCATCTGGGATCATGTTGCGTGGATAACGAAGCAGAAGGCTCTGACGAAGCAGCGCGAGGAGCGTAGCCGCGCGTACCAGAGCGATCACGAGGTCACGCAGGGGCAGGTGTCCCTCGCCGAGTACAATGCGCAGAAGGACGCGAAGAAGAAGTTCAACACCACTTTGCGTGTTTTCCTATTGTAAAATCCGTATTGGGATAGCGAGCTCCCATGATATTCTGCAAAGACCCACTGAAAATAACGACGGGAAAATTGATTTGCGTTTTTGTTACTCCATGAGTTCTTTGGTTAGTGAGATGTCCTCAGAAACAAAAAGCAGCCTATCAAATAAGCAAATAGTTGATGTATTTAATGATCGTTTGGGTCAGTTTCTGAGCCTCATCAGCGGCTCGGTTGTTGATGTCAATGAGTACTTCGGCTTCGGCGGTGTTCAAGACACTCTCTTGACATGGTTTCTGTCACATTTTAACTACGATTCTGATGTGAGAGTGCAAGAGGGAATCAAACGACTGATCTCCCTGGGAGCGGATCTAAGTAAACCACAACTGTATTATGGTAAGCGTCGCTATCCCGTCCAACTTGGCAACGACAAAGTAAAACGGCTGCTGCTAGATCTCGGCAGCAGGCTATATGTCAGCGTTGCTGATATATCATCAGCAACAGACATGTCAGCAATGCTATACGGAATCCTAAAGGAAAATATCAACATGTCAGAAACTATTGACACTGGAATAAAAGACGGTCCAGAACCCTATGCAACATACCATACACTTCTGGATGAGACACGGGGTACTCCTCTAGAGGTTCTGGTGCGCGAAATTATGGTTATACAGGGGGTTAAGGAATATATTGAGGTATGCGAGATTGACAAACTCACGGCTACAGATCTTGTAATACTGTTGAAGCGTGTTATCGCTGGTCACGTTTGTCTTATGGAACCGATCAATACTCCATGTCGCCGTGGCAGCACGCTACTGGAACGGCTGGAGGCACAAGCAAAAATTTCCAACCCAAGCAAAAAACCCGACATTGAGCTCGCCATCAATATGGTACGCAAACTGGAACAGGCAAAGTAGGGGCTTGCCTCCCAAAAATGTCCCCGTGTGTTACATCTCAAGAAAGCCAAGAAACTATTGACAAGGCCATCGATTCGTTGGTTGAGGCCTATTCTGCTTACAATACTATTCCTGTAGTATTTAAAGCATCAGCTGACGGCCTGCGGAGAGGAATCCGATATCCTGGGATTGTTGCTTCACAATTATGATCAAGGATATGACACCAGAGCACATATTTACTAGACTTAGCTCTAAAAAGGAGTCCCTTGCTCCCCCGACACGTCTGTAGTGAGATTTTTGAACCAACTAGATAAGTTGGATATCATACAGTAAAGTAGTGCGTTGGTATAGCATATATACTTTGTACTACATGTTATATGTTATACAAAGTATCAGTCGACAACGATATGGGGCACCTAGTACTACACGGTGATGAAGGCAAGCTACCCCAACATATATCTGCATATGTATACAATCAGGCTAAGAGATACCTGGACAACGAGATACGATCCTACAGGAGCCATAAATTTTCCACATCTCATTACCATATTAAACCACAGTTTCAACAGAAGTGGAGATATCAATTCGGTAATGACATCGTTGACATAACCTGGCCAAGGAGATCATTAGATGATGCCACCATAAAGAAGAAGGATATTACTGGTGGTGGCTGGACTGTTATAAGTACATATGTTGACCGTTAATGCCGGCTGTATCAAATCTGAATTTTTTATTCGGTGGAATGGGGGCTAGTAGATTTTTCGGCTCCTTCAGTGATTTTTCTAATAGTTCACCACACAAGAGTATCAAATACTAGCTCCACATTAATGTCATCCTTTGCTGAAGTTTCTATGTACTGTAACCAGTATTCCGTTGATATAATCTTTATATCTGATGGCGACACTTCACTCTTCGCAACTAAATCTGCTTTGGTACCAACTAAAATAACATAGATATCTTTCGTGCAATACTTTCTGGATCTCTGAGATCCAATATGTGGCATTCTTGAATGATGATTCACTACATACCGAAAACACTACACAGACAGCATGAGCCCACGGTCCTAAATCTCTCTTGCCCGGCGGTATCCCATATTTGCTAAAAGAGCATTCTTTCCTACAATAGAGTCTCCCACAAGCAATACTTTGAACTGATAATCATGCTTCCGGACATAATATGATACGGTATCATATTATATAATGGATATATGTAGCATATGTCATGAGGAGTTTTCATACAATATCATGAATAAGGGCAGAGAAAACCGAGACCTAATACTAATTAAACATCAAAACGACGGTAACATAACAGTAAGCCGCAAGCGAGGGCATTATTTTCATAGAACATGTCTAGATATGTGGAAGCAAGAGCTCTTAACGCACAAAGATGAAGATAATTATGCTGGTATGATCTGTCCGTTGGATCGCGACAATATATGTAAAGTATACAGTGTTCCCAGTTACGAAGTCATTGGTTTTGATATGAGCTCTTATAATCATGATTATATAGCCCTTTTGACTGACCTTAAGGCACCAGTACCTGGGCGGGCACCTGCAGTTCCCGACAAATTGCTTGATCAGATCTCCGACATTGATGGTATGGATAAAAACAATCGATCCTTGGCCTATTATGCCTGTCGGTACGGGAATTATACTCTGGTAGATAAATTATTACGGAGAGGAGCAGACTTTAATAAAGGTACAGGAGATCATGCATTCACACCTCTTATGGTTGCCGTGTGCCACAATCATTACGAGATAGTCAAGCGTTTGTTGAGCAATAAAGTTGTACGGAAACATTGTGATGTAAAAGATATACATGGAAGAAATGCGTTTAGTTACTGTTGTGAACATAGTTTTGTTAGTATCATGACAGAGTTCCTCAATCAAGAACTTGTAACTGCTGCTGAGGTTGAGTATAATTTAGCCCTTTATCGTCCCCGCTATCACGTCGATCGCATTTTTGGCTATGAGATCATAGACAAAATGCATCATTTCCTCAAAGGAGCTCACGGCTAGGGAGTGCCTAGCCTGCGCCCCTTACCCGGGTTCCACACGGTGCGGAGAGCTAACATAGTGGTATTATATTACTGGGATCCAAAAACTTTACCACCTGTTAACCGAGCCATCATTGCCGCGGTGGTATTTGGTTTAAGTGTGTCTATAGGATCATCCCGGTTCAGGCGCGCTAACACTTCCAATATGTCCTGCGCCTCCCCTACTACCAAATATTGGTTATTTAAAGTCATAATATAATTGCCCTTCGGTGACAGCGAAACCAAACATGTATTTTCACCATACATGCATTGTGCATACTTAGTGCCTTATCCGCTAATGCATGTGTCCACAGGATTTCTCATCAGCTCAACAACGTTGTCCATTGATTATGTCGTGTTACTTTTTCTAAGACATTATGAGGCAATATATGGTTCAAAAAGAAATGAAATTCACATATTCATAATGAACAAGCAACTTATTATGCACATCAAAGGCATACAGGATTTACGCAAGGAGCTAGGTGTTCGTGCTAACATTAAACGGGAGGGTGAAGTATCAAAGATCTGGGCTCGTTGGATCATCACACATCGTAGTCTTTTTAAACAGGACTATATGTATTTACCAAGCGACACAGAATACGACTATCAGCTGCTAACCGAACTACAAACCAAAGGGTGTGATAACCCTAAGGCGATCTACAACTTCCTCATTGAGTCATGTCTAGTGTTGAATGCAAAATGCGGTAGTCTCAAGGCAGAGATGGAGAGTGGAGGTATACACGGTAGCTTGCCCGTTACACTTCATGAGGAGGGTAAGTACATAATATTAAGCTGCGATGGGATATCTGACAAGCTGCCAATATCGGTTTACAAAAAAATGGGTCGTATGTATAAAAATGCCGGACTAGCGCCGGAGAACATAAAAAACAAATATATTTGGCTGATAATAACCTTCTACAGCTTGTTGGACTGTAAGGGATTGCAATGGGCTGTGCCCTCTGCTGTGATGGCAATATTAAAACAAGATATGGGCTGTGATGTAGAGTTGTTCGCTTCTCCTATCAATAGCTTGCATATGAACTATTATAGCCTATTTCCGCAAGACAAGTATTTTGGATCTAGGGGCAATTTTTTCCACGCACCAGACTCTCATTTCACTGAGGGAACATTTCAAGTTAACCCACCTTTCATAGTGTCCTTATTTGTAAAGACAACGGAACGTATACTAGACCTCCTGGAGAAAGCCGACTCTGCTGGGAAAAACCTAACTTTTATATATATTATGCCTGAGTGGGAAGATTTTTCTGCGTATGACATGGTTGCTGAGACACGATTTTGTGTGCGCCAGATTAAGCTTGAAGCACACCAACACTACTACTATCAGTATAGTACAGGAGGCTATATCAAAGCGCGCTTCGGAACTCTCGTTATATTTTTAAGTACAGACATGAAATGCTGCGGTAATGAACTGGAGAGAGCCATCAAAATAGCATTTTGTCAACCATTCAACTATTCCTCACTATTTAGATAATCATACAATAAAATTTTACATACTGCATAAGATGCTTAAAAATTGTTATATCCCAATTAATATATGCTAAAAAATTGTATAAGATTCCTCCATCGGAGCCTACTGTCTATGATTTATACAAAGCAATATATTATCGGTTATGGGACTAAAAAAGTAGAATCAGAATCAATGCCTGCTTTATCTTCCACACGCTTATTTGGTGTGTTCAACTCAGGATTTAATAAGATTTATTGCGACAAACAGATATTGCATAATCAGAATCTTCGTGGATACTCTATAGATCACCAGTAGTGATAACCGAACTAAATTTACACATACCTCACTGTGGACCATACAACCCGCTAGATCTATCAAAGAATTACCTGGATATTGACTATTTTAAGCACGATAATATAAACAGCTCAAAGATTATGCTTATTATATATGCGAAACACCACAACCTGCGGTAATTGACAGTAAACCAACGCACACAGGGTCTGGTATATGTTCGTGTACTGGTGTATGCAACGGTACATGCACCGACAATTACATATAAAATGAAGGAGCTACCATATTAATGGATACCACCGTCCCGGCCAAACTTATGTATGAATATTATATGAGAATAGTGGAGAATATTAATTCTCCGAAGAGCTCAGTAGAATTAATATTGGGAGAGATAAACTCACGGGAATTATTGAGATAACCATCTCTGTGAATTACCTTTATTCCTAAGTGCTATACAGTTTCACACAGCAGCATACTGGGCTGCCACTAAAATAACAAATATGACTGAGTTAGAAGATTATATCAAGCAGTATCATATTAAAGAAGCAGATAATCCATTGATGTGTACTTCGTATAGTCTAGCTCAAGCCATAAGCAGGGCAGCTGTGCATCTAGTCTGGCGTCAGTGTTTCCTATTATCTCCTCAGTTACAGACAAACCCAAAAGCAGCAGTAAAAGATCCACTAGAAGCCTCCCACAAAGCATATCGTGATATTTTGAAGAGGTTGGATTCCCAATTACTTAAGCGCATGGAAGCTTAGGTATACAGAGTCCAACGGAGCGGGCTCGACATACTCACTGGCCCACGAGGGGTGGGAGACGTATGTCATCTTATTGTAGCGTTCGGAGCTCAACACCTGAACCATAGTGTCATAGGGAGTGGGAATCGGCAACCCATTGATGAGGATGGGGATTAGATTCTTAGAATAGCCACTCAGCATAACAACGCCAGCTTGAGTGTCAGGAGCAGGCGCGGCTCCGGAGACAGACCGACCAACATTCCAGAATACAATTTCGGGCATGGTGTAACCAGCGAGGCGATACTTTGCCTTGATCGTTTCCAGATTAGTCCAACAATTGGAGCCGCAAGCTTGATCAAACTGCATGTCACTGATAATGACAAGACGCTTGGGCAGCTGCGCGTCAGTGAGACGCTCCTTCTGAGCTTTGCAGAGCATCAAATCAAACGTAGCTTGCAAATTTGTGGTGCCTCCCCAGCTAGCTTGCTTCACAGCGGAAATTCGTGACTCCAATGTAGTATATGAACTGAGGTCAACAGCATGAGGCGTCTCCTCAAATGTGTAAATAAGATTCCATGCTGGATCAGCCATATCTGAGATCCAGATGCCCAAGGAGATAGCGACTTCCATGGGAGTGCCGCTCATGGAACCGGACACATCAACGACACATACGGAACTGCCAACGGTACCGTACTTGCGCTTGAACTCTTCAACTTGGAGCTTATAGAAAGCCTCAAGCGTTGGCTTCTGTTCCTCTGTTGCTGTGCCGTTCACATACAGTCGTACAACCTCATAGGGATCGACCTGTGATGTATTAGCCTTAGCCTTGCCTGACATAACCTCTGCCTGCCAGGTTCTAAAGCGCTCAGCCATGTGTGTGGGAAAGCACTTAGCGGAGTACAACTTCAGAGCGACAGAGGGTACCTTGCTAAAGTTAACTTCTTCGTACTTCTTAGCACAGAGCAAACTTTCGACGATATTAAGAGCAGCGCGGAGAGGGGCGAGGTATTCAGTACGGTACTGCTTCAAGGCTAGGGGTGTGGATTCAGTCTGGGGAAACAACATGCAAGCAAGTTGCAGACTGGGCGTAGTGTGCTTAGCCTTAGATGCTTGCTTATCATAGACGCACTTTTCGGTTGGTGCCCACTTGGCACACAAGGAGATCTGCCCCAAAAGCTTACGCGACTCAGCTGGATCCTCAGTCTTGAGTGACTGATCATACAAGGCCTTGTCTAGGCGAAGTTGATGTGCCATCAGCGCCAGAGCATTAGATTGGAAAGATGTAGCAGTGAAGAACTGTACGAGATCGGCCCAGCGGCCGTAGAACGGTAGATGTTGGGCGTTCTCGTCCACTTGTTCGTAATGATTGTCCACAAGCCATTGCCAACAAACCTTAGAGGCGTGGCGTTCTCCCTTGCCTTCGCGACAGTCGCGCAAGTGAGCTACGAGGCGCAAGGTAAGCTGAGGGTTCTCAGCCCAGGCCTCAGAGAGGCATTGTCGGATGTTGTCATCAGGCATAGCTGACGTCTTATCTCGTGCCATAACTGTGGAGAAAAACTTGAGACAAGGAGACTGAGTCCGGTCAGCCAGAGCTCCTTCATCAGTAAATGTGAATCCCTTCGGTGCAGTGGCACCGCATGCGGTACGTGTATACGAAGGAGATACGGAAGAGTCCGAATCGCAACTGGAATCAAAACTCGCAGTAGAGTTGTTCTTAAAAAGAGCCATTGCAATTCAGAGATCATTAGGAATCAAGAACCGCAATTATCATTTTCTGTTATGTGCTGTTATGTGCTGTTATGTGCTGCATTATGTCATGCATCTGCATGTGTTGTATTACAGGTTATGTTTGCGAATGTAGCTAAAAAAATGCGAGACATAATCCCTGACCTAAATATAAATCAGCCGCACCATATAACATATAGGTGCCCCACAGGGACAAAGTTGGAGTTTCACCGGTATAAGCTGAGCGTAAGTACATTCCTGCTGTACCACCCACGACGGTACCGACGCTAACAGAGAGCCAATCATTAAATTCAATCATATATTATATTGTTGTGTCATTCTTCTAATACATCATTTCTGTCTGTTGTGTGCCCCAACTGGTAGGTATACATCCTCTTCAGGCTTAACGCGACATGTCTCACATGTCTTGACATAGCGGTAGTCATTCAGTAGGGGTCGTAACATACTAACTACCTCCCCTGGCATGTGTGGATGATATGGGACTACACATGCATATTTCATGTCTGTGTCAATGTCTTCCAAAAACTCATGTAGGTAATATGATGCGCAATATGTAACATATTCCTTATGTAAGACGGCGCCGCTTGATATTACAAATTTGAGCGATTCCCTCGTCATATCAATAGTCCTATTCAGTTCATCCTTCTTATTTTCCACATTGGTCTTCAAGTTAAATGCATAAAAGAGGTATTTAACCATTGTTTCTGCCAGTTCCTGCATAATATTTGGGTGATCTCCCATGAATTTATCAATATCAGAGACATGCAGTATACCTAGCTTTATTAGCTGCTGCAATCTACAAACGGAGCCTCCACGGAGCTGGCGCATAATATATGTGTCTATATTAGATAGCGTACAGCCAGCCTTGGTCAGGTATTGTAAGTAGCACGAATGACAGGTTATCAGGATATTGTCGACTCCATCCGGTTGCAATTTCACATTAGCTCCATGTTTCAGTAAATACTTCACTAATCCTTGTCTCTCCTTGAATCTCATGCACATAAATACTAAGGGCACCCACAGGTTCTTATCATGAACATAACAGTTGACTGGAATGTCATGTATCTGTATAAAAGCCATTAGCTCCGCGTCTCCCTTGTGTAAATTCAATATACTGTCCCTGAGCTCTTTAATATGTGAGTAGTTGCCAACAGACGTGTAATACTTGTTTTTTTGTAAAGTATCCATTAGACGGCATACGCATCCTCATTTTAATATAATATATTTATATAAGTATGGCATATAATATAGATTGCTGCTGGGATCAGAGAATCCCCAACGAACCCATCTTAGAGCGTCAGTTTTTGTCCGTGCGTCCCCCAATTATACTACAAAATAGGCCAGAAAGCACAAGTTGTATATCAAGCAAATCACCTACTGAACCAGAACCGTGGCTCTTATTCAACAGAAAGGCCGAACACCAGCGTGCGGAATATTGGAAAAATAATGTTACGGTAACCGAAAAGAAAGGCATTGATACTATTGGTCATACTAAGCCCCGCAGTTACAAGAAGCTACTAGAAGAGTATCCTAATAAGCCGTGGTTACAGGGCACAACCATAAATTTAGACAAAGAGTCAGAACTCCATAGTCTAAATTATTACAATCCAAAAGATTGTATCCGCGCAGAAGCGCAACGGGAGCTGTCACACCTGTCACGATCTAGTGATATGGTGATGGTACATAATATGCGGCAACACAGTGTTCGTATGAGTGACAGCGGGAAATTATGGAACATACCGACATCCGCACGTATGACAGAGCCAATAGCATATAATTTGAGGGCTGCACTAAAGAAATGTAAGTTATGAGACTACATTGCATAACATAACCTTACCTGACTCGAGAACATTTGCGTGCAGCAGAGCCGTCAACGAAGCCATATACAGAGCTACATTATTTGTCGACAGATCAGCTTTATAACAGCTTCCAGCGTAGATAGCGAGACACCGCCGGTCTCATATAAATATCGGTATGAATTAACCCCAACTGCACCAGCACGTGTTGAACTGCACATGCGGACTAGAGTACTGTCAATAGCGAGACCAGTAGTGAGCTGGTCTGTTTCTTTATCGTGTGTTTGGTGGTGAGCTATTATGCTACACCTAATTTGATATGATATAAATAATAAATTCTTCATATTTTTATATACTGCTTAAGATGGTTAAAAACAATAAAATAATCCACGGTTAAAAACGATACGTTCTGTGTGACGTACACTATGTATCAGTGATTTTTTATATAGTGCTTAACCTCTGGATTATAACTCACATAACTGTGTATGTTCTCCCAAATAAAATATCAACATTTCATCAAAGATGGTTATACACAAGCTGGCGAAATGCGGTTGATCTATGTATTTATGTATTGTTTGACCGAGAATGGGCAAGGTATAACGATTTAAATCAGACAAGAGGTTCCGTGCATCTAAATTTTGTATTTCACCGATATTGCGATGTTTGACATAAATTATACACCGTCTATTTTCTGTTAAGTCCTTTAATTCTCTTGCTATTTCTTGTCCTTTTTGTATTATTAATGCATTGTGAACGGAACTTACTACATTAGTTGTTACATATACGCCAGAGTGGTACTGGCCTCCTGGTATTTTATGGTGTACCTTAATATAGTAGTTATCTTTACCCAACTCCCTAGCACTTGTTCTATAGAGACCAGCTATTTCTATAGCTCTATACTCCTCTACAGTCAAACCTGAAATTTTATGTTGTTCAGCCTCTGTCACAGTACCGTTTTTCATAACTAAATGATATCCCACATATTTATGCAGATCGTCCATATATGTTATCTTGCGTCCAATAGTCTTCTGAATATATGGATCAATGCATCTTAGTCTCCCTATGTCGCTTTTACATAGATGAACAGTATACTCAGCATTTACTTCTCGCGGTGATCGCTTTATAGTATCAATAATATTAAACATCAAGTCTGAGGACATCAAGAACTCCTTGTTTACGTGCCATACTTCAACGGGGATCTGACAGAGATGTATGCTGGCTCTCATATCTCCTGCACATACCATGCTAAATTTAAGCATATCTTGATATATGTGTTCCCCAACATGTGGCATAAAGGGAGCTACTGTTAAGAGGTATACATACATGACACGGCACAATACAGCCACCGCAGTGCTATCAGTTGCGAGACGCTCTCCGTTAAACCCTATATATTTCTTGATAAGATTAATGAATTCTTTGAATAGCGAGATTGTCTTTGGAATCTTGTATGCCTTCATATATTTATGATATTTACCCAAATAATCGTTCAGTGCCTGCAATATCCAGTTGTCTGTCACATCTGTCACTCTGCTTGGCCTCAGTATAGTACATATGCAGCCTTTAGGTATACTACTTTTAACCATAATATAACAGTTTATTAGGTTATTTGATGGTGATCTACTGATGTTTTGTGCGTTAAACACAAAATCCACACCACACAGTAACTTATTTTGTAAGAGATAGATACGGTAGTTATCGGCTCCATATTTAGCCATCACAGTGCAGGGGTCAGTCTCAATATCCATACCCATACTTTTATGTTTGGATAACTTTTTCCCATCTGAGTCCAAAATTAACCCATTTGAGATTACACTGAGGAAAGCTCTATTATCAGTCTCACATCCGAACAACAACGAACTTATAACATTTGTCGTATAAAACCAACCACTTATTTGATCTGATCCTTCAACCACCAACGTTGCAGGATAATAGGATCCGTGAAACTCCATCTTTGTTAATGAGAAGGGATAGTGAACCGAGCCGTAAGGCATACATGCGCTGTCATACCAATAATCAAAGGTCCAACCACACCACTTGTATATTTTACCGCAACACATTAGATCAGTAAGATTATCAATGCACATACCGTAGCCTTGCAGTTCCGAGTATGACCCTATGACGATATATGTATCGCCACATATCCATAATGGTATCGGCGTTCCAACGGCGTTTGTTCTGTCTAACCTCCAATCTCGCGCTTTTTCAGCATAAGATAATATTTTATCTGTGGCCTCACGTGGTTCCCAATAAATTTCCTCTAAGGTACGTGTAACCTGTCTTCTATTTCCGGTTATATCCAAAAAACACCCATTAGCTATACTGTACCGCAAGGGTACCTGGCATTCTGGACACATATATTCGTGTCGTTCCAATATATATGTATGTAGCGCCCTGTCTAAAATCTGCGCTTCAGTCAGGGTAACACCTAATATATATTCAGCATCCCACATATCATAGGATTTTTCGTCATGTGAAGGCGCGCATTGCATAATGCCTGTGCCGTTCTCAGCTACAATATTATTATGATGTAGTATTGGGACAAATTTTTCTCCATATATGTCCCATGCCCTATATGTCATGAGTGTTTGTGTGGATATATCATCTACTTTATGGAGACTTATACATAAATTATTCAGTGCGGCCTCAGATATAATATAATATGACGCTCCTGATGTGCACCTTATGTACCGTTCATTTTCGTTTATGCAATAGCATGTTGTTCCAACCACTGTCCAGGGACGCATCTCCCAAATTAGCAAGTAAGTATCAGGCACGCCACTGAGCGCCGCCTTATAATATATAGCATAACCCTTATATCTACTATTCAATGTAGCTTTTTCAAAATCTGAGAAACACAAGAGGCATTGTGGGCATGCCAACGAGAGCTCAGAGGCGAGTTTAATGTAGCCTTTGTTATATAGTGTCTTAAATACATACCACACAGACTCTGTGTATCTCGTGTCATTGGTAAAATAACCGTCATCGTTGTCAATCCAACGACCTAGTATACTCATGGACTTTTTCCATAATTCTATGTATGACTGATAATTCTTGTCTACATGTCTACTGTGCATGTCCCAACCCCATATTCTCGGAACTGAGTGTCCAGTTGCATTGAGATACCGTATAATAGTATCTTTAGCGGCACTCGTCATCATATGACCATGATGCGGTGCTCCCGTGGGAAACGGCGGACCATCATATAGTATGGTCTTAGTATGTTTCTTTGTTGCCTGAGATACTAAGTATGGTATATTCTTACTAGACCAAAATGTACTAACGCTCTCATATAATGCTTCGTGTGGAGTATCAACATTCTCCTCGTGTAATGTTACGTTATTCATCGTTCACCGATACTATATACTAAAATAAGTTCTTATGTAGTAAATTAATGTGTCATAGGAAAATCATCATATACTTATATAGTATGTCTACCCTTGTGCCATCAATAACGAAGCCAACATTAATGTTTGAGCCCGCCCGTATACCTGAGGGTTGCGATGTTTTCACTGGTGTTTTTATCACGCAGGACTCTTACAAAGAATTATTGACATTAGTAGATTCGTATTTTCCCCTGAATATGCTCTCGCATGAGAGAAAATTACCCTGCGCTAAACACAGCTACATGCTTATTACCAAGAGCCGTGAGCATAGCAAACTATGGTTTAATGTAAATAAGAAGGCCTCGTTGACCATCAATAAATTAATATACGACGAACAATACGGCATCGTATCGGCATTAGTGTATCTCAAACATAATTTCACATGTAATAAGATACCTCATATCGTGCTTGCTAAAAAGAATCACATTAACCGAGCCACAGTTAATAGTATTATTAATAACCCGTCACAAACATCATATGTTGTTCACTTAGATCCACCTTTCCGGGCACACGGCTGTATAGGGGTTCTAGCAGGATCAGGTGAAGAGTCTGACCTTAGTGTAATGTCAGGAGATGTGCTTATGCAGAGAGGTCATGATATTGTGGCTAGACCGGAAACTACACTGAGCGTAGAAAATCCTGATCCTGATCAAAGCATGATCATATCACTCGATGAATATAAGCAAAATCAAGATGTTATTCATGTGCGGGAAGAGCAGGCTGACCAAGGCACTGACATGAAAATAACCCTAACGGTACCGACATCCACTGCTGCGTCAGCACAAAAATCAAAGGAAGCCATTGCTACGGGAGAGGTATACAAAGGTTGTAGCGTCATGAAGGGTCCAAGAGGAGGTAAATTTATTATGAAAGACGGAAAAAAAGTATATTGTAACGGAGCTCTCGATGATTCTAAAACACCTGCGCTCAAAAGGGTAGCGGAGGGCTCGGCCGTGTATAAGATAAACATGTTAAGCTCTTGACACATATATTATATAACATAGTATATATGGCATGCAAGTGTTGCTCCAATTATAGGCAAGATTACTATGTAGCTGAACTTCCAGTTGTCAAAGCAGCCGCAGCTGTTCCCAAATATATATCAAAAGCATTTGATATCCCCGATGCTTCGGTTGTCAGATCGGCATCGTCAGCAGCATCGTCAGCATCGAAGGCAACTAAACTGAGGGCACAGGTCTCTGACGCTCTATCAAGTATTCCAGATGCTTCCGTTGTTGCCTTTGATACAGATGCAACAAAAGCCAAACTGAAGGCACAAGAATCTGATGCTTCCGTATCGAAGGTATCTAAGGCCAAACTGAAGGCACCGGAATCTGATGCCCCCAAGAAAGTCCCCAGTTGTACTTTGTGTGGTGCTCCTAAAACAAACAGGGTAACATGTCCCTTGAACCCAGCTGCGAAATACCCTAAGCCGGAAAATCATAATGTCGTTTTAGTTAATGGTATTTATGTAAAGAAATAATATAATGACATCAAATGTTAATTCAACAGTTCTACAAAGCAACATCGCAAGATAACAAAAATCGATCCGTAAGTGATACAGTATGGCATACTACATCTACAGGAATTAATGGATACTCCCCTGCCTTACCTATCCATTGCACAACGGTGTTATTCATAGGATCAAATGATACAGCTCAGAATTATAACCTATCGATATATGCATCAGCTATGGAGGATGGGCCTTACTATAATACAGGCTTGTTTGTACCTATGACTAGCTTAAGCCCTTGCTATAACATATGTTATGGTGTGTTCCCGTATGTAAAGCTGCAGTCACCCATTGATGCCAGTCTGTCTCTTAAATATGTGGTTAGTACTACAAGCTACTGTGGGATGAGTTAGAGTTCCGAAAAATCGGTATGTTATATACGTTGGGCTCATGCTTTCATTGTAGTTCGGGGGTGTCGGGTATTGACTGTCTTCACCGTTGGATAGTTATACGAATATGAGACTTAGATCCAGCACGATTTGGCGAACTAGGAGCAATAAAAAGTTAATATAGTATTATATATATGTCAATCCTACTATCTATATTATTTGTTTTAATAAGAGCGTTTATTTTGGGAGGTATCGTTTTCATCGCTACCACTAAAATTCCGGCTAACCCAATAGCAACGCAAAACAAAATAATTATATCTGTAATGGTGGTTATCTTGTTTGCCTTAACTGACTATATATCACAGTATTTCCGTGGGCTAAAAAATATGGTATGCCGTGTGGCCTGTGGTGCTAGTTCCGATGACTTGAGTACCGTGGCAGTAACTCAATCAGTGTCTGTCTTGGCACCTATGACAGTGACCACAACTGAGCCTTCGTTGGATGATTTTTCTAATATTGATTTATCTGTACCAAAAGTGGATTCTGAGCTAGAAGAGGCTATCAAGGCCTTACACTCTGAGACAGAATATACCCCAAAGACAGCCGCTGCACTGAGCGAAGAGGAACAGAGACATCACACTGGAGAGGAACATACTCCGCTACCAGCCGAAGCTGAGGGTTTTGCCAATTACGGACCCTTCTAACGGCTGGGAGTACCTGCGGCATCTCCCTAGCCTGCGCTCCTATTCCGCGTATGTAGGGGTGTACTGTAAGCACGATACTCATGTAATTGTCTATTACATGAGTATATAGATTAATCCTCATAAATATATGGTGAAGGACAAACCCCGCCCCCATCTCTGCTATTCCAGCCACATCTACAGTGAGCAATATAAGTCTGCTGACCTTTGGAACCCACCCCTCGTTGCCATCATGGTCATGCTCGGTACCGTTGGCATCACTGAAGGAGGGATAGTATGCTTCTTCGGTTGATTCATTTAGGACACGACAATCAGCACCGCACGTTTTCGCAACAGTAATTCATTATATACCCTACATCGTTGGGCTTACCTAGATAATCCAGAAGACTATCGCAATTTATTACGACGTGAATTTACTGCAACCAGCAGCGTGCCGTAAAGTATATATGCTCGGCCTTTTCCAATCATATCCTGTTGCTTTCTCGGACATAAAATAAATGTCTCCATGGTGTAGCTCCAGATCAATACGATCCCCTATTCTTTGACCACGATGATACCACCAATAGTGTAGAGACATACTGTGCCCCAACCGCATAGCTACCACGACCTTCCGTTCAGTATCACCATGAAATGATATGCCGCATTTGCGTATATCATAATAGTAGTTACCCTCAGCTTTAAGAGATGGTACATGAGGCAACAGGCGCATAATCCCCTGCCGTATAGCTTCCGTATGAGGTGCATCTGAGAACTGCACAACACGTCCTTTCCCTTCATCATAATCGGGCTCTTGTGGGTTTTCGTCAAAACATAGGTTATACCGTGCATGCTTATCTACGACTCTACCATACATTTTAGCCTTAGTATCGGGCTGTAGGTTTGCCTGTTCCTGATACAACTCGTCAGCATCACCCTGTAGCCCTGCTACTCCATTACGAACAATCAAAATACATGCATCCTCAGCATTTACCTGTTTATCTAAGTCCTTACCCAACATAATTAACTCCGTGATCTGACCCTGCTGTTGGAAATATAGCTCAACTGCTTTCAAATCCGTCAACGTTAATCCTTTTTTGCATATTGTTCCTAGCTTTTGCATACCTACGTGATTCTCTGCACACTCACCGTAAGTTATAGTTATGGTTTGCTTGCCGAAATTTATAGCATGCTTAATTGGAGCCAACGCTAATGGAAGCACTGGCTTCAACTTTGCCTTGATTTTAATCAGCGGTTTATCTGTCATGATAAAAAATAAAGCGAAATCATTTTTCTGCGGAATTTTGGTTCGCGTGCATAAATTGAGACAGGAACATTTACGTCTGGCAAAGTATACGCTCGGGGAAAATATGTCGATGCCAGAGTTAGCTGAGGCATGGTATGTATCATATCATGCGATAATATACCATCCCTTAAATGAAGTCTCTCAGGAGAAGCACGGTTGTCATCTTAAACTTCATATCCTTATTTTCCGCAAGGATCTTGATCCTCGGCAAGTATTGTGATAAATCAAATTTCTTGCATGATTTCAGGAGATCCCAAATCTTGATAAGATTTTTGACCTCATTGGCGTCTCCCGTATCAATCTTAGCAAACACGGGATCCAGAAATCGCTTTGTTACGTTCTCTTGATTTGAGAAAAAAGAGCGTGGCTTATCGTGTTTCGGATCATCACCGAATTGATAAATATACAGGCGAGCCAACAGCTCACACGTTGCCTCTCGGTGTTTCTTAGTACGGCCCGCTCCATCCTCCAGGATAGAGTCTTGTAAGACTCGAGGATTTTCAAAACTGTTGACTGCATATTTTACGAAATAAAAATGGATGCGTGTCTCCATATGATCTTGGTCAGGGTAGGATAAACCGAAAAGTACTTTTAAGTATTCATTCATTTGCTTTGGACACTGAACAATAACATCAAAAAATAGCTCTGCGACCTTCTCAACCATGGTCTTCGGTATCATAATCTGATTAATATCAGTTACTGCCAGCAATGTTCGCCCTGTACCTTTAGCAATAGAACTGAAGGCGTGGCGAAGACTACTCAAAATGTGTGCATCATCATAAATGCCCTCCTTCCTGGCGAGTAGGGGCTTTTTAGTTGGTGCGGAACTCTCCGCGGCAATCTTAAAACATATGTTATATGGGTTGTTGTGTTCTCTCTCTAAGGCGCATGCTGGCATGGTATAGTGACTTAACTTCTCTTCTAATGCAGGAGACAGTTTAACACGACCGTGATTCAACTGTGTAAATTGTCCGATGGTATAGCGAGTATTTGTTGATTCGAGCGAGTGAGTTTCTAATTCCATCTTATATCAATGGTGTGATTCATTTTTTTAGGAGCTCACGGTGGCTCTTGGGGCGCAAGCGCTCCCAAGAAAATTACGGTAGCCCCAACCTGGTGAGCATATTGGATAGCTGTAGCTATACCAGGTACAGCGAAGGCGCCATCGGGCAGAATGGTGTGCGTTATTATTCTCCGCCATCTGTTGATGATGTTATGGAGATTTATGATCATAGTGAACAGTTTGTACCGGAGAGCACACAGTGTGGTTTTGAAAAACTCGGTATCATCTTTGCTAATGAGGAGTGTTTATGTTTTGCAAGTTGATAGGGATAGTTTTAAATTATATAACAAGGACAATATGCTTCTGGATATATTGGAAAAATTTTGAACCAAACGACATCCTATCTGGTAACTGAACTGAAGAAAGGCATTGCGCAAGTTATGGAAGAAGGTTCAGTTACAACAATTCCGTCGAAGAAAATATATTAAACACAAAGTCAATATGGGTAATCCGGATATTAGTGTGGACAATTTACGGAAAGTAGTAAAACGTTTTTTCCGTAGAATCGTATTATGAATCTTATCTAAAGTTTAAAGCCGATAATTCATCGTGATGAGATATAACTACTAACATGCCTCTCTGCACATGTCGTCTTACGCTGGCTAGGGGCGCAGGGGCCCTCGTTTACTTTGTACTTAATAAGATCAGTTAAGATTATATATCATGTGTATCATCAGTGGTCCAGTTAAGAGTGTATCAGATACCCAAATTTTTGTCGGAACAAATAAAGATAGAACATCTCAAGTTACGGTATACGGTAACAAAGTAGACAATGTATCGAGAGGCAACGCTATGATCCTGCCGGTGCCGTTCCCCTCCAGTCTCCGTCTTATCGATCTATCCAATTATACTGATATTTTCAAGGACTGTGCCTTGGATTTCCATGATCCAACAGCAACTCTGAGTTACAGCAGAGGTATAGATGGTTTTAGTAACTCGAAATCGGTGTTGCCTGTGTTTAATGTTGGTTCTTACTCTGTCTCCGTTGCACAAAATTTATCAGATCTTAAAAGAGTGGATGCATCTGTATTCATTATGCATAAGGAATGTTTCGATATTCTATCACAACATTATCGGGAGTCATACTGGGGCTTTCTTATATGTCAGCTGAAGAATGGCAACCATAAGTATCATCCTATGGCTTACAGCCACGCTATATTGAACAATACCTTTTTTATACCGACAAGACACTACCATGCGGAGACCGCTCCTCATATGGTTGGCCCTATTATGGGTGTCAACACGAGAGGAGGTGCCGGATTTGGTTTCGGTGACATCGGAGCTATCGGTGGCGGCGGCGAATCACATGCTGGAGGTGACTGGAACCATACAATTTATGTACATAATGGATTAAAATCAGGGTATCGTGGTAAATACGAATGGTCTAAGACCTGCCATGTCAATAAATTGCCGCTACAGTTTCCTCTCAGTAAAGCTCGTCATTTTGAGCGCATAGATATTGAGGGGCAACATGAAAACGTTGATATATGGATACCCGTACAACCGCCACATAAGACCGAAAAAACCGATCGTAAACCTGTAGCTGCAGTTAGTCCCAGAGTAGGCCATTTGACGGTGCAGGAGCAACTACTCATTAAAAAACTATTTCCGCACCTTTCCCGTGCGGAATACGAGCTTCTCTATGGAAAATAAATAATGACAGGCACTTACCAGCCGTAAATCATGGGAGAGCGGGCGAGGGCGCAGGCACTCACCAGCCGTGAGCTCCTCAAAATTGATATGTCCCGCAAACGTAATGTCAAAGGTAATAATTGAGAATGTTAACATATATCACGCAAAAAAACTACAGAATATTGAACTGTAAAAATTCGACTGCAAGACTCAGTTTATTTCAGTGGTCATTAAGAAAGCAATATACCAAGACCAACCAATTCAAACTCATCACATCGAAATTAGCAGTCCTTGTCTTGCCCGTGTAATCCTATAATTTAGAGTTATGTCCAAAGTTAGATACTGAAAGAGGTATGTAACCATTACATAGGGGTGGCTTGGCTCCAAAATAGCTCTTTTCGCTTCTTCCACAGTATTATAAACGCGAGTCGACAACGGCACCAGCACCGCAGTCACCTCTGATACACTAATGTGTTCAAGCTCTGAGAGTTATCCTGTAGGCTCTGAATATACCTCTCCAAGGCGGGACATGGACTTTGTGGGAAAATTAATGATACAAAAAATATAACGGGAATATTTGAATCCTTCTGTATTGACATAGTAATACGCTCCGTTAACTCGGACAATATATTCCACCTGATCATTGTTATAGTTATCGTTGCTCTCCATAGGGCTGGATGACCCAGTCACTATTGGCAAGTTAGTTAGCGCGAGTTGCTGTTCTGGTGTCAGTTTGGTGTAATCAACCACATTACCATCGCTATCATCAACGTACCACTCACTCATATTCTTGAGGGTAAATTCGTCAAACAAATCCCGGGTATCGTAAGCATGATCTTTTGAAAAAGGCATCTGGAAGGGGGTCTACGCATCGGGGACAGGTATTTTAAGATTCACTTTTGAGGACGGGCAGGGATATAGTATGCAAGAATTGTCGCAGGCTTACAGGCAACGTGTGGGACAGCGCACTGGAGGCGCGTGCACGCGCCGGTCAACGTAGGGCATATTATGGGCAACGTGCCGGAGCACCACCACAAAATACAGATAGGTCAATAACTGCTAGTCGAGGGTCCTAAGGAATTTTTCTCCAACGCTGGTAAAAATGCTGTAGCAGGACTTAAAAGCCCAATTAAAGCGCTGAAGAGGGTGGTCGGACGTTTGTCGTTGGAACCAATGTTCTATTGACGCACCAGACGCACGATCCAAGAAACAGATCATATCAATCATATGAGAGAACCATGAGTCCCCGGGATTTCGGTAAAGCTGTCAAACACGCCGTACGCCACCCGTTGAAAACTATGAAGCGCATACCTAAGGCCATAGCCGCATCTGCTAATTATGCTTCACGATTTCATCAAAAAGCAGGCGCGATCTAAGTCCGGTTTTTTAGGAATATTATATTAAATCATATGTTATATGATTGTTTATACCCTCCTATCGACATACAAAGATAAGGATATTGTCAGTATAGTATTGACATCTTTGGTTATTTATGTTATATTTTACAGTATCCTGCCAGCAGAATATAATTATATCATTTTTGCTGTAACCAGTGTTGCGGATATTTATATGTCTAAAGACCTATTTAAAGATAGATCAGTTATACCAAAGGCGTCACACAAGAAATCGGACAGTAGCCATCACCGTAGGCACGCAAGGCGCGGTGAAAAACATGTCAGGTTTGCCGAGGAGCCTACATATTATGCTCCTGAACAACCTCTTGCTCCCACATATGACACAAACTCTCCAGAATATAGATTGTGGGTAGCAGAGCAACAGCAGCAGGCTCAAGCTCAGGCTCATATGCAACAGATGCAACAACAGCAGCTAAAACCAAGTGATACCGATAGTAATGGGTCAACTGACACTAGTGTATCAATATCATCATCAGAACTGACATACAGCAGTGAAGATCTGGGTTAGTAACTGAGGGTCTGTTTTAGTCTTCATTGATCTCCGGGCATCTTCGTCAGAATCGTATTCTGACAGGGCATCTTTCGTAGCCATACGTAGGTTGAAGGGTAGGCACAAATCGTTTGCCCAAAATCCACAGATCCTACGTGGATTCCATTAGTCGAACTTTCCTCCAGTACCTAGAGAAAAAAGTTTGGTTAATACAAATCCCACAACATTACGTGGAATACATAGGGGCACCGGTACTCACTTGCATTGAGCTCCTCATGAGAGCGCCTCACTAGCCGTAAGCTCCTCTTAAAATGAATTATAGTTGTTTTTTATATGCAGAATTGGAACAACATGTGGGATCCAAAATCACTCGATATTCTGTTGTCTCATTGTATAAATAAGACAACAGCTTATTTATTGTAGGCTATTGTTGTAGTACTGTTAATTAACCAGCTTCGTAAATGTTTCAAAAAAACAGTACCTCTGGCGAAGCCCCGCGCGGCCGTACGTTCTATCTCCTACATTGAGCATCAAAATGCTCTTAAGGATATGAGAGTACAGATGGATAGTTTGTATGCACGATATGTTGGAGTGCTGAGCGAATCTGATATATTACGCAGTACCATAGTTAACTTAGAGAGGGACATACGAGCTCTAACGAGGGAGAATGAGAAACTACAGAATAACCCTGATACAGACACAGAAGATGAAGATTATAAGCCTGTGCACAAGTTTTACCATACTCCATCTGGAGCCAAATTACATCGTGACAGGGACTGCCGTTATATAGCTAACAGCACTGCCATTGAGCTTGATGTAGATGATAACATATATGAGTTTTTGCTTAAGGCTGGTATCATGTGTGTATGTGATGCATAAAACCGGTATCAGAAGATCACGACATTGATGCACGATGAGTCAGTTAAAGTCCCTCCGCTTGGGTTCAATAAATCAAACTGGAAACCAGTTGTGTTGTAGCCACTTTCCGCCACACGCGCAACTAGTCCAGTGATGTCACTGATGCCGCATGCAAGCTATTTGCATGCGTGGATGTGAAGCCATTGTATTGTCCTGTTCCACTACGACTGATGCCACCACTAGAAATAATGCCAGACACAAATCGCACAGTAAGTGGCACACCAAAAACGGCATGCACCTCGCGCGCCTATGATACTGCTGATCTGTGTCTGAATGGACGACTAGCGCCGCTGAGATATGACAATTCTGTAGTCTTACGCTACTGTGAACCGGCACACCGCTAGCATCGGAGACGAGCGCTCTGTTGGCGGTTACTGCTGATGCTTCAACTAGTTGACTGTTACGTGAGACCATAACACGATTGCCATACACTGGAAAGGTAGTGTCCTAACCATATAATTGAATAGTAGACATACCTGGGTGGCCAGAACCAGATCTCTCAGAATGCACCCTGTCGGATGGCTCAAGTACATTAGCAACACTTGTCCATGTGAGGCCGTCATTGCTCCTTATCAGATCGTAGTCTATAAGATATTCTCCCAAGGCCTTTGTATAAGTGTAAATTTGTGTAATGCTTTCGCAAAGGGCATATGGACTTGCCAATAGATCTCAAGTGTACCACTCCAACCGCCATACGTAGGAACGTCACTGGCGACCACTCTGATTTGCCATCCACCGCATGCCAGATAGCTGGATAACCGTTGAGGAGAACGACGCAGACAATCACTCATAATATGGAATTAATAGAAAAAACCAATTCTATCTTACTGCACGTCCGAGACAAGATTACCAGAATAGAAGCCTATTTTGAATATTATGTTTACAAAGCTTAGAATAAAATGTTATGATACAACCCATCATAACTATAACAAGATAATGGTTAATTAACAAATACTTTTACAATTGTTAATTAACCAAAATATCCTTGAACAGGAAAACATCCAATTAAGTAAAAAAATCAGTCAACTGTCCCATATTGAAAAGCTTGTACAAGTCTTTAATAAGAGTGAGTGAGTTATCTTTTATTATTGATTTATTATGTTCCTTGTAGCGTAGTTTGGATTGCATGTAGTTCGCGGAATTCAGTACAGTTATCATACTTTGTAACAGAGTGACAGTGAACAATAAAGAGTTGATTTGCGCTTGCAAGGCCGATGTAACGCAAAAACATAACTGAGTTTCACGGAGGTAACCGTAGAAGCATTTTAATGCTTGTCTACTACGTACAGAACCGAGTGCCTATAAAAAACGGTAATACTTATATTTCATATGTAATGGATCATTTATGTCAACGGAGGGCGGATCGATAGTGTCGCCGTGTGAGGATAGTGTAACCTTGTCCCGTATTCTCTGCCCTGAATTAGGAAGGCTGTGAGTCGCTCTCCGTTCTCTCTTGCTAATCTCAAAGTGACCAATACATACTGGCGGTTGGTACTTCTATCTGCCATATCATGGGGACAGACAAGCCCTCCTCGCGCCCATCAAGTATAGTTTAAGCCATCACACGCTTTATAATATTCCTAATCTGAGTTTAATACACCTGACCCTGAATACGAAACCACTTTGGCTATTGCTCGTTAGGGTTGGTATAATGCCATATGTCTCTTTGTAGAAGATCCTTGCGCTGACTAAGCTTCCGTCATAATAGGGCAAGCCGTCGCCTACGGTTATTCCACCAATCTCATCACTTGTTTTATATAGCAGTTCACCGAGTTTCAGCATTTGAAGCTATCTGACTTACAGATGTGTTAAGTGATTATCATATGGTAGAGGAAGCATCCAGTGCAACTAAATGTGTTCTGTAGTGTTACAGATGTATCCAACGCAGTTAAGTGTTTGCTTTGTAATGTCATTGTATCCCAAACTCGCTAGATGTGTCACCGTAGAAGTATTAAAGCTGCTCACTGAAGTGTCAACTGTGCTTAGGTGTGCAAAAATATTTCGATATCGCCTGGGCCGGGAAAAATGAATCGCGACGCTCTTAGCCAGGAGAAGGCAGCTTTGGCAAGCGAGAATGTCTCAGACAAAGCGCTCACCTGTATTTAACACAGCTTGTCCCCTGGTATCAGGAGACGCTGATTTTACGATGCGTAGTGGACAGAAGATTACAATCCGTGGTTCTTCGGTGAAAATTGTGAATGATAAGGGTCAAGAAGGAGGGATTGATGATTGCGAGGGATATTGGCCATGGGGTCTGTGGGAAGGAGCTGTGGCATGCACGCAAGGCGAATGTCTGGTGTTGAAGGCTGAAGACGGAGCGTTCCTTACATTGAATGGGGCTGACGTGGATCCTCAGGTCATTGACGAGGACATGCTCAAGACTGACGAGCAGGTGCTTGCGGCTATTTATGTGGTTGCCAGTGGAGGCGACCCGGGAAGTATTTACATTGTTACGGAAACAGCAGTATGTGATATTTATGTGCACCAGACACGGATCCCGCGTAACAAGAGTTTCGAGACTGACAACAAGCTAAGTGTTGCGGACATTCCAACTCTAATCCAAGCCTATCTGCAGATTGAGGGTATCGGCAACAGGGGCTTCGGTTACGACATCCTGGAACTCGTGCGTCCACGACACATCAAGATCCGTGGCAAGCTCAAGCTCAAGCTTCCGGTCGCTCACTCTGAAGCTCAGGCTGAGTCGGTGCCTCCTGTTACGGTTGCAACGTTAGCTAAGCCGACACAGATTCGTAGCACGCTCAAGGTACCTTCAGCAGCTGCCCCAGCAGTAGCGCCAGTAGCTGGTACGTCGCATAAAGTAAGACAACCTTCCCCATAATGTCCTATTTATGAGAGAGCAGCTTGAGGAACTGAAGGTGACTCATCCAGGATTGGATCATAAGGGACGTTTTGCTATCGCTGCCAAGATGTTCGGCAATAAAATACGTTCATAATTACTTAGAGACAGTATCATTGGTAAGACAGAATCGCATATTACTATGCGATGCATCTAGTGGTTTGGTAGAGCCCTAAGACCACTGGATCTCGCAATGTGGGTGCGGAGTGTGGACTTAATATGGCAGGGTATATGTAATGTTATGTTTTACCAGTTATTTCTCCAATAACTTTGTTTTTATATTTCAGTTGTCCTCGTTACGTTGCTTGAAATACTCTAATATATCAGTGAGCAAAGCTTTGGGACAGTCAGGCGTCGGTACCATTAGGCCAATCTCGTTCAGTGTGACATGCGTTCTGGGGTTGTATTGATGCTCTGTCAATATATGCCAGCGTTCATGATATTTACGGTCAGCTTTATGTCCGTGAAAATAGTGTCTAATGATGCCTGGACTGTAACCTAACCGTAGCCCTTTAACTCTATGCTGGAATTCCAACACATGCTCTTTGTATTCCGGATGTACAGCACCATTCAAGCTTTTATTACTATAACCGATAAGTGACAATGCCATATTATGATCTCCGCTACCCAACACTGATCTCTCATACAGACCACCCATCTTTTCATAAGCCTTACGGGTGCAAGCCCAGGCGTAACCTGGGTGCCAAAAATCCAAACCGCCCGGCTTGTATTGTCGTCCTCTCTCGTATTGATATCCGAAAGCCGAGAATAACTGCATAGTATATTGCATTTTATCCATATCTACAGCATGACTGAAAACCTGTATAATATCTTTGTAACCGTTCAGTATTTTCAGCGCATCCAAAGCCCAATAGGGGTTGTCAAACTCAATGTCTGCATCAATCCACGCTACAGCACGCCATGTCTGTGGCAAGAGACGTCTTATACCGATATTAATCATATTTTCCTTTTGCCACAACGGAGGCTCTGTTGTCCTAATCTGTAAGTGTCTCTTATTATCATGGGTGGTAACCCTAAAGGGTTGCTCCCCATAAGCTAACTCAACAACATATAAGCTAATATTGGGCGTCCGCTCCATTCTCCGTATAAATTGTTTAGCCAAAATGTATCGAGTAGCATACTGACAGGGATTCGATATAACGGTGACAACGTGTAACGTGTCATCTATAGGCTCGTTGTTTAGTATAGCTTCTGTAGTATGATTGATACTGTATTCTATCTTGTCTATCTCAATACTGTTAATTATGGTCATTCATAATATAACATATATATTAAATTATATGATACGAAATATTCATGATACATACATCATTAAAAATTATTTTATTTGTTTAATGCATGGTTTAAAACAAATAAAATAACAGGCATAAAAGGTAGTTATCGTAATATTATATTATATATATGTGCCATTAACGAAAAGGACATTTGCGCCAGGCCCATGTATGTCGTCATACTGCTGCTCCTGGCTTGTTCGTAAATAGATACCATCATTAAAAGCCATATCGCGACATTTTTGTGAGGGCGTCGCTATGTTTAGCTTAACTTTGTTGTTGAGGGGCGGATATGGTACGGTAGATGTTGCTGTGAGACTTGTGCCGTTAGTTATTGATGTGCCAGCGACAAAGCCAAAAACTAGAACCACTGAGAGTTATTATTGAGCCATAGTTGTTAGTTACTGTTAGATATAAACCGCTATTTAGGGCAAATACTATATTCGCATTGACACTATTTAAATCAGAGATAGACTTAATACTATTTCCATAAGTAGCAATATTAGAGCCAGCTACAGATACGTTTCCAGCTGTGCCTGCAGCTACAGTAAAAAAAGATATATTGTTCAATACCGTAGGAGATAAGTCATACGCCTTTGTCCACAAAGTTACTGGCTCATCATTGTATGTGAATAAGTTGTATAAAACCCTACTTCCAGTGTCTAACCTTTGTATCCTTTCGGTTATGCCGTGAGATATATCAAAATAATGAATCCCTCCCCCGGCTAATCCGGATTTCATATATATTGGATTAGTCGCGGTTCCAATAGGGTGACCAGACCTGTCGGCTAATTCTACGTATACTGCATCGGCAGTGCCGGCTATGTATGTGCTTGTGCGGCTCCATGTTCGGTCACTAGCTGTGCAATGCCGAGCCAGACATCATAGAGTTTGCGCTTACACTCACGGTGCTTGCCTGTATATGTCCCTGGGCGTCAGTTACGCAGACATATATTTCACCACAGATGGTAGCGAAGCTTTTACCAAATTGTCCACTGGTGCTACAAATATAGCAGAGTTATTACCCTGACCACTTGCGCATCCCAGTGCGGTGCTGTCACTATTAGCCAGAGATGTATATAAGGCATCTATGCCACCATGTGTTGACCGAATCCCAGTCCCCGCTTTATTTGATAAATTAACCATACTAGATCCAATATACCTTTACCGTCAGTTATACCTAAGCCGGTTGATGTGCCTCGGTGTAGCGTCTGTATGTTGAAAGAAACATCTGTATACATGGGAGTTGTGTTATGACTAAACTGTAGCTTATACCAACGGGCATGATGATCTTTTTCTATCGTCATCACTCCAGATGAGGTATACGTAAATTTATCTGTATACATAACGTCCTTATCTGAGGGATAAGAGTTTCGTTTCGTATTAGCCCACAACAGTGTACCGCTGCCATCTGCTGACGATCTTACGGTTATAATAGCGCTGTTGTACAGTTGCACATCCTCCCACAATCCGGTAAATGATGTATCCGGGCTCATGTATGTAGAATTAGCCAAAGATGCCATAATACCGTCTATATACTACAATGTCTAAGTATGTGTAAGCGATGATCAACTGTAGCATGTCAGCAATTTCTGTGTGTTCAAAAATCGTATATTACGAGGATTAGATATGATACTACTTTTCTTCAACAGATAGTACTGCTGATCTTCCACAATTCCCACATAATGTTGTACCGGTAAGCTATCCTCGTATTCTTTGGTTTTATTGCGATACTCATTGGAAGAGACCAATTCATCAAAATTGTCCCGACAGAATCCACTAATAAAATCATACGCCAACTGTATCTGTTGATGCGTGCGTGCAGCAGTGATGTTAATCTTCCCTGTATTGAATATAATGATTTTAACACGTTTAACCTGACCTGTATCGGGATCCACGGAATCATACTCAGCAATAACTCCAGGATAGCGGTTCTTGTCAAATGTGCATTTTAATATTTTCCTGTCACTGTTGAGAAGCTCCAACAAGGATTTACGATTAATATAATAGCCACAGTTTGTGCTCTTGTTTATGAGTACGGTTTCTATCGTGTGTGGGTTAAACACGATGGGAGTCTTGTTGTTAAGGTATGAGGGAAACTCACAGCTGATCTCATGCTTTTCTCTGTCTGAATGCTCGGTTATCATGAATAGCAAGTATTTAAATTCTGGATCGTTAAAGCTACTGACGAGATCTTTCTCATTGTAGTAACATTTCAGTATATTGATGATGGTATGCAAATACATTATGTCGCTCTCATAATTTGGGTTGTCCTCCAGTTCCTCAATAAATATCTTGTAGCTGTCGTCTGCGCCCAGGCTAGTGTCAAATGGCTCTATATTTGTGTCCATCTCTAGCTCGCACACAAGCAATTGTAGCAGTTCCCCAAACTTTTTCCTTAAGTCATCCTTAAAAAACTTTTTGAGGTTTTTCACCGTAATCTTTTCTGGTATATCATAGATGACCAATCCTTCCATGTCACATATTAAGTTTACCAATAAATTAGAGGTAATCACAGCATGTTCTGGTGACTTACAGCCAGCATTGACCATTTTCCCGTTATTGAAAAATTTAGTATTGATTCTCTTCTCACCTACATTGATGATAAATGTACATTGATTTTTGAAACGCCCACTACCCGTGTCAGTGTGATAATCTATACCTGTCTCTGCTGTCGCACCCGGTGTCTGTTCACTACTACGCACCATGTCCCTGTACTTTATGCTTACAATTTTATCATCTAATGGTGTATGCCTGGCAATAACATCAAGATTTAGATTGAGAGGTTTACCTGAGACATTACATATGCAAGAGTCTACGGTCATAGTGACTAATTTGAGTGGTGCCATAGCCGGAGCTTCCGTAGGTATTGCTAAATCAGACATATACTATAGTATGCTTATCATTTTTGAAGAGCTCACGGCTGGGAGTACCTAGCCTGCGCCCCCTCACCAGCGTCCTTATGGATTAGTAGAGCTTGTGGCTCAGGGGATCGGCCCCTTACCCAACGTATATTGCTCTGTTTGGTACCCTTCTGGCATATCGCAACTACAGCGATAAACAAGAGTATCACAAATACAGCTGTTATATAGTGCATACGTAGCCATATAATGCATACTAGAGTAACGATGGAAAAAGCAGCAGTACCTAAGATCTGCCGTTGCTTTCGGTTAGACGGAACATCAAAATCCTCTATCGGATCTAATTCTCGTAGATTTAATCTGCTATCAAATCTACGATATTGTCTTTTGAGACAATTACCACAACCCATTGTTATGTTGTCGTGGTTCAATTTTTAAGGGCTCGGCAGGGATTTTGGGAGCGCTTTAGCGCTCCAAAACTCTCGTGAGCTCCTGAAGACAGCGTCCGTTTACTAGTAGTAAAGCATAAAACATGGAAAAAACTATCTTGAGAACCTGCACTGATGCGTCAATACTTCTATCCAGTAATGCTAACGACTTGTTCACTACAATTTGATCAGCGCCAACTATGTGGAGCAGGCTAATAGAAGGGCCAACAGTTCTTACTATCTGCTCTTCCGCCATTCTAGAGGACACCTCAGCTATACCTTGTATACTGGATTTAGCCGCAGCAGAGACATTGCTGGCTAATTGACCAAAGAAGCTACCTGCTGTCTGAGGGACATACGGAACACCTAGGTCTGCTCTAATTCTATCGATGGTTGGCCGTATCAAGTCTTTTAGCAGTTCTGGATGGATAAACATATCCTGAGCATCCAGAGGTAGAGTATAAAACATGCTGGACATCATCTCAAAGCCACCAGACAAGGCCTCTTGTTCAAATACGAGAGATACAACGGGACCCACCTGTGGAATTGTCGCTATCCAGTCACACACAACAGTCAGTAAGTCCTGATACAACACTGGAATTGAGTCACAATACATGTAATACTCCTCTTTGGGGACAGTGGACCACAATTTATTAAATTGCTCAGCTACACCGTTGGGCCCATCTTCAAAAGTAATTTGCGATAAATTCACAAGAGCTTGACTCGTACCTATAAGTTGCATAAGCTCGGTCATGAATTGTGCAGAACTTATAATAACGTCAATGACGGGCAACAACCTCGCCAGCCATCGGCACTTCTTCTGCAGCAAATTTTAGTCCCTTTATCAAATATTGCACTGGTGCGGGCAAAGTATATTTCTGGTAGTGCTTTGGTATGTCTTGAGGCATGGGCTCACCAACTTGCATAGGTTGCCGTTGTTGCATAGGTTGCCGTTGTTGCATAGGTTGCCGTTGTTGCATAGGTTGCCGTTGTTGCATAGGTTGCCGTTGTTGCATAGGTTGCCGTTGTTGCATAGGTTGCCGTTGTTGCATAGGTTGCCG
>SXGU01033990.1_pt1 | contig 37689 bp, 34 predicted proteins | sample 3174531 | NCBI WGS metagenome assembly SXGU01 (sample SAMN11356863, study PRJNA531348) | freshwater metagenome | isolation source: freshwater sample F1-140 | place: China: Fuxian Lake, Yuxi | collected 2017-12-25 | reverse complement strand
TCCGCGAAGGCGGGAAGACCATCGGTAGCGGCGTCGTGAGCGAGGTTCTGGAGTAGTTCAACCGAGGGCGCAGGTGAGTACCTGTGCCTCGCATTTCATTTTGAGCGCAATTCACGACCTCTGCACGGGACATCCCTCGGGCTGCGTGGTACAAGAAGCGGTGCCGAAGCCCCCGCGTCGGCGACTCGCACATCACTTCGAGAACCGCACATGATCGTCAACGACTCCGTAGCTGATATCGCCACGCCCACCGGTCCGATGCGGACGTACTTCTATTCGCCCAACGAACCGGGGCGCGTGCCGACGCCGCGACCCGGACTCGTGCTGTACTCCGAAATTTTTCAGCAGACGCCGCCGGTGCGCCGGCTCGCGCTTCAGTTCGCGAGCCTGGGTTACTTGGTCGCGGTGCCGGAGGTGTACCACGCGCACGAACCGCCCGGGTGCGTGCTCGGCTACGACGACGCGGGCAAGAATCGCGGTAACGCACTGAAGCAGATCATCCCGATGTCGGACTTCGACGCGGACGCGCGCGCCACGGTCGATGCGCTGACGGGACATCGCGGTTGCACCGGGAGCGTCGGCGCGGTGGGTATCTGCCTGGGCGGACACCTCGCGTTCCGCGCGGCGCTGCTGCCGGATGTGAAAGCGACCGCGTGCTTCTACCCGACCGACATTCACTCGGGCACGCTGGGAAACGGCGGTTCGGATTCGCTCGCCCGCGCGAAGGATATCAAAGGCGAACTGCTGATGGTGTTCGGCCGACAAGACCCGCACGTGCCGGGCGCGGGGCGCCGCACCATCTACGACGCACTCGACGCGGCCGGGGTGTGGTTCACGTGGCACGAGTTCAACGCGGCGCACGCGTTCCTGCGAGATGAAGGCGATCGCTACGACCCGGGCACCGCGCGGCTCTCGCTTGGGCTGGCTGCCGACCTGTTCCGTCGCGCGCTGTAGCGCGACGGGTCACTTCGGGTGCGGGAACGGCGGCGCCCCCTCTTCGATCCATCGGCGTACCGTGTTGATTTCCTCCGGCTTCATCCGCGGTTCCGTGGCCGGCGGCATCACCAGTTTCTCGTGCGGCGCCTTGAGCAAAAGGGTGTACACCTCGGACTCGTCTGGCTTTCCGGGAACCACGACCTTTCGCGCGAGAAGCAGGTTGTGGTTGAGAATCTTGATACCGCCATCGGGCGGGGCGCCATCGGGCTTCTGGATCGGGTGGCAGTCCAGACACCGGTAAACAAAGATCGCGTAGGTTTGCGCCGCGAGTTCGGACCGCGGCACAACCGGCGGCGTGGGGTTGTTTGGATCCTCTGATGGGAACTCCGGCGCGCCGCCTGCGATCCAGTCTTTCACAATCAACAGTTCCAGTTCGGACACGCGCGGTAGCCAGTTGTCGTCCTCCGGCGGCATCGTGTTGTCCTCGATGCGGTGGATTAAACGTGAATCCTCCGGCCGACCAGCGACGACATTCTTGCGTTCCTGGTCGAATAGCGACGCGCGATCGAGAACAAGGAACCCACGTTTGGCCTTCGCGAAAGCCGCGCCGTGGCACGCGTAGCAGTGACGCTGAAGAATCTCTCTCGCCTGTGGGGCGACCTCCACGGCTCGCGTTCGTTTCCGTTCCTGTTCGGCTTCTGTTCGCGCTCGTGCCTGTTCGCGCTCCGTGTATTTTTGAGCCGCGAACCCGACCGACGCGACGACGATGAGGAGCATGGACGCGGGCCACATCGGTCGGTGGCGTGCGAGCTTCAGCAACCTGCCGACCCACGACAACCGACGTGCGACGACCGGCTCGCCGTTTGCGAAACGGCGCAAGTCATCAGCGAGTGCCTCCGCGCTCACGTACCGGTGGCCTGGCTTCTTCTCCAGGCACTTCAGGCAGATCGCTTCGAGGTCGCGCGGAATCCCCAAACGCACGCGGCGCGGCGCGACCGGTTCGTCCGCGATCACCTGCCGCAGCGTTTCGAGTACGCTCTTCCCCCTGAATGGGGGCCGTCCTGTGAGCGATTCGTACAGGATGGCGCCGATCGCGTACACGTCGCACGCGGGTCCGATGGTGTTAGTCTTGCCTTCGGCCTGTTCGGGCGCCATGTAGGTGGGCGTGCCGATCACTTCACCGGTCGTGGTGTGGTCGGTGTCCGCACCGAGACGCTTAGCCAACCCAAAATCACTCACCTTCGGTGAGTGGGCAGGCAATGAATCGGAGGCAAGAGTCTGGTCGTTACTGCCCACCGCCCACTGCTCACTGCCTATTGCCAACAGAATGTTGGCGGGCTTCAGGTCACGATGAACGATGCCTCGCTCGTGTGCGTGGTGGATCGCTCGCGCGATAGTTTCCACGAGTTGGGCGGCGGTTCTGGGTGAGAGTGGTTCTGCTGAAAGGCGGTGCGCGAGCGTGCCGCCGTCCACATACTCCATCGTGAAGAACGAGTGCCCATCCACTTCGCCGACTTCGTAAATCTGGACGATGTGAGGGTGCTGCAACCGCGCGATCGCCTCGGCCTCGACGCGGAACCTGGCCAGTTGCTTCGGCCCGACACGGAACCCCGCGATCATCTTCAGCGCGACCGTGCGGCGCAGCTCGATCTGCGTCGCCTTGTACACGACTCCCATGCCGCCCTGGTCGATGACTTCGAGGAGTTCGTAGCCGAGCGGTCGCAGTTTCTCTGTGAGATGTACCGGGATTTCGGGTTTCTCGCTGCGGTCCGCGTTCGTTGTGTGTGCGCCCACGCCAAGCATTGCTTCCATCGACTCGAACGCGGCGATCCGGCGCGCGAGTTCTTCCGCGAGCGATGGGTCTTCGGCGCACAGTTCGTGTAACGCGGGCGAACCGCCGCGGTGCCGGAGTTCTTGCCAGCGGAGCAGAAGTTCATCGAGTGTTGCGGAACTGGACACGGGCGGCGTCTCGGAAAGGCGAAGAACCTACCCCCCTCCCTGAATGGAAGAGGAATAAGACCTGTCGGATTAGTCTTACTCCCCTTCCATCCAGGGAGGGGGTAGGTCGTCTTACGTACCCGGCGATTCCCCTTTTCGCGCGCGGTGCAAGCCGAGCAGTGCGGCCTGCCATCTGCGCTGGACAGTGCGCAGACTAATTTCTAACACGTCGGCCGTGTCTTCTTGTGTCAGCCCCTGGTAGAAGAGCAACCCGAAGACTTCACGTTCCTCCTCCGGTAGTGCCGCGACCTGTTCGTGAAACTCGCGCCAGTCGGCTAGCGCGCCCGGTTCGTGCGTGAGGTCCGGCACGCCGGGTTCGGCGGGAACATCGCCCTGGCTCTCGTGGTTCGCGGCGGCGTTCTCGGGACCGGAGTAGTGGCGAGAGAGGTCGATCAGTTCACGCCGGATCTGAACCGTGGCAAGGGCGTAGAACTCACGCACGGATGGCGGGTGAACCTGTTCGAGTGCCCGGCACAACCTCACGAGTGCGTTCTGCATCACGTCATCGGTTTCGGCCCACCGGCGCACGCGTGGGTAGTCGCGCAACATCCGGTGCGTGAGAACCTGAAGCCGGTTGGTCGCGAGCACGATGAGTTCGTTGAGTGCAGACTTGTCCCCATTGCGGACGCGCCCAAGGCACGCGCGCAGGTCGGCCGTGTTCGCGGACCCGTCCGGCATGGTGAACCGTCCTGAAGGTGGGAAAACACTGAGGGATCGTAGAACCTGAGTTTACAGCGACCCGCCCCGCGAACCAAGCGCAACCAGTGTGGACCACGCTGCGCGGCTCATCCACACCTTGCACCGTTCCACCCATGCACAGTTTCAGACCCCGATGGTATTCCTCGATCCCCACGCCCGCTCGGCGCCCATCCGGTGACTGGCCTCGTCGAGCGCCAGGTCGTTCAGGACCGTCACGCTACCCAAGGTAAGAAAGCAAGACCTGCTATCCAAGTACCCAACTGCGCAACTGCACTTCAAGACATGAGGACACCACGAGAACAATGGACCAACACGCTTGTCTTCGTTCCCCTACGTGCGCGTTCTTGCATTTTTTACCTTGCTTGCGGTCTTCTTCGTGGCCCTTCGTACCCGCTTTGCTTGGTCGTGAAATGGTTGGTATTACCGGCCTTCGCGGAGGCGGTCGCCGAGGAAGTTGTTCAGTTCCGGCACCGCGTAAATCTTTGCCACGGTCGTGTCCACGTCGTATGGCACGCGGTGAAACGTCAGGTCGAGACCGTCCAGGGTGATGTAGCACGCTTGCCAGTTCGCGTCTCGCGGTTGGCCCACCGACCCCACATTCACAATTGTCTTTCGCTCGTCGAGGTGCCAGGCGTAGTCGATTTCCTCCGGCGAGAGAAACTGCCACTGCGCTCCTGGTTCCGGTTCGACGAAGATGCCGGGGACGTGCGTGTGCCCCGCGAAGCAGTATCGCTCGATGTGCTCTGCAATCTTGTTCATCTTCGTGACGTTGTACACGTCTTCGGGGAACACGTACTCGTTCGTCTGGTTGCGGGCCGAGCCGTGTACGAAGAGGAAGTTGCCATCGCGGAACTGCCTGGGCCGTTCTGAGAGGAACTGCCACAACTCGTCGCGCCGGGCGCCTTCGAGGATCGCGCGGGTCCACATCGCGGCCTTCTCCGCAGTCGGGCTGAACCCGGTCGGGTCGAACAGCACCGCGTGGTCGTGGTTACCCAACACGTTGAGGTCGAACTTCATCGCGCGATCGACGCACTCGATCGGGTTGGGGCCGTAGCCAATGATGTCGCCCAGGCTGTAAATTGATGACACATGGTTCCGCGCGATATCGGCGAGAATCGCGTCAAGCGCCTCGATGTTACTGTGAACGTCGCTCAGAATCGCCCGCATGAAACACCAAAACAGTGGGCAGTGGGAAGCAAACGATGGCAACACCTAGATACGCGGAGTAAATGCCACTTCGCTGCCCACTGCCTGCTGCCCACTCACAACTGTTTCTCCAACACCGGGAAGCGGCCTTGTTCCTTGAAGTGCCGCGTGTAAAAGTTCGTGAGGTCTGGCACGTCCGATGGGCACTGCGCCGCCAGTGCCGTCACCGTCCCCTCGGTCATCTCTTGCGATGCCTCCGAAAGCAACGCCAACCCCGCCGTCATCGCGTTCTCGGGCTTCGCGACCAGGAAACTGAACAGCCCGTTCACACGTTTCGTGTTCAACCCTTCGGTACCGAACGCCCCGAGCCGAAAGCACGGGGCCAGTGGATCCACCTTCCTCACGTCCGCGTAGGTGCCGCTCTCCAACCCAATCGCGACCGCCATCGGTGTTTCGTCCGGCGAGCGAAGTACCAGCAATGCCTCCGCGGGGAAATACGGGTTCGCAAAGAAATAATTTTCCAGTTCCTCGTCGGGCACCCGGAGTAGTCCCTTGCCCATCGCAGCGACCGCAGGCACGTCGGTCCGGCGGAGTCGGTTGATTGGCAGCTTGCTCCGGTTCACGAGGGTGGGGAGATCGACTGGATCAGCCCAGTAATTCACCACCTCTCGCGTAAGGACGAACCCGTGCTTTACGAGAAATGTGAGCACCGGTTCCCAATCGTGTCGGTATGCGGCGAACAGCTTCGTGAGGCCGCGTTCGCGGGCAGAACTCAACACTGCGTCGAACAGCGGCCCGGCTGCCGCCTCGTACCCCTTGCGGCACCAGGGGACGCTTACGCGGTGTTGAGCCGGTTCGAGCGTGCAGTAGCCGACGACCTGCCCACCTTCCTCGGCGTAGAACCGTGTCGCGGGATCGAACCCCAGGGCACGGGTACGTTTCTGCACGTCCGTGGCGGTGGCCGGCTTGAACCCCGGCAACGCGAAAGCGGCGACGTTGAATAGCGCCGCCTGGGTCGCTTCGTCGCCGAGCTTGAAGTTACGGATGTTCACTGGTTGGCCAGGGGATCTCGAAATCGCAGGTGTGTTGATGCTAACCGGTTGGCACGCGGCGGACAACGGCACGGGCGCCGGTATTTTTCCAAGTTCGGTCGGCGCCGTTGGGGTTGCCCGCTGTGTGCGGCCGGGCTACCGTGTGACGCCCAATCGTGAGGCAACGCCGTGGAAAGAACCACGTCCGCACCGGCCGAGAACCGGATTCAGACGACCGTGAAGTCGGGCGCTGGCGGGATTGGTCGCGTTCGCGCTAGTTGCGTGCAGGCTGCTTTGCTCGCGTCGGTGCTGTTTGCGCTATCGCCACATGTCGTTAGTTATGCGGGTGCGTGCAAACGGTTCGCGAGCGACTCGGCGCTCGCGTTTGGGCTGTTTGCGGTTGCTCACGGTTCGCTCGAAGGAAAGGGCGGTGTTGAACACTGGGTTCCGGCTGTACGCTGTGGCGTGCCACGAACCTCTGAGAACTCGACGCGGGCACGGTTGATCCCGTGCCCCTCGGCGGTTATGGTCAACTGTGCTCCTTTCGCAAATCGGGGGGTGGGCTATGTCGTTTCGCGTACTTGACCGGCGTGCGTTTCTGGGCACGGTCGCCGCTACCGCCGTCGGCGGTTCAGGCTCGGCACTTGCGCAGCCGAACATCGGTGAAAAGAAGATCAACCCAATCGACCTGCCGCTCGACAACGCGGACGTGTGGACACTCCACTTCCGGTACAAGCCGCCGCGTATCGTCACACTGGATGGGTTCGACAAGGAAGGCAAACCGGCGAAGCAGCTCGTCTGGTACATGTGGTATCAGGTGTACAACCTGCCGCGCGAGGGCCGCGCTGTCGAACCGGTCACGTTCCTGCCAGAGTTCGAACTGGTCACGAAAGACTTGCTCACCACTCACCTCGACGAACCGCAACCGCACATCTTCGAGCAGATTCGGAAGCTGGAAGACACGACCGTCGGGAAGGACTTCCCCAACGGCATTCTGGACTTCAAGTCGACGATCACGATCTCGAAGCGGCCGATCCCCCCGAGCAAGCCCGACGCAATCCCGCGTCTGGTGTCCGGCCTCGCGATCTGGACCGACATGGCCGAAGTTGCGCCCAAAACAAACAAGTTTAGCGTGTACATCTCGGGCCTGTCCAATGGGTTGGCGAAGGAAGAGATGCGCGCGACGGGCGAAACGCTTATCAAACGGAAGACGCTCCAGATCAACTTCATCCGTCCGACCGACGACAATAAGCCGCTGATCACGGACATCCGCCCAGACGACGCGAACGGCCCCGCCGAACAGTGGATCTACCGCACCGCCTCCCTCACCAAGGCTCTCGAGAAGCCAGTGCCTAAAGTACCGCCCCCGATGTGATCGCATTTACGAGGGTGGGTCAAGGCTTTGCGCAGGCCCACCAACGCCACCAAATGCATGGTGGGCCTGCGCAAAGCCTTGACCCACCTACAAACCATGTCTCCCACCGTTGCCGCTTCGATCCCGCTCGTCCTCGCCTACCTCATCGGTGCGATACCGTTCGGCTACCTCGTCGGCCGCGCGCGCGGCGTCGATCTGTTCCACTCCGGGAGCGGAAACATCGGCGCCACGAACGCGGCTCGCGTTCTGGGTCGCCAGTACGGCGCGATTGTCTTCGTGCTGGATCTGCTGAAGGGCGCGGTGCCGGTTGCGGTCTCGGTTCACCTCGCGAACGCACTTCAAGCCGGTGCCGCGTCCTCGCTTGGTTCGCCGGACGCATTGCGCGTGGGCGCCGCTTCGCTCGCGTTTCTGGGCCACCTGTTCCCGGTGTATCTGCGGTTCCGTGGCGGGAAGGGCGTTGCGACCGGTGCGGGCACCGTGTTCGTGCTGGTGCCGTTGGCGGCTACGCTCGCGATATCGGCGTGGGTGGTCGTGCTGTTCGCGTCGCGTCTGGTGTCGCTCGCGTCACTCTCGGCAGTTGCGGTTCTAGTCGCGGTGCACCTCGTTGGCGCGTCGAGGCCGTTCAGTGAAATCGCGATACCGATTACCCTTTACCTCGTAATCGGTACGCTTCTGGTGTTCGTGAAGCACCGTGCGAACGTGGGTCGGTTGTTCGCGGGGAACGAGAACGCGATCGGGGAGTTCCCCACACGCCAACCGGTTCTGCGAAGCCTGCACATTCTCGCGCTCGGGTTGTGGTTCGGCGGGGCGGCGTTCTTCAACCTCGCCACCGCGCCGGCCATCTTCGCGTCGTTCAAGGACGTGGTGAACGCCGGCCCTTCGGACCGCACCGCGCAAGAGCAGATTATCCCGCCCAATGCGCCGCAGGAGCGGAAGCATGCGCTCGCGAACGCGCTGGCCGGTGCGGCAGTCGGCCCGGTGTTCCCGGCGTACTTCGCGATGCAGGCCGTGTTCGGCACGACTGCGCTCGTGACAGCGTTGAGTTGGTGGAGGTTGGGCAGCGTGCACCGGCGGCGCGTGTATGTGCTTGTGTTCGCGCTGACGACCGTCGCGGTTGCGGTGCCGATTTCGGACGAAGTGACGCGCCTGCGACCGTTGCGGTTCAGCCCGGATGCGGCCGAGGCAAGTGTCGCGAAAGGTGCGTTCGCAACGTGGCACCTCGTGAGTCTGGCGCTGAGCTTCGTGACCATGTGTACTGCGGGCGTGGCACTTGCAATGGCGGGGCGACTCCCGGTGGAGCAAAGCGGACCCAACCCCAACCCCTCCCTTCAGGGAGGCGGGTTGGGGGGGTAGGTTCTCCCACGTCACACGTACTTCGTCACGCCTGGGATCGCGATCGGCGGGTGTTCAAGCTTCACGTTCCAGTCGTACTTCGGCGGCGACAGGTCTTCTTTCGAGTTGAGCGCCATCTCCCACGTGATCTCTTGCCCGGTGTACGCTGCCATCCGGCCCATGATCGCGAGCAGTGTGCTGTATGACATGTACTCGCCGTTGTTGATCGGCTTCTTGTTGCGGATGCTTGCGAACAGTTCTTCGTGTTCCGCCTGATACATCTGGTTGCCCGGCCCGTCGTACACCCACGTCTTGTCTGTGCGAATCATCAGACCGTTGGTGCGCTCGTTGAGTTGCGCGCGGCCCTTCGTCCCGATCGCGTGCGCGCTCATGTCACCTTTCGCTTTCGGATGGTGTCGCGTGTTGCTGATGAGTCGGGCGCCGTTCGCGTACTCGTACACGACCGAGAAGTGGTCGTAGATATTGCCGTACTCCTTGCCGCTGAGGACGGTGCGCCCGCCCATGCCCATCGCGCGAACCGGATACTGTTCCTTCATCAGCCACGCGCACACGTCGAGGAAGTGAACGTGCTGCTCCACGTTGAAGTCGCCGGACATCCACGTGAAGTTGTACCAGTTGCGCATCTGGTACGTCATGTCGCTCCACTCGGGCAGACGCGGTTTCGCCCAGCGCCCGCCGCGGTAGTCGTTTGCCTGTACCAGCATGATTTCGCCAATCTCGCCACCGTGAACGCGCTTCACCGTCTCCTTGAACCCCGCGTCATAGCGGAGGCACAGCCCGGATACGACGCTCAGGTTCTTCTTCGCGGCGAGTCGGCAGCTCTCGAGTACCGACCGCACACCAGGCGCGTCCACCGCGACCGGTTTCTCCGCGAACACGTGCTTCCCGGCTTCGACCGCTGCCCGCAGGTGCATGGGCCGGAAGTGCGGCGGCGTGGTGAGCAGTACCACGTCGCATCGCGCGATGACTTCCTTGTAGGCATCGAAGCCGACGAACTTCGCGTCGGGCTTCACATCGACTTTCGCGCCCACGTCCTTCTTCTTGAGCAAGTTCTCGAGGCTCAGATTGAGTCGGTCCTCGAACGCGTCGGCCATCGCTACGAGTTTCACGTTCTTGTCGGCGTTGAGCGCGTTGACTGCGGCACCGGTGCCGCGGTCGCCGCACCCGATCAGACCGATCTTCAGAACGTCGTCGCCTGCGGCGTAGATTGAAGGCGCGGCGGCAGCGGCGATCGCGGACGCGGCCAGGAATTCGCGGCGGGAATTGGACATGGATTTGTTCCTCGGCGGGAGAGTGGAGTGACAAACTGAGATATTACTCGCTTGGCGCTCGTGAGTGAATCCGGTCTTTCAAAGTAGTAGGCACACTCCGTGTGCCGTGGCTTCGCAACTCAAGAACGCTTGACGGTTCTGAATACGCACAGTGACGGCACACGAAGTGTGCCTGCTGCTACTTTGAGGGGTGAACCAAGAACCGCGACACGTTCACTTTTTCTTCGATCTCACTCCCGTCGCAGAGGTGCGCCGCAAGTTGATCCGCAAAGAAGGGGGCGAGCAGCGAACCCTTCGAGCCAAGACCGTTGAAGTACGCGAGTTGCGGGAAGTGCGGGTGTCGACCGATCACGGGAAACCCCGCGTCGATCACCGGGCGCACTGCGGCTTCGTGGTCGATCACATTGAACGGTAATCGCAGGAACTCGCGTAGTTTCGATTCGATCTCCGCACGGCCTTCGGCGGTGGGTCGCGTATCGAGCGGTTCCCACGTGTACGTTGAACCGACGCGAAACACTTCGTTCCCCACCGGCGCGAGCCAGATGCCGCGATGAACCACTCGCGCCTCCGCGAGACCGGGAATTCGCACGGTGAGGATTTCGCCCTTGGCGGCGTTGGACTTGATTACGCCAAACCATGTGTCGGCACCCGCGTCGAACCCGCGACAGAAGATCACCGTTTGCGCTTCGACGGAGAGGGACGGGATTCGCACGCCGGTCGCAGTGAGTTCGATGTCGCGTGGTTCGACCTCCGCCGCGAGGTACGCGCCGTGCGCGAAGAAGTGTTCGCGCGAGGCGTCGAGGTATTTCGGCACGTCGAGCCGCGCCGCGTCCATCTCGAACGCGCCGAGCGGTGTCGAGAACCAGCCAGCGCGAACGGGGGCGGCCAGTCGGACGAGTCCGCAAAGCAAACTCGTGCTCCGTTTGGCGCACTCAGTACGCTCCAATTCGCTGCCGTAGATGCGGAATGCCGGCTGTTGGTGAAAAAACGTTTCTCTCGTTTCCGCTTCGATCTTGTGGTAGAACGCGACCGCATTTGGGTAGAGTTCGTCCCAGCGCCAGCTCTTCGCGAGACGTTTCCCGGTGACGGGCGTAATCAACCCGGCTGCGATCCGCGAACATCCGCCGCGCTCGCGGTCCACGACCAGCACGCTCCGCCCACGCCAGAGCAGGTGCCACGCGAGCGCTGTCCCGGCCAGCCCTTGCCCGACGATTACGTATTCGGCGCGCGATGACATGCGACCTACGACGGGGCGAGTTGCGCTTCGAGATCGGGCCGGCGAATGAGCGCGCGATCGCGCCCGCCGCGGTGGAGTTCGTAGACGCCGGGCGCGTCGAGAATTTCGCCGGCCGCGAGCCGGCACGCGGCCCGCTTTGCCATCGCGGTCGCGAACTGCCGCGCCAGACACGCGCCGCAAGTCAGGCCGTAGGTTTTCAGTTCGTTCGTGGTGCCGTCGCTCCACTTCGCGGCGATCTTGTACACGGCCGGGGCTTCACACCCCACCGCGTAGCACACCACAGGGTACGGCGACATCGGCATCGTCGGAAGTCCCAAGTTCCAGCAGTTCCAGGTTGCAAGTTCAAGACCGAAGAGGCGGGCCGCTCCTGCCTTCAACTTGGAACTTGAAACACGGGAGTCAGTCGGACGGGTACGGGAGTTCGTCGCCGTGTATGTGGGCCAGCGCGTTCATCGCGGCTTTCAGTTCGGCTTCCTTCTTGGTGTGACCCCACGCGGCGGGGAACCGCTCGTCGTGTACCTGCGCCGCTACCTTGAAACACTTGTTGTTGTCTGGCCCTTGCTCGTCGAGCAGGAAGTACCGCGGGGTGTCGCCGTACTCGCGTTGTGTGACGGTCTGCAACTGCGATTTCGCATTCGCGGAGATTGCCTCGCGAGCCACACGCTCGACTTCGGGTGTGACGAACCGGAGGATGAACTCACGGGCCGCGGCCCACCCGCCGTCGAGGAAGATAGCCGCGACCAGCGACTCGAACACGTTCGCGAGGATGTTCAGCGGCATCTCGCCGTGGGTATGAACGCCGCGGCCCAGAAAGAGGAAGTCGCCTAAGCCGATCTCCTGGCTGAATCGCGCGCACGTCTTACGGCTCACGACGGCCGACTTCACTTTCGTGAGGTCGCCTTCCTGGTACTCCGGGAACCGCAGGAAGAGTTGTTCGCACGTGACGAGGCCGAGGACGCTGTCGCCGAGGAATTCGAGGCGTTCGTTGGACGCGGCACGCGTGTTGGCGCTGGAAGTGTGCGTGAGCGCGGATCGGAGCAGTTCCACTTTTAGGAAACGGTAGCCGATCGCGATCTGGCACTCGTCAAGGATCGCACGTTCCCGACCGCCGTTAAGTGTGTCCGAAGGAGGCATGACAACAGTACAGAATTACGGACGGGTGATTACAGGATGGATGTGAAGTAACCTACAACTGCGCCCATGTGGAGTCAACGACATTGGGCCTTGGTCCACTCATCATCCGTCATCCGTCCAGTCGTGTCGCGCCGTTCCAGAGCCGAACCAATGACCAATGACTACACCCCGATTATCGCATACTGGCGACGCCACCGGCACACCGTGCGGCGGGCCGAGCGAGGAGACTGTTTCCAGCAGTGCCGAGGTGGTGAACGGTGTCGCCAGGAACCGCTCGGCGACGACGACGGCGGCAGAGTCCTGGTACACGGCAGGAGTTCCTCGACATCATGACGCGAACGCGCCCCCCGAACCGCTCCTTCAGCACGAGCGGGACACGGGACCCGCTTCGACTGGGTAGCAGGAGGTCAACGAGCGCGACGGTCGGTTCGTGTTCATTCGCCAACTCCACCTCGCGATGCCCTGTTCCGGTCGCAGTCACCTCGTAGCCAGCGCGGTGAAGGATGGTTTCAATCGCGTCACGCAGGTCGCGGTCGTCTTCGACGAGTAGAATCGTGCCGTGGCGTGACGAAATGGTTGACTCCTTACAACACCCCTGGCGGGGTTTCGTCCTTGAGTCGCGCGGGACGATCCCCACGCCGTGCGCGGTCCGCAACAATGTCTTGACTGAGAATGCATCCTTGCGCCTCACACTCACAGGGTTCGCGCGGGACCGAAATACCGCGGCGTCGTTTCGGCAGCGGCTGAAAGTTCCTCCTTCTACGGCTTCACGATGACCACACCAGTACAGCATGATCACCCTTCAGCGCGCGGGTTCCGAATGCCCGCGGAATGGGAACCGCACGCATCTACCTGGCTCGCGTGGCCGCACCGCGAGTCCGACTGGCCGGGAAAGCTCGAACTCATCCCGTGGGTGTATGCGGAGATTATTCGCGCTCTCACCCGGCACGAAATGGTGAACCTGATCGTGCCCGACACACCGCACGCGGCGGTTGCGACGGACGTGCTTTCGCGCGCGAACGCGGACATGGGTCGCGTGAACCTGTGGGAGTTGCCCACGGACCGCTCCTGGCTGCGTGATAGCGGCCCGATCTTCGTGACGAACGCGGTCGGCGAACGAATCGCGCTCGACTGGCACTTCAACGCCTGGGCAAAGTACGAGGACTGGAAGAGCGACGACCGCGTGCCCGCGTTCGTCGCGGAGAAGCTGAACATGCCGCGTGTGCGACCGGTTCACCACGGGCACCGCGTCGTACTCGAAGGCGGCAGCATCGACGTGAACGGCGCCGGCCTTCTGCTCACCACCGAAGAGTGTCTGTTGAGCAAAACGCAGGAGCGCAACCCGCCGTTCACGCGGACGGACTACGAGAAGGTGTTCGCGGACTACCTCGGGATCAAGAAGGTGCTTTGGCTCGATCGCGGGATCGTGGGTGACGACACGCACGGCCACATCGACGACCTCGCGCGGTTCATCAATTCGCGCACGGTTGTGGCCGTGGTGGAGAGCAACCCAGCCGACGCGAACTACACGATACTGCATGAGAACCGCGAGCGCCTGGAAAGCATGACCGACACGCACGACACGAAACTCGAAGTGGTGCCGCTTCCGATGCCGCGCCCGCTAATCTTCGACGGTACGCGGTTGCCCGTGAGTTACGCGAACTTCTACATCGCGAACGGCGTGGTGATCGTGCCGACGTTCAACGACCCCGCGGACCGCGTCGCGCTGGGTACGCTCGCGGAGTTATTCCCCGGTCGCGAGGTGGTCGGGATCAGTTGCGTCGATCTGGTGTGGGGACTGGGCACGCTGCACTGCATGACGCAACAGGAGCCTTTAGCGTAGTCATCACGCTCCGCGTGATGTCGCAAAGCAATGCGCGTTGCATTCGCGTGCAGCGTGTTTGCGTTGCAAAGGCGACATCACGCGGAGCGTGATGACTACGGTGAAGACTCACTTCTTCGGCCACACCACTTTTCCTGGCGTCGTCGTGCGCATGCTATACAAGGTGCCGCCGCCAGTGATGTACAGCGTCTTCAGGTCGTCCCCGCCGAAGGCGCAGTTCGTCACCTCGTCGGTTGGCACGCCGACGAACGCGAGCAACTTCCCGCTTTCGGGGTCGATGACGTAGATGCCGCCCTTCACGTCGGTCGCGGGTTCGGTCGCGCTCGGTTTGTTCAACCCGCCCGCGACGTACAATCGGCCCTTCGTGTCCTGCTTCAAGCCGTCCGGCCCGCGACCCGTCTTCCAGTCGTAGAGCAACTTCTGGCTCGCCACGTCAATGTTGCCGTTCGCCTTCAGGTCGAAACGCCAGAGTTTGCGCGCACCGCCCTTGTCGTTGTTGTTGTCCGCGACGAACAGGTACTTGTCGTCCGCGGAAACCAGCACGCCGTTGGCGCGTTCGACTTCGCGCCCGATGACGCGACTCACCTTCCCGTCGGTGTCGATGCGGTACACGCCCTCAATGGTGTTTCCCTTCTCGTCCTTCTGCTGCATGTCGGTGCGCGGGCCGTATCGCGGGTCGGAGAAGTAGATGCGGTTCTTTGAGTCGATGGTTAGATCATTGGGCTGGTTGTACTTCTTGTCGTTGAACTTGTCGGTGAGGACCGTGCGTTTGCCGTCGCGGTCGATGCGTGAAACCGAGCGCGACACCGGCTCGCAGCACACGAGTTTGCCGTCGCGGTCGAAGAGTAGCCCGTTGGTGCCTGCCTTCTCGCGCCAGATTTTCTTCTCGCCATCGGGCGTGAGTTGATGAATGCCCTTGCCGCCGCTGGTGAACACGCCGAACTTCGCGTCCCACGCCGGCCCTTCGCCGCCCGCGCCTTCGGCGGAGAGCGGGGTGAGTTTCGCCCCCGGCTCGAAGATGGGTTCTTCTTTCTTGTCATCCTGCGCGGCGGTGAGGCCGAGTTCCTTCAGCACGTTGTCAGGGGTGGTGATGACAAAATCGCTCTCCCTGCCGAACAGCTTGATCGCGCGGGGTGCCGGTGCATACGCCGCTGCAAGTTCGTCGGCCTTGAGCTGCCTCCCGCCACCGGAGACGCCGCCGGCGATCAGCACGCTTTTTCCGCTGCACAGACCCGCGAGGTGCCCGACATCGCCTACGTCGCGGAGGATGCCCGGCGGAAGCATTCCGAGGCGTTGACCTGTGTAGGGTGTATCTGTCACGAATGTAGCTGGTGAGTTTACTGCGACAATCTGATTCGAATGAGCGACCGCAGCGCCCCAGGTGAGAAGAACCAGTCCTGCCGATCCCTCGCCGACGAACACCACAGGCGCGCGCAACCCTTTCAGCTCGCGCCTCATCCCGATATCGATGCAGTCGTGCAAGTTCGTGATATCTTCACACCACTGCCCCACGAGCGGCCGGCCCAGCCACAACCCCCATTCGGCCGAATTGTGGTCGGGCGCTCGACCTACCCGCTCTCCCGCAGGTGCGAGATTGCCAGTCCCGCGGAGATCGAGTGTGACGATCCAAGCCCCAGAATCCTTGAGCCTTCCGTACAACTCGCCTTTTCGCGCGGCCTCCGCACCTTCCAAATTGATCAGGACAAAACCCGGCCCCTTCTTCTTCCCGGGTTCGAGCGTCGCAGAGAGCATCACCCCGGAGTCCGGCGAGAATGTGCGAACCCAGGTGTCCCCGACCTGCCTCCAACTCCGTTCGCCGGGTGCAACCGAGTAACCTGTGCCATAACCAATTAGGCTTCGCAGTCGCGTTCGACGCGCATCGTTCCACCGAACCCACTCGCCCCGACCCTCGGTGCCCAAGCCCATGTCGTCTGTCTTCGGTAGCACCACCGCGTCTCGCAACTTCTTTCCCTCCGCTGCCGCGAACTTCGGGATCGTCATGAAGTCCTTCGGGCGCGTGTCGCCGGGGTAGCAGCGGAGGTCTTCCGGCTTCTCGGTGGTGAACTTCGGTTCCGGGATCGGGTCGCCCTTGCCCTCGCCCTTCAGGTGAAGCGTCATGAAGCCGTACATCGTTTCGCGCATTGACTTGCTGTAGTCGTGCGGCCCTTCAAAGATCGCGTGTTGCAAGTTGTCGGGCTTCCCCAACAGCTTGAACACCGGTGCGGTTAGCGCCAGTGACTTCTTCGCTTCGCCCACCGAGAACTGGATGCCGTCCTTCGTTGCGTTCATCACCATCAGCGCCCGCGGAGCGACCAGCGCCAGCACCGCCCACTCTTCGGTGAATTTCAGCGCGCCGGGAACCACCTCGCACATGCAGCACGCGGTTTGCAGATACGCCTGATAGTTGCCGACCGAACACACCGGCACGACGCACTTGAACCGCTTGTCCCACGCGCCCGCGTACATGGTTTGGTTGCCGCCGCCGCTCGCGCCGGTGATGCCGATCTTCGTCTTGTCCACTTCCGGCCGCGTTTCGAGGTAATCGACGGCCCGCATGTTCTCGTACACCTGAAGCCCGGAGAGGGGCAAGCCGAGCGGGAGCAGCGTTGCGGCGGTCATGTCGCCGTGGTACTCGCCGAGTGCCGTGCCGACGCCGCGCTCGCCGGCGCCGAACGCGTCCACACACAGCACCACGAACCCCAACTTCGCCGCCCCGATGCAACGCGACTGTACCACCGGGTCTTGCTTCGCGCCGCGCCAGTGCCCGTGAACCTGGAGGATCGCGGGTGCGGGCTTCTTCTTCGCGCCGTCGGGAACGTACAGGTTGCACGTCATGCGAACGCCGGGTCGCGTTTGAATGGTGATCTTCTCGACGGAGTAGCCGTCGCGTTTGAGCGGGTCGCCGTGCTGTTTCGGGTCGAGGTCGCACGGTTTCTCCGGGAACCCGCCCCACGCCGCGAGCAGGTTCTTGCGAAGATCCGCCTCCTGCTTCGTCCACGCTTCGACCGTGTCCGGGGCTTTGTCGTTCTTCCGCAGTTCCGCGGCCTGCTTCTGAATGAATGCTTGATACTGCTTGTTCGGCGGAACCTCGTCCGCGGCCGGCACAGATGGGAGAGCAACGAGCAACGCGACGAACGTGAGTGCAGGAACACGCGACATGAGTTCACCGGGTGAGTGCGGAGCAGAGCGGATACGCGACAGTGTGACGCGAGGAGAGACGCAGTGCAATGGGGTATCCGAATCGCTCCTCCTCAACATTCCTGTTCTAGATTCATGTCGTGGCTGAATCGGATTCGCAGCGGATGCACCCACATGAGACGGTTGTTTCGCCCGGAAACGGTGTTCTTCCTCCTCATCTGGCTCGGCCTGATGGTCGCGTTCCGCGACCGCGGATTCTACGACCCCGGCGCGCTCTGGCACATCAAGGTCGGCGAGATCATCATCGATCGCGGGATGCCGCAGACGGACCCGTTCAGTTACACCTTTGAAGGTGAGCGATGGGTGCCGCAACAGTGGGGAGCGGAGGTGCTCATGGCGCTCGTCCACCGCGCCGGAGGATTCGACGCGCTGCTCCTGTGTTTCGCGACCGGTGTGGCGTTGCTGTTCACGCTGATCTTCCGCCGGTGCATTCAGGGTGGAATGGGACCGATCCTCGCGGGCGTGATCGTGGGCGGCGTGCTGGCCGTTGGCGCGTTCCACTACTTCGTGCGACCGCACATGTTCACCATCGCCTTCCTCGGCTGGACGATGATGCGCATCATCGACTACGAGCGCGGGCGCACCAACATATGGGGGCTGGCGGGGTTGATTCCGCTGTACGTGCTGTGGCTGAACCTGCACGGTGGCGTCCTCGGCGGCACGATGACTCTGGGATGCGCGGTCGCGGGTTGGGGGGTATTGTTCTTGGTGCGAAGACCTACGCCCATCAAGAACTGGCGCACTGCGTTCCTGTTGGTCGGCATCGTGGGCGCGTGCGGGCTGACGCCGCTGGTCAACCCGCACGGCATGGAAATGATCCGCATCTGGCAGAAGATCGTCGGGTCGAAGGTGCTGCCGGAAGTCATCAACGAACACATGCCGATGGACCCAACTTCGCCGCTCGGACTCACGGTGCTCGCGCTCGGCGCGTTCTACCTCGTGCTGATCGCGGGCACTCTGCCGAAATGGCCGCAGGTGTCGTGGCTGATTCCGCTCGTGTGGCTTGTGCTGAGCTTCAAGGGCATCCGACAGGGGCCGCTGTTCGCGGTGTGCGCGGGCGTCGCCATCGCGGACCTGTGGAAGCACACCGTCTGGCATCGACTACTTGTGAAGTACGGCGACGGTTCCACCGCGTGGGACACTGACGACCCAGTTCGCGTAGCCGCGACGCGCAGCGGAGCGATTGTCTTCGCAGCGCCTCTAATCTTGGTGCTGTGCGCGTCTGTGCTTCAAACGCAACGAGTGGAAGTGCCGGTGATCGGACACGGGTGGGCGCGGCTCGATCCGAACTTCATTCCTTCCGACATGACGGTGGAAATGACCGCGTACGCGGCGAGCGTGCCACACGGAACGCGAATCTTCAATGACGCGAACCTCGGCGGCTACCTGATCTACCACACGCCGACGCTGAAGATCTTCATGGACGACCGGTGCGAGTTGTACGGCGACGAGTGGATCAGGCACTATTCGGACACACTCGGCCGACCACCCGAAGAGATCGGTCCCGTGTTCGAGGGGTGGGCCGCGAAGTACCGGTTCGATCGCGCGATCGTGATGACCAACCCGCCAAGCCAGGACAAGCCGCGCATCGAGCAGTACCTGCTGAGCGTGCCGGGGAAGTGGCGCGAGGTGAGTCGCGGAAAGCGGGCCGTGATGTTCGAGCGGGTGAAGTGAGATTTCTTGTAGGGTGGGACAAGGCTTTGCGCAGGCCCACCACCTTCGCGACGATCGCAGATGGTGGGCCTGCGCAAAGCCTTGTCCCACCCTACAAGAGGTCAATCGCTGCCGCTGAGGGCGGAGATCGCTTCCGCGGAGGTGTCGTAGAGCGCCCAGTACATTTCCAGGTTCGTGATCCGAAGCAGTTCGCGGATGTTCGGGTTCACGCCGGCCAGCACCAACTCGCTCCCGCGCGCGGCCAACAGGTGGTGACACCGCAGCAGGAACGTGATGAACGCGGAACCGAAGTACGTGACCGCGGACAGGTCCACGATGATGTTGTTCGGCGGGTCTTCCTTGAGTGGCCCGAGAACCATCTCCGCGGCCGGTTGGAGCAGCGTTTCGGGCAGGTCTTCCACCTGCGGCGACGGAACGATCACGGCGACTTCGCCGTGCCGCTTGACCTGGAAGAATTCGTTGGCCAGGTTCGCGTCGGACGCCATGTCGGGAACCTTCGGGTGATGGGAGATCAGCAACACTGATCACCCACACGTTAGCCGCAATTGGGTGTCGAATCAAGCACCTGACTCGCTGCTCACCCGCGTTCGCCCAGCGGTTTGACGGCTCGGGCTGCCGGTCCCTTGTACAGCGCACGCGGGCGGATGAGCCGGTTGTTGTCGAGTTGCTCGATCACGTGCGCCGCCCAACCGGTGATGCGCGACATTGCGAAGATCGGCGTGTACAGCGGGATTTCGAGCTTCATCGCGTGGTAGAGCCGGCCCGCGGGCCAGTCGAGATTCGGGAACATGTTCTTCTCGGTCGCCATCACTCGTTCGATGATGTCCGCTGTCTCTTCCCACTTCAGGGGATCACCCCCGCCCTCGCGGGCGGGGTTCGCCTCAGCCGCTGACCGGGCGTACTTCTTGAGGATACCCGCGCGCACGTCGCCGGTTTTGTAGACGCGGTGACCGAATCCCATGATGCGATCTTTCCGTGCGAGCGCGGCACGCGTCCATTCTTCGGCCTTCTCTGGGCCGCCGGCCGCGAGCAGGATGTCCATCACCTTCTCGTTCGCCCCGCCGTGCAGCGGTCCCTTCAGTGCACCGATCGCGCCGGTAATGCCACTGTGGAGATCCGAGAGCGTGGACACGATGACACGGGCAGCGAACGTGCTCGCGTTGAACTCGTGTTCCGCGTACAGGATGAGCGAAACGTCCATCGCCTTCACTTCGGCAGGTGACGCTTCCACGCCGCGGAGCATGTAGAGGAAGTTCGCGGCGTGCGACAAGTCCTGACGCGCGGGCACTTCGGGCTGGCCCTTCGCGAGCCGGTAGTTGTCTGCGATTGCCACGGGAATTTGCGCGAGGAGTCGCTCGGCTTTCCGCAGGTTTGCGTCGTGCGAGTTGTCGGCTGCGTCCTGATCGAAGTGCCCCAGCGAGCTAACTGCGGTGCGGAGCGCGTCGAGCGGCGTGGTCCACTTGGGCAGCGCCGCGAACAGTTCCTTCAGCGGCGGCGGGAGTCGGCGCGCCGCGGCAACGCGTGTGTGGAACTGTTTCAACTGTGCCGCGATTGGCAGTTCGCCGTGCAGCAGCAGAAACGCGACTTCATCGAACGAGCAGTTTTCCGCGAGATCGCCCACGCTGTAGCCACGGTAACTCAAGCCGCCTTCCACGGTGCAGATGGTGGTTTCGCCCGCGATTACGCCTTCGAGACCGGGGGAGTATGTCGGTGTGGTCATGTCGTTTTCTCTCGCAGACCTACCCCAACTCCTTCTTTCAGGGAGGGGGCTGGGGGTCTTTCTCCCCTTCCCGTCAGGGAGAGGGTTGGGGGTAGATTGTCTCCGCTTCAAACTACCTTCGCGCTGGCGGGCGGCCACAGGAGAGCGTAAACGGTGTTAGCAAGCATCGCGAGGACGAAGTCGATCATCAGGATGGCGACGAACGCCATGACGAACGCCTCGGTCGCGGCCCGCCCGACACCCTCGGCCCCGGCCTTGCTGTTGAACCCGCGGTGGCACGCGATCAGCGACAACACGCCACCGAACACGAACGCCTTCATCAGCCCAACCGCCACGTCCCACACCTTCACGAACTCGCGGGTGTGACGCCAGTAGTGGAAGCTGTCGATGTTGTACACGTGCAGGCAGATGAGGGAACTGCCAATAAGCCCCATCACGTCCGCGAGGACCGTGAGCAACGGTAACATGAGCAGGCACGCAAGCACGCGCGGCCCGGCGAGGTACTTCACGGGATCGACGCCGAGGCACGCGAGCGCGTCGAGCTGTTCGGTCACGCGCATAGTCGCGAGCTCCGCGGACATCGCGGACCCGACTCGCCCCGCGAGCATCACCGACGCGAGCACCGGTCCGAGTTCGCGCACCACCGAGATGTGGATGACCGCTCCTAGCGACGTTTCCAACCCGATGGTGTGAAACTGACCATAGGCTTGGACTGCGAGCACCATCCCGATGAACAGGCCGGTGACCGCAACGACGCCGACACTGTTTGTGCCGACTTCGACGGCAATGCGGAGGAACTCACGGCGCCCGAACGCACGCCCCGTGATGCCCGCGAACGCGCGCAGCGTGAAGAGCCACCAGTCGCCGAATGCGACAAACGCCGAGGTGAACATGGACGCGGTTGTACCGCGCCGCGGCAAAGAAGGGCAGGCCAATGTGACGAATGATCAACGTCAGAAGAACAGCTTCACGATGTTGAAGAAGATGACGATGCCGAGCACGTCGGACAGGGTGGCGATGAACGGGCTGGACATTAGTGCCGGGTCGCCCTTCCACCACTTGAAGAGAATCGGCAGCATGGCACCGATCACCGCACCGGTCAGGCAAATGCCCATGACGGCGAACGTGACCACCCAGACGAGGTGCCAGATCGCCCCGGGGGGCACCTTTTCGAGAATGCTATTCGGGGTCATAAAGTACGTCCGCGCGACAGCCAGCACGCCGAGCGTGGCGGCCAGCGCCGCGGCCATCAGCAGTTCGCGCCGAAACACCCGGAACCAGTCGCTCACCTTCACTTGCTCCAGCGCCAGCGCGCGCGTCACCAGAGTGGACGCCTGCGACCCTGAATTACCGCCGACCGACAGACACAGTGGAATGAACACCACCATGAAGGCAAGGCTCGTGGTCGTCTGGCTCACCTCGTCCACACCCGCCCCGGGCTTCGGTTCCAGTTTGCCCTCGTAGTGGGCCATCACGTTGATCGTGCCCATTTGCAGGATGAAGAGAAAGCACAGCCAGAACGCGCGACTCTTCCACACCTGCCAGAAACTCGCCTCCAGGTAATCGCCCGCGATCGGGCCGACCGCACCCTGGCGCTGCATGTCCTCGGTCGCTTCCGCGCGAACTACGTCCAGCACGTCGTCGTGAGTGACGATGCCGAGCAACCCGAACTGGTCGTCTACCACGGGCGCCGCGAGGAAGTCGTACCGCGCGAACAACTGCGCCACCAGCTCCTGGTCGTCGCTGTGCCGGAGCGTGACGAGGTCGGTTTCCATCAATCCGCGGATGAGCGCGTGTCGCGGGGCCAGGATGATGTCGCGGAGCGAAACAACGCCAAGCAAACGGCGCGGACTGAGCGAGCCGTCATGCCGCCGCGTCGGGTCGTCGAGGACGTAGATGTAGTAAATCGTTTCGCGATCGGGGGCCTGCTGGCGGAGTTGGTCAATCGCTTCGGCTGCGGTGAGCGTCCCCGGGAGCCACGCATAGTCGGTGGTCATCAGCGCGCCGACGGTGTCCTCGCCGTACTGGAACAGCGTCGCGATGTCCTTGCGATCGGCTTCGTCCACCAGGCGCATGATGGCTTCGGTCACGCGACCGGGCAGCCGGCGGAGCAAGTCCACGCGGTCGTCGTGCGACATCTTCGTGAGCAGCTCGCCCATTTGCGGCCGGGCTTTCTCCGCCATCAGCACCTGTTGTGCCGGCGTGAGGTACTCGAAAACGGACGCCTGCGTGCGAATGTTCGCGTTGCTGATGACCTCCCAGATTTGTTCGGGCGTGAACTCGTCGTCGAGCGCCTCCGCGACCGTCGCGGGGTGCAGCGACTCGCAGAACTCCCGCATCCCCGCGGCGTTCTTCTCTTCAAGCATCAGCTTGATTTCGGGGCTGAACAGAGGGTGAACCATCGTGACACCAGTTCGCATTTCACGACAGAATCGTGATGTTGTCGATGAGTCGCGTCGTGCCGAGGAATACCGCGACAGCAGCGACAGCGGGACGGTCCAGGCGCATGAGCGGCTGTAGCGATTCCGCGTCCACGACGCGGGCGTAATCGACGCGGGCACCGGGGATCGCGGACAGTTCCGCACCGATCGATGATTCGAGACGCGCCACATCGATTTCGCCAGCGAGCGCCCGCAAGCGGACCGCCTGAAGCGATTGCTGGATACGCGGCGCGAGCGCGCGGTCGGCGGCACTCAGGTAGCGATTCCGCGAACTCAACGCCAGCCCGTCCGGTTCGCGCACGGTCGATTCGACGCTGACTTCCACCGGCACGTTCAAGTCGCGAACCATCTGCGAGAGAATACGCGCCTGTTGGTAGTCCTTCGCGCCGAAGTGCGCTGTATCGGGCTGAACGATGTTGAACAACTTCAGCACGACGGTGCAAACGCCGCGGAAGTGACCCGGTCGCGTCGCCCCGCACAGGTGGTCGCCCAACTTCCCCACGTCCACGAACGTGACCGCGTTCGCGGGGTACATCTCCTCGACGCCCGGCGCGAAGATCAGGTCCGCCCCCGCGTAGCCGCATAGTTTCTGATCGGCTTCGAGCGTGCGCGGATATTTGGCGAAGTCCTCTTTCGGTCCGAATTGTAACGGGTTCACGAAGATCGACACGACCACAAACCCAGATCGCGCACGGGCCGCGCGTACGAGCGCCGCGTGCCCCTCATGAAGCGCGCCCATCGTCGGCACGAAGCCGATTGTCCGGTCCGTCGCGCGTACATCAGCAACGACGCGGCGCACTTCGGCGATGGTTGTGACAATGGGGGGGAGCATTCCAATTCAACCTGTGGGTCGTTTAGCGTCGTCCCCCCCGGGGACGTTCGTTCGTCCCCACTGGGGACGACGCTAAACCTGAGTGTTCACGCCGCTCGCCTGCGATTCCAGCACCATTCCCAGGTACGATCGCCGTTCCTGCTCCGTGAAACCCAGTTCGGCGGCGGTGGCGAGCAGCACCGCTTTCGCGGCTTCGTACTGCGCCTCGTCCACGAGGATCTCCAACTCCACGAACTCACCCACTCCCTCGACGCTGTCGAAACACACTTCCAGGTCGAAGCCGTCGCGGGAGAGGTGGTAAACGCTGCGATTCTTGCGCACGGTCATCACTTGCTCGTACCCGAGCGCGGCGAATAAGCGTTCGGTGTCGGTCGCGATCGCGTCGCCGTCCGCGAGCGGAACCTCGATCTCGGTTCGCGTCTTCGTCTCGGTGTCGCGCTTTGGCCCCTTGTAGGTGAGGCAGTTCTTCGCGCCGATCCGCCGCAACCGGAACGCCTCGTCGGTCGCCTTCAGGTCGCGGTCGGGCGCCGAAAAGTACAGGTCGATGTCGGTGCGGTCCTGCTTCAGCGTGGCCCCCCAGTTGAGGAGCGTCGCGACTGCGGCGGAGCGATCGGCGTTCCGGTACTTCACTTCGACTTCGAGCATCGGTGCCGTGTATGCTGTTTGGAGAGGGGCGCGAAACCGAACGCAAAGGCTAAGATAGTTTGGTAAACTGATTACGGACATCCGCGAAGCGAAGGAGTGAACCGTGCCCCAGCGCGTGACGGTCGCGAAAGTGGCGAACATCCCCGATGGCGGTAGTGTCGTGGTCAATGTCCTCCAGCGGGACGTTGCGATTTTCTACGTGAACGGCGCTTTCTTCGCCGTAGACGACTTCTGCCCGCACATGGGCGCGTCGCTTTCGGGCGGGTACGTCGAGGACGGGTGCGTGACTTGCCCGTGGCACTTCTGGCGGTTCCGCCTTCTGGATGGCTCGTGGGCCGACAACCCGAAAGTGAAGATCGCGTCGTTCCCGGTCCACGTGGTTGGCGATGAGGTGCAGTTGGAACTCCCGGATTTGCCGGTGTTGTGATACCAATGGTACTCACCATGATGCGCGTGCAGCTCTGGTTCGCGGCAGCTCTCTTTGGGGCGTGTGCGTTCGTACCGGTCGCACAGTCGCAACCGGCGAAGGGGAAGGTCGTGCCCAAACTCGAACCGGTGGCCGAGACGAAGTTGCTCATGGAAGGGATGGCGGACCCCAACACCCGCGCACTCGGGAAGATTCTGGCCGCGAAGCCGAAGGACGCGGAATCGTGGGCGTTTGCTCGCGGCCAGGCGTTATTGCTCGCCGAAACCGGCAACCTGCTGTTGATGCGCCCGCCGAAGACAAAAGAGGGGCAAGACCCGTGGCTGACGCACGCGGCCAACCTGCGCGAGAGCGCAACGGCGCTGGCGCGGGCAGCCGCCGCGAAGGATTACGTGCAGGCGCGGACGGCGCTCGCGGGCGTCGCGAACGCGTGCAACCGCTGCCACCAGTCGTTCCGCGTGGGCGTTCGCGTGGACCCGTTCGCCGACGACCGGTGACGTTCAGCGCTTGACACCGGGTTGTCACTACCCTAACTTGATCGCGATTCGCGCAAAATTCCAACGTGCGACGGCCGAAGTACCAGGCTCCGCGAGCCGCGCGACGCTGGCCACCATTCGTCACTCACAACACCCGAGTACCACCGATGTCCACCGCGCCGACCTCACTGCCCGCGGCGTCGCTCCCACACAAGCGGGAGATCAGGCTCACCAGCCACTCGATGCTGTTCTACTGGTGGCCCATTTGGGTCTTGGGGTTCGTTCTGGCGATCTGGACGTTGCAAGAAGACAACCGGCTCGCGATCCTGCCGCCCAACACGACCGCCTCGAAGGTGCGGGACAGCGAGACCAGCAGTTTCATTGAACTCCGCGTGGACAAGGGGAAAGAAACCACGTCGCTGACCGAGGCCGTTGCAAAATCAAAGGAAGGGCCGGAATTGAGTCGTCGGGCGTTCCCGACGCATGTGTCGCACCAGCCGTGGATGGGGCCTGTGTTCTGCGTCGTGCTGCTGCTCACGGTGGTCATCACAAACGTGCCGCTTCGCGGGTTGTGGTCGTTCCTGGTGCTGTTGATGTTCCTCGTGATCGCGCTGCTGATCTCGTTGCTCCCCGAAGGTTGGGACAAACTACTCCGGGCGGTTGGCGACCTGCACATCTACATCAACATGGCCGGGTATCTGTTCATCGCGACCGTCGTGTTCATCCTGTGGTCCGTGTCGGTGTTCATCTTCGACCAACGCACCTATATCGTGATTACACCGGGCCAGATTCGAGTGTGTGAACACGTGGGCGCGTCGATCCGCACGTTCGACACAACCGGGCTGTCGTTCGAGAAGCAGCGCGATGACCTGTTCCGGCACTGGTTGTTGGGTTTCTTCTCTGGTGACCTGATCGTGAAGACATCCGGCGCGGAGCGTGAGACGATCCGCCTCGCGAACGTGCTGTGGATTGGGTGGCGTCTGGAAGAGGCACAGAAACTGTTGGCCGAGAAGGCGACAGTGGCCGGCTGATTTGGAAAGGATGAGGGATGAAACCAAGACCCGCAATCGGGCGGGTCTTGGTTTCATCCCTCATCCTTCGGCGACCTACTCCTTGATCTCTTCCTTCACCAGGTTGATGTAGAAGGTCTTCTTCTCTTCGAGTTTCCTGGTGAGGAGGGCTTCGGCCTCCTCTTTCTGGTTGTACGGGAACTTCTCGACCACCTTGCTCCCGTTGTCGAACACGACCCAGACGGCGCGGGTGCGGATCTCTTTCGCGGCCCGCGAGCGCTTGCTCGGCGCCTTCTTGACCGCGGCCTTCTTGACCGCGACTTTCTTCGCTTTCTTCTTCTTGGGCTTGGCGTCCTCGTCGTCGTCGTCGCCCGCGTCGCCCTCGGCGTCGATGTCGGCTTCCGCCTCGCCCTCGGCGTCCGCCTCGACTTCAACGTCGGCGTCCGCTTCTTCCTCGTCCTCTTCTTCCTCTTCGGCTTCTCCGCCCTCGCCCTCGGCTTCGTCCTCACGCTGTTTGGCCTCGACGGCCTCCGCCTCACGCCGCAGGTCCATCCTGCTCTTGCGCCCACCCTTCGCCATTTTAGCTACCTCCGCGCGTAATGAATTGCAATCGTTAAACTACCTCGCAACGCCATCACCGACAAGGGAGGGTGTCAGATCCACTTCTTCCAGCGGAAGAACGCCAGCGAGGAAAACCCCGTCGCCGCCATCAGCCCCAACGCGAAGCCGAACCCCCAACTCGCCGTCTTGAAGTCGGGCCAGATGTTCTCCTCGAAGTTCATGCCGTAGACGCCCGCGATGAGCGTCATCGGGAGGATGATGGTAGACATCATCGTGAGTACTTTCATGACCTGGTTGAGCCTGTTCGAGACTGCCGCGAGGTGCGTCTCACCCAGGTCGCTCACCATTTCGCGGGCCGCCTCGATCAGCTCCGTGTACCGTACGAGGTGGTCGTACACGTTGCGGTAGTACGCGATCTCGCGCGTATCGACCAACTCGAACTCCCCGCGGATCAACCGCGACAACACCTCGCGCTCGATGATAAGCGTCTTCCGCAAGCCGGTAACAATGCGCTTGAGGCGCAGTATGCCGGCGATCATCTCGGTCGTCGGGTGTGTGAAGACGCGCGATTCGAGCCGGTCGAGGCGGCCCGCGACCCACTCCACCACGGGCGCGTATTCATCTACCATTGCGTCGAGAACGATGTGGAACACGTAGTCCGGGCCGCGTCGGGCAGAGTCGCCGTGCCGGTCGAGGAACTGGTGTGCACTCGCAATGCACATGAGCGGTTCCGACGAATGCGTGATGAGTACGTTCTGCGAGAGAACGGCGCTCAACTGCGGCCGGTGCCGGCGAAGCATCCGCGCGGCCGACGGGAGTTTCGGCGCGTCCGCGGGTCGCTTGCCAAGCGTCGTGGCCAGCGCGACGAGACCGGACGGGAGCGGGTTGACGATCACGAACAGGTAACCGGGGAACTCTTCCACCTTCGGGAAGTGCGCGCCTTGGTCCGGTTCGCGGCGAATCCGGGTCACGTCTTCGAGCGTGAGCGTGTGGACCGGGAGAAACTTCTCGAACACCGCGACTTCTTCTTCGGGCGTCGGATCGCTCAAGTCGACCCAGACGAACTCGTCGGCACTGACCGCTGCGGTCGATGCGGGAAGCCCCTCGATGCCCAGTCGCTCGGAGTGGGAACCATTCCGACGGTGGATCGTGATCATGCTTGCTCTGTGGCATGCGAAAGGTTGAATTCCCGCCGTTCCGTTCGCGTCTAGATTAGAGAGGCAGTCGCCGGGCGACGCGGTTCCGGTTCGACGGTTCTGAAATTCCGGTTGGCAGTCGCCACGTGGTTGAGGGTAGAATACACATCTTCGGGTTCGTTCCCGCTTGGATGCGTATCTCGCTCATGCCGCTCGCCGTACTACCCCTACCCCCGGTCCTTCCCACGGACGACGCGCTCCTGACGCGGTTCGCGGGTGGCGACCGTGCGGCGCTCGACGAACTGTTCCGGCGTTACCGGAGTGTGGCGTATCGGGTCGCATATCGGCTGCTGGGCCGCGAGGCCGATGCCCTTGACGCCGTACAGGACGGGTTCGTGAACGCGCTCACGCACCTGGATAGGTTCGGTGGTCGAAGTTCATTCAAGACCTGGCTCATGCGGGTAGTCTGTAACGCGGCTCTCGACATCGGTCGACAGCGGAAGCGGAACGAACGCGTGCCGCAGGCACCGCGTGATGCGTCACCTGACCGGTTCGGGGTCGACGATCTGGCCCCCGCCGACACCGGACTCGTTCGGGCCGATCTGCGGCGGGCCATCGACGTAGCCCTTGCCCGACTGCCCGACGCACAACGACGAACGTTCGTATTGCACGTCGAGGGTGAACTGACCTACCGTCAAGTTGCCGACGCGCTGGGAATTTCCATTGGGACGGTGATGAGCCGTCTGTTCTACGCCCGACAGAAATTGAAAGACCTGCTGGCCGCTCACCAACAACCATGATACCCGAACAACCACAACCCGACCCGCTCGACGGCTACCTCGCGAACGACCGCGACGCGGTTCACGCTGCGCGGCCGGACGAACCGGTCGAGGCGCAGTGGGACGCGGTGCGCCGGCGTATTCACGACCGGCTAAACCCCGCGAGTCCCGTGCCCGGAAGCGGGCGCTGGCGCGCGGCGGTGTGTGTCGCGGTTGGTGCGGCGCTGACTACCGCTGCCGCAGTCGCCTGGATAGCCTTTGCCCCCGCGCCGACTCAGAAGCCAGAAATCGCAGCGGTGCGATCGGTTCCGATCTCGCCCGAAACGCCGGCCGACCCGCTTGCCGAGTTCGCCGTGTTGCCGATGGCGACCGCGAACGAAGTGGACATCAGTCGCGTGCCTGGTTCCGGGTGGTTACCGGTTGGCTCCGACCCGCTGCCAGGCACGCTTTCGCTCGCGACCACGGACGAGGTCGAACTCGACGACCCCGATTCGGTGTGGTCCCAGGTGACGAAGTCGCCCGGTGACGCGCCGATGATCTTCGCCGCCAAGCCCAGGTGAGTCCATGTCTGCTGTCGTTCTGACCGCATATCTGCTTGTGGCGTGCCCGACTGATGACCCCGTGCGAGTCACGGTCGTCATCGTGCTTGCCTCGACCGAGCACACCACCATCGATCCGAAGTTGAAGGAACTGGCGAAGGAAGTGCAGAAGCGTGATCCGAAATTGACCGGATTCAAACTCGTGGCGACCGAGTGTAAGTCGATCCCCGTCGGCGGCAACGCGACGATCTCACTGACCGACAAGCAGGTGCTGAAACTTCAGGTGGATAAGGCGAAGGACGAACAAGGCCGGATCAGCCTGACGCTCAAGCCGCCGAGCATGGAAGCGGTGACCTACGCCTGCGCGTGTGACAAGTTCTTCCCCGTCGTGACTCCGCACCGCACGAAGTCCGGTGAGCAACTCATCATCGCGGTGATGGCGAAGCCCTGCACCGCGAAGAAGTGACTTCCCTGGACCGCGGTCCAGGGAAGTCACTTCTTGCGTGGAGTGATTGCTGGCGGAATGAACGACGGCGGCGTGGTGGGCGCGTTCTTGGGCGAAGGACTGATCGTACCGCCGAACCCCTCCTTCACTCGGAATGAGGCAGCGCCACGGTCGTAGATGATCTGCTTGCCAGTCTGCTCGTTGCCCTGCCCGAACCGGTTCATGATCCGCGCAGGGATTGCCTCGCTGCCGGTCAGAGTGACCGTCTTCCCCGCGGTGCTGATCGTCTGACCGGACCCGTCGTACTCGTCCGTTCGCAAGTACGCATTACCGATCGCGTCCATGTTTTGTGCGGCTGGCGCGTCGCCCTTCTTGTGACTCCACACGACGAGTTCCTTGTCGCACTTCAGGAACACCGAACGCGGCGGGAGGTTGTGTTTCTCGACCTTGACCGTGGGCGAATCGGACGGGAGACTAATCGCCGTCACGTCGTCGCCGAACGTGGCGTGCTGGAACACCTTTCCCTTGTCGATACCGGTCATCCGACCGCGAAACTCAACGACGGTGAGCTTCATCTCCTGCTCGCCGCCCTTGGAGGGCAACGCACCGGGCGCCATCGGCGTCGGTTGTGCGCCAGCCGCCGGGCCAACAGGGTTCGCGTCGCCTTGCTGCCAGATGCGCAACGTCCCTGGTCCTTCGGCGACCACTCGCTGGTACTTCTCGCCGCCGTTCGGGTCTTGTGCCTGCGCTTCCATCTTCAGTTCTTGCACGCGGAGCCACTGCACCTTGATCGGTTTCCCGGTCTTGTCGTAATCGACTTGCGAGTAGATGACTTCGAGTTCGCCCCGGGTATCCGCGGCGTCAGCGGGGGCCGGGTAGCAGAATACCTTGTCGATCTTCGCGCTCTCCTCCTTCTTCGCCGCGTGAACCGCGTTCCGGTCTTTCGGGTCAACCACCGTTTTCGGCGGGGCTTTTTTCTGTGCCTGGTTGAAGTAGATCGGGCGGTCGAAGACCACGTTCATCGTGTGGCACTGAACTGACGATTCGCCCTGCTGCGCCTGAACCTTCCCGATGAAGATCGCGGACTTCTGCGCGCCGTTGAAGGCCATCGAGTCACGCCACTGGATCACGACCGTTTCGGGTCGCGCGAGTTCCGTGCCCGCGAAGTCGCTCTTGGTCGGGATGGTTAGCGCGCCGCGTCCGTCCACCGCTGCCGAGTTAAGCACCTGGTTGAGCACGACCTTCGGCCCGATGAGAGACATCTCTTCCTGGTGAACCTCGCCGAGTTTGTTCGGCCAGCCGAACACGGTCATCACGCTGCCGTCAGCGGAGCCATCAATCAGGAGGAGACGCCCGATAATGTCGATGCCGCGCGGCTTGGTGGGGTCGACCGGATCCTGGTGAACGGTGACATTATCCTCGCACCGTGCGCGGTCGAGTTGATATCTCGCGCCCGCCTCGGCGTGCGCCTCACCCGGCTTGGCGGGAGCCGGCGCGACCGCGACGCGGGTCACGAACGTTTCGATAACCTTCGCGCGGATCTTGATTGGCGGCCTCGACTTTTCCGGCGCCTTCGCGAGCGGTTCCGGGGGCTTCGGCACCGGCGGCATCGGGTTGACTGGGGGCGGCGCGACCGTGACGGGTGAAACAGGCAACTTCGGTGGCGCGAGTGCGACCACGGTGGGCGCTTGCTTCGCGTCGCTGAAATGAACCGTTAGTTGGTCCGCGTCGTCGATGTCGTACTCAGTGGAGTGACTCCGCACCTGCCCAATCGCCTCGACGCGCGAAGGCTTGGCCTGCCCGCCGTTCGCGGCCTTCGTTTCAGTCGGTGTGGGTTGCCCGGTGCGCGGTTCGAGCCACAATTTCAACACGGTACCCTTGAGCCAGTAATCCGCTTTCCGATCTTCAAACTTCGCGCCATCGGTCAACACAAACAGGTCTTGCTCACGGCCATTGATGAACTCTGTTGACTGCACAAGCGAGGTTTGCCACGACGCACCGATGGTGACCGCGTTGCTCGCGGTGTCGAACAGTTCCACTCGCCCGGCGCCGCGAACGGTGACGACCGATGGCCGGCGCGCCGGTGGTGTTCCGGGTGGCGCCGGTGGCGGAACTGGTCCTGGTTCCGTGGTGAGCGTGGCCGGAACTTGAGCCGCGCCGGCCGAGAGGATGTTGCGCTCACGCACCACGTACAACGGCGTGCCCATAAGCACCGTCTTGCTCGCGCCTTGGTCGTGAACGAAGTCCTGGCCGTAGGCCTCTGTGGCCTCGTCCTGCGATGCGAGCGTGACGTACCGTCCCGGTGTGCTGGTCCAGGCGTGCAGTCGCTTGATCGCGGGGGTGTTGGCCGGTCGCGCGGCACCGGTCAACCCGTCGTTGAACTCCAGTTCGAGTACCTGACTGAACAGGCTGCTCGTGCCGCCGCGTGCGGGGATCTTGGTCACCTGCACATCGTTGGGCAGGTTCGGGTCCGAGTGCGGAACCACGTCGAACCGGGCGATGCCCTTCTCTGCGTCGTAGCTAAACGGCCCGCGGGTGTCGATCTGGAGTAGCGCGCGGTTCATCAGTCGGGCGTTGTAGGCTGCCGGGCCGAGACCGCCGGTGACCGCGGCGATCGCGGCCGGTGGCGGGACTAGCTCGAGCGAGTTGCTTTTGGGCGGGGCCGGCTGCCCCGGTTGTGGCGCTGCGCCGCCAGTGAGCGATTGCCCGTTGTCCACCCACAAGTTCAGCACCACTTGTTCGAGGAACTCGATGCGCCGTACGCCGCTGATCGCGCCTGCCCCGGGTTTCGGCTCCTTCCTCTGCCCAGACGGTGGTTCGGGCTCAAAGTACACGCGAAGCCCGATCGCGGTGACGGTCGGCGGCGGGAGGCGTTGTCCGCTCAGGATCGCGGCAATCGCGGTCCGGTTGCGGTTCTCTTCGCTCTTGGTTGGCACTGTGACCGGAATGGCCGACCCGACCGGACGCGGAAGGTTCTGGCGGTCCACGATCTCAACCGGCGCGTCGGTCCAGATGTCCGGCCCCTGTGCGGCCGGCGTCCCCGCGACCGCCTTGGGTTCGCGGTAGAAGACCGGGCCGACGGTGCGGAGGATCAGGAACCGGTTCGGGTCGCTGGACCGCTGGTTATTCGTGATGTGAACAACTCCGCGACGCGGGTCCGGGAGTGCCTGCTCGAAGTCGCTGACGAGTTCAAGGCGAACGAGCTTCGCCTTCTTCATATCGGCCGGGTTAGTGATCTCCCGATCAAACTCCAGAATGCCTTTGTCGGCGTGGATGGTGCTGATCTCGGTCACCTCGCCCGGTTGCCGCAGGTGTGCCGGCTTCGGCTTGCCGAACCTCGCGACGCTGAATGGGGTGAGGGTGACGCGGTGCGATTTGGGGTTGCTCGGCGGCTTGCCTGCCGCGACCACCAGGGACGAGTCCCCAGTGCGGAATTCGATCTGCGTTTCGTAGTGCGAGTAGTTCGTTTCCGGGCTTTTCTCGCCGAACGCTTCGACCAGTTTTTGCTGGGTGGGCGAGACTGTCTGCACCGGTGGCGCGAAACTCCCGTCGGCGCGCGTGAGCATCTGCGGTGGGAGTTGGGGCAGTCCGTCAAGCCAGCCGAGAAGTTGCGCGTAGACGACGTACGCACCGGCGAACAGCACGAAACCCGCTAGCAACAACATGGTCCGTCGCGGCGTCAGCACCGGTCACTGCCTCTGGCCGTTGGTGTATCGGGCGGTCAACTCGTCCCACCGACCCTGAAGTTTCAGCAGCCACTCGATCGCATCGCGAACGGCCCCACGACCGCCGGGCACCGCGGTAACGTAATGGGCCGCATCGCGCGCTTCGCGGCACGCATCCGCGACCGCGATGGCTAACCCGCACCGACGCAGAACCGGCACGTCGGGGAGGTCATCGCCGATCGCGCACACTTGTTCCGGCTTCAGCCCGGTCAGGGTCAGCACTTCCTCGAACGCGACGATCTTGTCGTCGCGGCCTTGCAGAACTGGGCAAATGCCCAACTCCGCAGCGCGGCGCTCGACCGCGTGTGAACTTCGTCCCGACACGATGGCCGCCCGCTTACCCGCGGCTCGCCACAACTTCAACCCCGACCCGTCGCGGACGTGGAAACGCTTAAGTTCGCGACCGTCGTCAATGTAGACAACGCTGCCGTCGGTGAGGACGCCGTCCACGTCGAGTAGGAGAAGTTCGATTGTAAGTGCGCGGGAAACGAGGTCGAGCGTCTGCATTACTTTACGCGCTCTTGCGGTCGATCAGACGCAGTGCCGGGCGGGAATCCGTGACCCCAACGAGAGGATCGAGTCCGATCAGATCGGTAATATCGAGCATTCCGACTGGGCGACCGTCCATATCGACCACGGGAAGCTCGCTGAACTTCCGCGTCTTCAGCACTTCCAGTGCGATCGCGACGCGCGATTCGGGTGCGATCACGACTGGCGAGTGTGTCATCACGGCCGAGATGGGGGAATCCAGAAGGCTCTCCGCGCGATGCTCGAAGAGGCGGGCGAGGTCGCTATCGGTAAACAGCCCCGCGAGCCGGCCCTCCGTGTCCACAAGCATGATCGCGCCCGTGCGCCGGCCGGTATGCCGCACCTTTGCGAACACCTCGCGTACCGTGTCCGTTGCCGGCGCGACGCGGAGTTCGTCACCCTGCCGCATCCACTCGGAAACGATCGCGAGTTTGCGACCGAGCGACCCGGCCGGGTGGAACTTCGCGAACTCGTCGGCGGTGAACTGACGCTGTTCGAGCAGCGTGAACGCGAGCGCGTCGCCGAGCGCGAGCATGACGGTGGTGCTAGTACTCGGCGCGAGACTCAGCGGGCACGCTTCGGTCACGAGACCGTAAATGATGGCCGCATCCGCAGCGCGGGCGAGCGTGCTGTCCGCGCTGCTCGTGATCGCGAGCAGTGACGAAGCGAGTTTCTTGAGCGGGCCGAGGAGTCGGAGGAGTTCTTCCGATTCACCGCTGTGGGACAGCAGCAACGCGACATCGTCCGGGTGAATGCTCCCAAGATCGCCGTGAACGGCGCGAGTGGCATCGAGCGTGTAGGCTCGCGTGCCGGTGGAGTTGAGCGTGCCGACGGTCTTCTGGCCGATGTCCGCGGACTTGCCCACGCCGATCACGGCGACGCGCCCGCGGCACGCGAACAGCACGTCTGCGACCGCCGTGAAGCCGTCGTCGAGGCGGCCCGCGACGACATCGAGCGACGCGGCCTCGGCGCGCAGCACACGCCGGGCGTAGGCCAATCGATCGAACGGCGATTCACTGGTGCGAGTCATTCGGGGCACGTCCCTGTGCCTTGGGTGGATTCGGATTGGGAGGAATAGCCGAGAGGGGAAGGAAATGCAAGGCGAGGCGTCGGAGGACAGAAGACAGGGGAAAGACCGGGCAGAGGCACACGACTTGATTTAAGGCCCGGAGGAGCGGCGGATTGTGGCGGGGATTGGAGGAGCCTTACGTGCGATCACTGACAAACAGGGGGCGTATGCCCCCCTGCGCGTCAAGAATCGAACGCGGTCCGGTGCCTACCAGTGGCGACCGTGATGGTAGTGGTGCGGGTGGTAGTAGGGGCGCGGGCCGACGACGATGACCGGTGCCGGGCGCACGTACACCGGTCCCGAATCGTAGATGACCGGTGCCGGTTCGCGGATCACCACGCGGGCAGGCCTCGCTGTCGGACGCGCTGTCTGCATTTCTGCGATTACACGCGCCGACACGCCCGCGCGTTTCAGCTCACTCAGGTCCGACGTGCCGAGGTCGAATGTGCTGCCTGTTCTGCGAATCTGGTTGATGATGACCGTGTCGTCCTGTCCTTCTTGTGCGAGCCGGATCACATCGAACATGCCCAGTCGCTGTTGCTGAGCCTGGGCGTCGGCTAGCGCCGTGGCTTGCGCGATGTCGCGGTCGCGTTTCTCTTCCTTGTCTACACCGTTGCCGATGAGCCCGCCGGCAGCGGTGCCGGCCAACCCGCCAACAACGGCACCGAGGACCGGCCGACCTGTCGCGGCGCCGATCGCAGCGCCACCGGCGGTGCCGACCACGCCGCCACCGAGAGCGCCCTTTTCCGTGTTGTTCATGCTCGCGCAGCCCGATCCGGCCGCCGCGAACGCGAGTACAACGAACATTCCCAGGCGTCGAAGGTTCTTATGGTGCATCTGATCCTCTCGCTATTCCGACCCGTTCCGGGGTTATGCCGAGTTCCCGCAGTCCGGTCAATTGTGGTTGTTTTTCGTCCACGTAACGTCTTACACGGCACGACTTACGCCGCGCGTCGATAGGCGAATTCGCTCGCTTGCCTGGACCGCCCGAACAGCCGGCACACGCGGTACAGGTTGCCCCACTTCGCGCGCCGCGGTTTGGCGTCCATGTGTTGACTTCCACGCGACCGGCTCACACACCAACTATCGGCATCGAACGCACCGCTACAGCAGGCGTGTCGTTAAGATGGAAAAGACCGCATCGCACAGTTTTCCTGAAGGACGCGACATGCTCCCTGACCGGCCGGTAGACAACGCCCCGTACCACACGCACATCCACGGCGGGTTGACCGTCGAAGGATGGTCGCGCGCCGCGGTGCAGAGCTACTGGCGCATCCCGGAACTGAAGATCGGGTTCGACCTCGGCGCGCAGCCGTGGGACTTCATGGGCACGCCCACGTGGTTTGTGTCGCACACGCACCTCGACCATGTCGCGGCGCTGCCGGTGTACGTCGCACGCCGGCGCATGATGAAGATGGAACCGCCGACCGTGTACGTCCCGACCGAATCACTCGAAGACGTGAAGAAGCTGATGCAGGTCATGCATCGGCTCGACCGCGGGCGGCAACTCGCGCACATCAAGCCGCTGACCGCCGGCGACGAGATCGAGCTGAGCCGCGAGCACGTTGTGACAGTATTCGACACGGTTCACACGATCCCGAGCCGCGGGTTCGTGGTGTGGGAGCGGCGTAACAAACTGAAGGACGAGTACGTCGGCTTGCCTGGCGACAAGATTCGCGACCTGAAATTGAGCGGCACCGCGATCACGCGTGAGGTGCGAATCCCGTTGGTCGCGTATACCGGCGACACCTCACCCGCCGGCCTGGACGCGTGCCCGGCGTGCTTCGAGGCGAGGATTCTCATCACCGAAATGAGCTTCATTCGCGCGAGTCACCGGCGAGACAAGATCCACAAGTTCGGGCACATGCACCTGGATGACTTCGTCGATCGCGCCACGCGGTTCAAGAACGAACTGATCGTCACAGCGCACTTCAGCACGCGATATCATCCAAACGAGGTGCGGAAGTTGTTGGAGAACAAGCTCCCGCCCGAACTGAAGGCGAAGATGAAGCTGTGGGTGTGAATCCCAACTCCAGAAACAGTCGGCCCCTTGCGCTGTTCAGAGCTGTTTAGCGTGCGACCCGAAGGGGCGCCGCACTCGCGAGGTGTTTCGTCATGCTCATCGCATTCGTTCTGGCGCTCACGCCTACTGCAGACCTCAAAGATCGGGACGAGTTGTTTCCCTCGCTCGGTAACTTCGGCCGCAAGGTCGAAACGCCGAAAGTGGAAAAGGGCGAGAAGCCCACGGCCTACAGTCAGAGCGTGGACTACGAATGGATGGGCGGGCGGTTCGCGGTGCTGACGACCACGCTGGCCCGCGACCCGAAGTTCAAGGACAAGTATTCCACCGAGGAGATGAAGAAGGAGACGGTCAAGAAGGTCGAGGTGAACAAGAAGACCGCGTACCTGTGGGACCGCATGAAAGCGGAGAACCTAGACGAGGTGAAAAGCCGGTTCGTCGTAG
>SXGU01340909.1_pt1 | contig 37703 bp, 35 predicted proteins | sample 3174531 | NCBI WGS metagenome assembly SXGU01 (sample SAMN11356863, study PRJNA531348) | freshwater metagenome | isolation source: freshwater sample F1-140 | place: China: Fuxian Lake, Yuxi | collected 2017-12-25 | reverse complement strand
GTCGCGTCTTAATCAGGCCAGCTATCGCTCAATTTTTGGCAATAGACTTGAAAATCCTCTATAAGGCCTTCTCTTGATAAAATTTGCTCATCAAAGGGGCTTCTGCGCGCTCAAAAGGTCAAGAGTTTTGCAAGAGGCTCAAAAGCGTCTAATTTCTACACTCAGACTAATCTTTGACTAAAATGCGCAGGATGCCTTTTTAAGAAAAAACACAAGAAAATATCAACCTTTAAGCACTCGCGGATAAAAAACGTAGCCGACTGGGCGCATATTAACTTTATGTAATAACTACAAAGCAGCTTTACCGATTTCTCCAGTTCTTATCTTGATAAATTCCTCAAGTGGCTGGACATAAATCTTGCCATCGCCGCTTTGTCCTGTACGTGCGCCGCCCATAATTGCCTGAACAGCAAATTGGGCCATATCGTCTGGCACAACCACTTCAATCCTTAATTTGGGAATAAATTCTGCTACATATTCAACAGATCCATAGATGTCTGAATGACCCTTTTGATGCCCGTGCCCTTTGGCTTCATAAACAGTAACGCCTGGGACCCCAAGAGAATGCAGTGCATTGTGCACTGCGTTCAAACGAAAGGGCTTAATGATGCCAACTACTAATTTCATTTTATTTTCCTCAACTACATTTCACAAAAAAAGTATCACTTCACCAGAGTGTCAATTTATTTAGGTCATAAATAACTAAAGAAATAGTTAGATAACTCTGGTTATTGAGTCGCCGAATACTGTCCCTTTTCTGTTTCTTGCAACCATTTAGGGGTTAAGTCCGGATTCCAATGGCCATCAGGTAGTAGATGCGGGTTTTTCGGGAATTCAGGCAAAAGGCTCGGGTTTACTGGCGCCTTAACGCCCTCCACGCTATCCGTAAATCTTTTACCCTCAGTGTCGGCGGGAAGTTTCTTTAAGACTTGATCGCTCCAGCCGCCACCTAACGCCATAAAGAGACCCGCAACATCTGCAAGTTGGTTCCCCTCTGCCTGAATACGAGAAACGGTCGCCATCATGTAATTATTCTGCGCATTCAACAGCATCAACACACTTACAGAACCTATCTTTAACTCTGCGCGCAATATCTCAAGTTGTCGATGAGCAACTTCTTCAGAATAGATCGCCGCTTTTACAGACTCAGAGTCTGCTTGTAGGGATCGCAACATATCCGCTACATCTTGAAAAGCTTGAACAACAGTGCTGCGATAGAGCGCGGCCGCCTCATCAAAACTCGCTTCTGCGGCCTTCTGTTGATTTAATAGGGTAAATCCTTGGAAAATTGGCGTCGTTGCGTTGCCGAGTATATTATAAAACTGAGTACCTTGCATGAAAACATATTCAAAATGGTAAGCACTCGCGCCCCCAGCCCCTGAGAGATTAAATTCTGGCAATCGCGCGCCAATAGCAATCCCAATCTGCGCCGCAGCCATATGCATATTCGCCTCAGCTGCACGTACATCTGGTCGCTGTCGTACAAACTTAGAGGGTAAAATCACAGGAACATTTTTAGGTAGGCGTAATTCTGATAATTTAAAAACGTCAGATGATTGAGCAGTTGAATATTCCCCCTCTAAGGCCGTCAGCAAATTTCGCGCTAGAGCAATTTGCTTTTGAAGCGGCGGCAAAAGTTGTTTGGCTTGAGCGTAGAGTGACTCTTGGGCTAAAACATCTGCTTCCGAGGCCCATCCGACTTTTAGTTGTGTGCGCATCATTTCAAGAGCTTCATGCTCAATCGCAATCACACGCTCAATGGCTTCATATTGGCTTCGCAATGACGCTTCCATAATAGCGGTCAGCGCGACATTGCTGGTCATGGTCAGATAGGCCGCCTCTAATTGATAACGCGCAATATCTTGCTGGGCTTCAAGGGCCTCAACAGTTCTTCTGATTTTTCCCCAAACGTCTGGCGTATAAGCGAGATTTGCCGCTGGTGTAATCAAGCGATAAGACCATGGCGGCGGCATAGCAGTTGTCGCGGGAACAGCAATATTGGTTAGGACACTTGCTGGATTAGGATAACTCTGGGTGAGCAATTTTTGGTTAAGAACAATATTTGCAAATTTATTAGAATCTAGATTAGCGCTACCGCCAGGCGATAGAGATATTTGGGGTAGAAAGAAGCCTTTCTGTGCTTCAGCGTTAAAATAAGCAACACGAATTGAGGCCTCTGCGGCCTCAAGCGTTTGATTATGGTTTATTGCGTTACTGATAATTTTGTTGAGCTTTTTATTATGAAACGCTTCCCACCACTTTTCTGGGATGTCTTTGCTCGCCCCTAAAATAATTGATCCATTGGCGGCATCTATCTTCTTTATTTCTTCTTTAGTGTATCGCTCAACATCAGGAGCGTCGGGTGCAACAAAATTAGGGCCAACAGCACATCCAATTAAGTTTATAGTCAAACAAAAAATTACAAAAATTCTCCCATTGGCAATCATACTCAAACGGCACGCTTGAGGTCCAAAGCCAACTAAAGTTTTTATGTCTAAATTCCTAAACACGCCTATTTTCGTCTAATGTTACTAAATGGCGCACGAATCGATAAACATTCTTGGGCGACCTACCTTCTCTGGGCCTGAGTGAATGAAAACAACACGCTTTATTCGAATCGCCAGGCAGATAATGACTATATGTCAGCCAACTACCACTTGGCGGACAGGATGCCCAAGTTCATAAATATGTCGTAAAATTCCTGTGGGTTAAATCACTTTGACGGACCTCAGCAGTCACATTAGAACAAGGCTATGCTTGAGAATAAGGCTATGCTTGCACGCCGCATTTGGGCGCTAATTAGGACGAATCGCAAAGCGTCCACCATAGCTCTCGGAATAATAGTTTTTTTTCCTGCCTTATGGCTATTTACAAATTTACTATCGCATCGATCTTCTGATGATCACCGGCTTAAAGCCTCCAAAGGCTCCGGGCCTGTCGTGATTCAGCTTAATGAGACACAACTAACAGCAGTAAAATTAGAAAAAATCAGCCAGCAAGAGTTTGAACAGACCAGACGCTCTGTCGGGACAATTGAATTCAATCAAAATAAACTCGTCACGGTTTTTCCTCATTACCAAGGACGCATTCTGGTAGCACATCCAAATCTAGGGGATTTTGTTAAAGAAGGCGATATTCTCTTCACGATACAAAGTCCAGACCTTCTGGCTGCTGTATCAAATCTAATTACCCTATCAGGCACGAGTACGCTTCAAAGGAAAAATCTTGAGCGCGCTAAAACGCTTGTCAAAAGCAACGCCATCTCACAGCAACAAGCGGATCAGGTGACTTCTGATCAACAGTCCGCTGAAGGATCAATGAAGATCGCGCGCGATAATGTGCGGACATTCGGTAAAAGCGATGCAGAAATCGATAAAATCATCACCGATCGCAGGTCTGATCCAGAACTTATCGTCGCCAGTCCTATCACTGGGATCGTGGCGGATCGTAATGCTGAGCCTGGCACCTGGGTGCAGCCTGGCGTTGCTCCTGCGCCTTACTCGATTGCGGACACCTCAACAATGTGGATGGTGGCTCATGTTGTAGAAAATGATGCGCCGCTCTTACAAGTAGGCCAAGAGGTAACTGCGAGCGTGGCAGCTTATCCAGATCGCATTTTTACCGGTAAAATTATTGTTATTGGAACAGATATTGACCCCAATACCCGCCGCGTCTTTGCCAGGTGTGAAATTGCAGATCCAGATCATCTGCTAAGGGCGGGAATGTTTGCCAAATTTACTATTCAGATCAGTGACCCTATCCGCTCTGCTGCAATGAATCAAAATGGTGTCGTGCGCGAAAGCAACGGCAATATCTCAGCCTGGGTGACGACAGATCATAAGCATTTTACTCGACGATTAATCCAAGTTGGACAACGTCAAGGCGATCTTGTTCAGATCTTATCTGGAATAGAATTGGGTGAAGAAGTCGTAAGTGACGGGGCAATTTTCTTAAGTAATCAAGTGTCAATTAATGCGCTTGATTGATCAATCAACTTACAAAATTTCACCCTTACTACCAGGTTCGTTGACCACCTTCTTTCTCGAGATAGTTCGTCTTAAAAGAATAGGGTGAGTTTTTTTGCAATAGCGTCATAAAAAAGAAATAATTTACCAATGGCGCAAGCAAAGAGATGTTGGCAACGCCCTGTCTATGCTTTCATAAATAAATAAATTATTGTAGAAATCAGCATCTTTCGACAAACCTCTTGGGTGATATGCCACCAATCCGGCCCTGGGAACGATTCGACAATCGACTCTTAGTCGTTATGTCATTTTTCGCAGGTATCCTTGCGCTTGTTATCCTATGGTTTGCGTTCACTGGTCCAAGGCATCAACATCCAGATTTAGCTAAAAGATTGGCTAAACGGTCAAATGAATCTGTCATTGAACTCGAGGACGCTCAAGCAGCCCGGCTACAACTAGCCTTAATCACAGATCAAGAATTTATTAAAGAAATCCACTCAATCGGCGGCATAGATTATAATCAAAATCGAACCGTCGACGTCTACGCTCATTATCCAGGTCGAATTATTGAAGCCTACCCCAATGTTGGCGATCGCATCGAGAGCGACCAGTTTCTTTTCTCAATGCAAAGTCCTGACCTTTTAGCTGCAGAAACGGCGCTTATTTCGGCCGCAAGCGTCAGCGTTCTTCAGTCAAAAAATCTTGCCCGCGCTAGAGCCTTATTAAAAATCGGCGGCATTTCACAAATGGCCACAGATCAAACCATCTCTGATCAACAAACTGCCGAAGGCGCAATTGAGACAGCAAAAAATAATGTTCTCATCTTTGGCAAAACCAGTGAAGAAATTGATAAAATTATCAACGAGAGGCATGCAGATTCTACACTAGTAGTACGCAGCCCAATATCTGGAACGATAATTGCTCGCGCTGCAGCCCCTGGCATCTATGTTCAGCCCGGAACTGCTCCGGCTCCTTATACAATTGCCGACACCTCAACAATGTGGCTTGTTGCTAATATAATTGAGGAACAAGTTCCCTTAATAGAAGTGGGACAGAAAGTTGAGGCAAAGGTAAGCGCGTTACCTAACGCAATATTTTACGGGATCATAACGGTTGTCGGAGCCTCTTTGGATCCCATAACTCGCCGACTAATGGCCAGATGCGAATTGAAAGATCCCACGCATCTTCTACGAGCGGGAATGTTTGCGGATCTGACTATCCAGGTAGGAAAAGAGAAAAAATCACCCGCTGTGCCCGAAACATCCATTTACCACGAAGGAAATGGCATTCTGTCGGTTTGGGTTACGAAAGATAAAAGAAAATTCGTAAGACGTCATGTTACGATCGGCGGAACAAAGGATGGATTTGTCCAAATACTTTCGGGCGTTTCAATCAATGAAAAAGTCGTCACCGACGGCGCGCTGATTCTTTCTCGTCGCAATAGATAATAGGCCTGTGCGGCAATAATTTTTACTGGAGCGAAAATTGTTAAAGACGCTACTCGAGTTTGGTTTAACAAAAAGATCCATTGTCGTGATCGGAGTCGTAGTATTCATTGGTGTCGGCATCGCCGCATTCTTTAAACTGAATATTGAAGCCTATCCCAATCCAGCTCCTGTCATTATTGAAATTACTGCTCAATCTCCTGGCCTGTCTGCAGAAGAGATGGAAAAATATTACACAATTCCAATGGAAACTGCGCTTTATCCAGTGCCTAAAGTTATAAATATACGATCAACGTCATTTTATGGTCTCACCTGGGTGCAGGTAACCTTTTCTTATAATGTAGATTATTACTTTGCCTACACGCAGGTAGCCCTAGCCCTACAACAAAATGTAAGTCTACCTAATAATGTTATGCCAACAATTCAGCAGTCTGCGCTTGTTGGCGAAGTCTATCGATATCAGGTTCAAGGCCCAAAAGACTTCGGCCTAACCAATCTGCGGACCGTGCAAGATTGGATTGTTGCTAGAAGATTGATGACTGTCCCAGGCGTCGTACAAATCAACGCGTTTGGCGGTACAAGAAAACAATTTTCAGTAGATGTCGATTTAGAAAAACTTGATACCTACAATGTTAGCGTGCCAGATATTATTGTAGCACTAAATAATGCGAATATAAATGTTGGCGGCCGAGAAATGCAAATAGGCCAACAATCGGTAAATATTCGCGGCATAGGTCAAATTGATGATGGCGGCGGCGAAAATTTACTCAAAGGCTATCATGTCAATGATATTGAAAATGTTGTCTTAAAACAAACTAATGGCGTGCCGGTTTTATTAAAAAATGTTGCCAAGATTTCTGTCAGCCATTCTCCAAGACTAGGCGTTTTAGGCAGAGATCATGAGGATGACGTTGTCACTGGCATTATTGTGATGGGCCGTCTCCAGCATACAAATGAGATATTACCTAAAATTGAGGCCGCAATTAATGACCTTAACACTAATGGCTCCTTGCCAGATGGCGTTAAACTTGCCCCTTTCTACGATCGTGGAACGCTAGTGGGCGTGACAACGCATACTGTTATTCATAACCTTGTCTTTGGCTGTCTCCTTGTCTTTTTTATTCAATGGATTTTCCTAGGCGATCTGCGTAGCGCAATTATTGTTGGCGTCAATATTCCTTTTGCGCTTATGTTTGCTGTTATGATCCTTGTCGCTCAGGGGGAAGATGCAAATTTGCTCTCAGTCGGCGCAGTGGATTTTGGCATCATCGTCGACTCCGCCGTTATTCTTGTTGAAAATATTTTTAGAAATTTTCAAGCTAATAGAGATAATAGATTACGATTGCTCCAACTCTTAGCCGAAGGGTTTTGGGGGAGCGACCCGACATCTGCTACAGGAACCGCAGGCAGCGCACGGCGTTGGACGGATCGCTTGAGATTAATCTATGTAAGCGCTCTACAAGTTGACAGTTCTGTCATCTTTACTGCAGCGATTACTGTAACAGCTTTTCTCCCACTTTTTACAATGACAGGCGTCGAAGGGCAGATTTTTGGCCCTATGGCTCGCACTTACGCCTATGCGCTTTCTGGCGCTCTGCTGGCTACTTTTACTGTGACACCCGTATTAGCCTCTCTCGTGCTACCTGAAAAATTTGAAGAGAAAGAGACAATCTTTGTCCATTGGTTACGCGAAGCCTATACGCCAATGCTAAAATGGGCGCTTATGAATAAATTTAAAACACTCAGTGTGGGGGGGGCTTTTCTTTGCTTAGGACTTCTTTGCGCAAGTCGATTGGGAACAGAGTTTCTACCCGCGCTTGAAGAAGGTAACTATTGGATCAGAGCATCACTGCCTCCAACAATCTCACTAGAAGCTGGCGTCCAATCAACGCGAAAAATACGTGAGATTTTACTCAGACACCCAGAAATTAAAACTGTTATCACCCAACTGGGGCGCCCGGATAATGGGAGCGACGCGCAAGCTTTTTCAAACATACAAATCTTCGCCCCACTCAAACCTTTTGATGAATGGGAATCTGGATTAACGAAAGAAGAATTAACCCAAAAACTTGAAAAAGAAACAGCTGATGAGTTACCAGGAGTTATCTTTAGCTTCTCGCAGTATATTAAAGACAATATCGAAGTTGCTGTATCTGGAGTAAATGGAGGAAATGCAGCAAAAATAGTCGGACCGGACTTACACGAATTAGAAAAAATTGCCAAAGAAGTTCGCAAAGAACTAGATGATATTGAGGGCGTTACGGATCTAGAAATTCTCCATACGCTTGGTCAACCTAATCTCAATATTAAAATTGATCGCCAGAAAACCATGCGATACGGCCTCAATACAGGCGATCTCACAACACTCATACAGGCAGCTATGTCGGGCGTTACCGCAACGACAGTCTTTGAAGGCGATCGCCAATTTGACGTTGTTGTACGATTGCAACCTGAGTATCGGAATACAATTGAAGCGATCAATAATATTAAGGTTGCATATTTGCCGCCAAATTCTAGTATTAATAGCTACATTCCCCTAAGAGAGCTCGCAACAATTACCCTTGATACTGGCGCTTCTTTTATATATCGCGAAGCGAGCCGACGAAATTTACCCGTTAAATTTAACGTTCGCGGCAGAGATCTCGGATCAACAATCGCTGAAGCGCAAAAGCGTGTTAGTAATTCTGTTGAATTGCCTAGCGGATACCAAATTCTGTGGGTTGGCGAATTTGATAATATGATCAAAGCCAATCAAAGGCTGGCTATTGTTACGCCAATCACTGTCTTGGCTATTGTCGCTTTACTATTTGGCTTATTTAATTCCATTCGAGATACATTGATTGCGATGGCGGGCATTCCCTTCGCTGTAGCTGGAGGGATTATTGCGCTCTATATTTCAGGCCTAGATTTTAGCGTTTCTGCCGCCATTGGATTTATTTCTCTCTTTGGCGTCGCAGTAATGGATGGCATTTTAAATATTACATATATTCGCGAATTAATGCTTCAGGGGCGTGAATTTAAAGAGGCTGTATTCTTTGGCGCAGAACAACGCATGCGCCCAATGCTGATGACCGCGCTATCTGCCGGCGTAGGCCTACTACCTGCTGCATTTTCTCACGCTATAGGCTCTCAAGTGCAACGCCCGTTAGCGACTGTGGTCGTGGGCGGCATGTTGATTGGCCCAATTATGCTCCTCGTTGTCGCGCCTGTTTTGAGAGAATTATTTATTCTTCCCTATAAGCGCGCAAATACGCCCAGTCAGCAAGACAGCATCCTAAATGAATAAATTTTCATTCGGAAAAATCTCTCAACTGCTTGCTCAGTGGTCAATGAGCAACCTAAACGATAAATTTTAGGAAAATAATTATGTGTGCATTAAGTGGATTAATTATCGCGCTGGGCCTTAGCTTAGCGGATTGTCCTGAAGCCACAAAACCAGGTTATAATGAAATGACCGCGACAGACGCTTCACAAATTACTCTTGGCAAGGGCCGGGTCGGCTATGACATTACCTGCGTTCAAGAGCCACAACTTTGCATCCGGCGAGCCGAAGTCCTGTGTCGCACAGGTTATCATATGATTGACCAGCCTCAGCGAAGGCCGCGCGTTCAAGCTTACGTTGATGGTAAAATTCAAACCATCAATACGGATAATCCAAATAAAATTACCGTTGAATGCAATAATTAGAGATTAGCCTCTTTTTCAGCCTCGAGCAGCTTAGCGCGCGCTTCTGCAGCTTGGCGCTGCCGGTTCCACATACCCGCGTAAAGGCCGTTTCTGGCGATCAACTCCTCGTGTCGACCTCGCTCAATAATTCTGCCTTGATCAAGAAACAGAATTTCATCCGCTTCAACAACAGTGGATAATCTATGAGCAATTACAAGCGTAGTGCGCCCCTTAGCGACCCGGCGCAAAGCTTCCTGTATTTCATGCTCTGTATAACTATCCAAAGCTGAAGTTGCTTCATCAAGAATTAAAATAGGCGGACCCTTCAACATAGTCCGAGCGATCGCGACGCGCTGTTTTTCCCCGCCAGAGAGCTTTAGACCACGCTCTCCAACCTGCGCATCATATCCGCCTGGCAGACTTTCAATAAAGCGGTCAATTTGAGCGGAGCGCGCCGCCTCCCTAACCTCATCGTCATGCGCATCCCAGCGACCATACCGAATATTATAGCCAATGGTGTCATTAAACAGCACAGTATCTTGAGGAACCATGCCAATAACCGCGCGTAAGCTTGTTTGCGTAACATCCTGAATATTTTGACCGTCAATTGTAATGCGGCCGGCTTGCGGCTCGTAAAATCGAAACATTAATCTTGAGATTGTTGATTTGCCAGCGCCAGAGGGCCCAACAATCGCAATTGTCTTTCCTGGAGGAGCCACAAAGCTCACTCCTTTTAGGATTGGACGCGCCGGATCATAATGAAAATATACATCCTCAAAAACAATCTCAGCGCTTTCAACCCTCAGATCTTGTGCATTGGATTTATCAGAAATTTCTGGGCTCTTTGCCAAAATCGAAAACATCGCCTCAATATCAATAATTGCTTGACGCACCTCTCGATAAAAAGTCCCCATAAAATTTAGGGGTTGAGAAAGTTGGATCATGAGGGCGTTAATTAAAACAAAATCTCCAATACTGTTCCGTCCAGCTTCGATATCATAAACGCACATAACCATCATTACCGTTACGCCTATGATATAAATAACAGTCTGACCGGCATTGAGGATCGATAAAGAAACATAGGAGTGTGTGCTGGCTTTTTCATAATGTATCATTGATCTATCATAACGCTCTGCTTCTCTTTGTTCAGCGCTAAAATATTTTACCGTTTCATAGTTAAGTAAACTATCAATCGCCTTTTGATTGGCGTCCGTATCGCTTTCATTCATTTGTCTGCGAATTGCGATTCGATGATTGGTCGCAATCGTTGTAAATAAAAAATAAGCCGCCAAGGTTACAATAAGCACCAGGGCATAACGCCAGTCAAATTGATAAATAAATACAATCAAGACAAGCACCATCTCGATTACTGTCGGCGCGCCAGTTGACATGATCAGACGTGATAAGGTCTCAATAGCGTTACGGCCCCGTTCAAGCACACGAGTTAACCCACCCGTTTTGCGTGAAATGTGAAATCGCAATGATAATTCATGCATATGAACAAAGAGATCTGTGGCAAGACGCCGTACAGCATGCATTGCGACTGCCGCAAATATAGCGTCGCGCGTTTGCATGAGAATAACTGCAACAATCCGTATAGCGCCCATTAATAATGTGAAATAAACAGCGCTCACGCCAATTTTTTGCCAGCTATCCGCGCCGCCTTGAGCTAATGCGTCAGTCGCCCATTTATAGGCGTAAGGCGTTAGAGCGTTGAAGCCCTTGCTAATAAACAGCAAAATGAAAACAATCGCGACGCGTAATTCGAGATCACGCCGGCCCCGCGGCCAAATATATGGCCAAAGATGACGGATCGTTTTTAAGAGTGACGACTCTGATAGCGCAGTCTCTGCCCTATCCTGCGCTCCGGCATCGCTTTTTCCAAAATTACGCATTATCTATCCAAATTATTGAATATTGAATTTAAGAGACTGTGGACTTCCTATAGACGTTTTATTCTTGCCATGCACCCAACTTGACCGCTAACCCTGCGATAAGCCACAACATCCTGCATGCAAATCTTAAACACCATCTGCCTTTACTGCGGTTCTGCGACAGGAAATGATCCAACATATGTGGCTGCTGCTCAGTCCTTTGGACGCTTACTCGCGAAAGAAAAGATAGGGCTTGTTTATGGCGGAGCTTCTTGCGGCCTTATGGGGGCCGCAGCTACAGCCGCCCTATCCGCCGGCGGCCGCGTCATTGGCGTCATTCCAGACTTCTTCGATGACCGAGAAATCGTTGCTCAAAATCTTTCTGAACTCATCATAGTGAAAAGCATGCACGAGCGAAAACAGATAATGTTTGATCGCGCTGACGCTTTTGTTGCTTTCCCAGGCGGCATTGGCACACTTGAAGAGCTCGCCGAACAACTAACCTGGATCCAATTGGCTCGTCACGATAAGCCGCTATTAATTGCTGATATCGGCGGATTCTGGCGTCCGCTTCTCTCCCTTATGGCGCACATGCGGAATGCGGAATTTATACGATCAACACATGAAGTCTCGTATCTAGTCACTGAACGGGTTGAAGAAATAATTCCAATGATCCTTAAAGCGTTGATACATCGCAGACAGCCCATCAACAATGACTTAATTCGTAAATTCTAAGTTATCTTATTTCTAAGCTTTAGCCTGCATCAATTTATAGGTAATCGCGTCAACCAGCGCTTCAAACGAGGCGTCTATCACATTTGCAGAAACGCCAACAGTCGACCAACGGCCTCCTTGACTATCAGCGCATTCAACCAAAACCCGCGTTACGGCGTCGGTGCCGCCCTGAAAGACGCGCACACGATAATCTACAAGTCGAATATCATCGATAAAACGCTGATAGACGCCAAGATCCTTACGCAAAGCCAAATCTAAAGCGTTTACTGGTCCATTCCCCTCCGCTGCGGAGATGCGACTTTCCCCATCAACGGTGATCTTCACAATTGCCTCTGCGCCTCGATCCTCAATTCCATCCGCCTTATTGAAACGACGATCAACGGAGACGCTATAACGCTCAACATCAAAAAAGTGTTTTAGCTCTCCCATGATCCTTTTTGCCAAGAGATAAAGCGATGCGTCAGCACCTTCATAGGCGTACCCTTGCGCCTCTTTTTCCTTGATTAACTCCAGCATACGCGAAAGCCTTACATCATCTTTATCACACACAACGCCTAGACGATTGAGTTCTGAGATCAAATTAGAGCGACCAGATTGATCTGACACCAAGACACGGCGCACATTGCCAACACTTTCAGGCGCCACATGCTCATAGGTTTTTGGATCTGTAAGCACTGCTGAGGCGTGTATGCCAGCCTTAGTCGCAAAGGCGCTTGCGCCCACATAAGGCGCATGTCTGTTTGGCGCACGATTAAGCAATTCATCTAGCGCATGACTAATGCGCGTCAGCTGAACAAGCCTGTCTGATCCTACGCTAATCTCAAACAAATCGGCATATTCCGGCTTTAACAGGAGCGTTGGAATAATCGTTGTAAGATTGGCGTTGCCACAGCGTTCTCCCAAACCATTCAAAGTCCCCTGAATTTGTCGAGCGCCCGCGCGGAGCGCAGCAAGAGAATTTGCAACTGCTTGGCCAGTATCATCATGGCAATGAACACCAATGCGATCGCCAGGTATTTTTTTTATAACTTTATTGACAATATTTTCTACTTCATGCGGCAAAGTCCCGCCGTTTGTATCACAAAGAACAATCCAGCGCGCCCCTGAGTCAAAAGCTGTCTGGGCGCAGGCCAACGCGTAATCTGGATTAGCCTTAAAGCCGTCAAAAAAATGCTCGCAATCGACAATGACTTCCTTCCCCCGAGCCAAGGCCGCTTCAACAGATTGACGAATTGCAAGAATATTATCTTCTTCCGTCGAGCGAAGCGCGACGCGTACTTGATAATCCCAGCTTTTAGCTACGAAGGTTACGCCATCTGCAGCGCAATCGAGTAAAGCAGCCACTCCTAGATCATTGTCGATCGAGCGACCATTTCTTCGCGTCATGCCAAATGCAATAAATTTTGACCTTACTTTTGGCCTTTGACGAAAGAGCTCTGTATCTGTGGGATTTGCTCCTGGATAACCGCCCTCAATATAGTCAATACCCAATTCATCCAGCATTGAGATAATCTGGAGTTTATCTTCTAAGGAAAAGTCAACCCCAGTTGTTTGCGCGCCATCGCGTAACGTTGTGTCGTAAAGCGTCACACGTTCCTTACTCATTAATGTGCTCTCCCAGCGGTTACATCCGCTAATTCTTTTGTCATTGTCGTGACGCCAAGCCATTGACCTGCGCGAAGATGTGTAATGCGGCTCTGTGGCGAATAGCCTCGAGCAATAAAGAAATCCTTCGCTGTGTCTGATGACTCTAGAGTGATTTTCTTAACGCCGCGATGCGCGCCGAGCTTTTCTATCGCCTCCAGCAAATAGCCGCCAACACCCTGACCGCTAAAATCGGGATGCACATAGAGCATATCAAGAAACTGATTATTTTTAAACGAGGCGAAACCGACGATTTTAGCCTGTTGAAGCGCAAGGATCGTTAGATTTTGTCCTAATCGCGCGCTGAAGGCCGCCTCATCATCTATTTGCGATATCCAGGCCTCGCGCTGCTCTTCATCATAATCTTCAGCCGCCAACCCCTCTATGCTTGCGCGAAATAACTCCCGCAAAGCCTTCACATCCTGAGGCAAGAATGGACGCAAATTAGGTGGCTGGTTTTTCATACCCATCAAACGAGCTCAAAGACCTGCAGTAAGCGCCACGTGATAAAACCTGCAAGCGCCAGGACAGTAATTTTAAAGATTAAATATAAAAACCAATGCCGTTTAAATGGCAGAGTCTTTTTCCAGTCTTCCTGCGACATTATTTAATCCTCTAATCCCCTTGCTAAGTCATGACGAGCAGCAGCATGTTATGAAATCACCGTCCACGACGTCGTGCCATCCTTATTATCCTTAAGCGAAACGCCTAAACTCTCAAGCTGGTCGCGAATACGGTCAGATTCGGTCCAATTCTTTGTTAATCGGGCCTCAATCCGCTGAGAAATTAGCTGCTCTAAATCAGATTTTGTCAAACCAATCTTTGCTAATTGCGCTTCTTCAGATTGATTATCAGAAGCAGCTTCATGACTAGCAAACCCCATAAACTTAAGACACGCAGCTAAGGCCGCTGGATTGGATTTTTTTAATATGTGTAGATGGGCCTCAGCTTTAGCAAAATTCAAGTCATCGTTTAAAGCAACGATAAATTCTTCTGTTGGTTTGGAAGGCGTCACACGATCAATCGCCCGCATCCAATCATTATAGACTTTGGCGGCGTCTTCCAATGCCTTCACAGTCCAATCAATGGGCTGCCGATAATGCGTGCGCAACATTGCAAGTCGCAATATTGCTCCAGACCAAGCGCGACCGCCAAAGGTTTCTGAGGCAAGCAACTCATGAATTGTAACAAAATTTCCCAAACTCTTAGACATTTTCTCGCCTTCGACCTGAAGAAATCCATTATGCATCCAGTAATGGGCCATAATTTCGCGATCGAAGGCGCAACAGCTTTGCGCAATTTCATTCTCATGATGCGGAAAGATCAGATCAATGCCGCCCCCGTGAATATCAAAAATTTCTCCAAGGTGCGCCCAGGACATTGCTGAACATTCAATGTGCCACCCCGGGCGCCCCCGCCCCCAAGGGCTATCCCAGCCCGGCTCACTGAACTGAGAGGGCTTCCAAAGAACAAAATCCATGTCGCCACGTTTATAGGGCGCGACATCAACACGCGCTCCAGCTAGCATTTCATCTAAGGAACGACGCGAAAGCTCACCGTATTGCGGCATAGATGGCACACTGAATAAAACATGCCGATCTGCAGCATAAGCATGTCCCGCGCTCATTAACCGCTCAATTAGCTGGATCATCTGCACGATATGCTCAGTCGCTCTTGGTTGAACAGTGGGATCAAGACAGCCAAGCGCTTTAACATCTGCTTGGAAGATTTGATTTGTCTTTTCGGTCAATTCGCGGATTGTAATACCGCGCTCAGCCGCGCGCGCATTTATTTTATCATCGACATCAGTGATGTTTCGAACATATTTAACATTGTTTTCGCCATATAAATGGCGTAACAGCCGAAATAAAAGATCAAAGACGATAATTGGCCGTGCATTGCCAATATGCGCGTAATCATAAACTGTCGGGCCACAGACATAGAGACGCACATTGCCGCGATCGATCGGTTCAAAGAACTCTTTAGATCGCGTAAGCGTATTATAGATTTTAAGAGATGATGACATAGTCTCCCCAAGACCGCATCCGGCCGGGATGTCGTTTCATGTCATGCAAATAAACAAGACGACCACGGCCGAAACTAAAGTCAGCTATCACTTAGCTGGTTAAAATTAAAAAAGCAGCAACATCTCCAAACCATGCGATGGCCTCTCAGCTGGCGTCAAGCCAGGAATGCCACACTCTTGAGCGCAGCCGGACCCGGTCACTAATTTCTAACAAAATCGCCGCAACGCGGGGCTGGACCTTGCCCGCCCCAGGGGGTTATCACCACCGTGGATGTTGAACTCTCAGGCGACCCATCAATTAATCTATCTGAATAAACCATGTAAACCAATATGTTGCGTTTTACATCGCAGCCGCGCACGATCTGCATGCGCTTAAAAAGCAGCGAGCGCCGCTCGCTAAAAACAGAATCTCCCTGACTAAATTTATCCTTAAATTTTATCGGTCCATGTTGATTGCAAGAAAGCGAAACTTCTGATGTTTGCTCCGCGACGCCAAACATGCCCGCGACGCCTCCCTTTTCATGAGCCGTATAATAACAAACCAAACCATCTATCAAAGGATCATCAATCCCATAAGTCGCTAATTTATCATTTGGCGTTAGCAACTTAAAATCCGTTGATTTACGGAAAATAAGATCAGGAGATTCCTGAGCTGTTAGATCATGAGCCCATAAAAGGGCGTATAAAAATAATATAGCTCTCATGATCCGGCGCATCATTTAACCCTCCATGCTTCATTTCTTGCCCCTAGACGAAATAAGAGAGATCTAGAGGCGTATATTACTACTACTTCTTAGTTATAAATGGTCTTACATGAAAGCCGGCCTATGAGTAGCTCAAAATTAAAAAATTCAATTCATATAATTCTAAAACAATTCAGAAACTCTAGGGTTTAAGAACTTAAATGACTTTTAACTGTTTCGATAAGTTGCTTGATGGAAAAAGGCTTAGGCAAAAACCCAAACTCGCCCTCAGGCAAATTCTTAGCAAAGGCTTCCTCGGCATACCCAGACACAAACACAATTTTTGCGTGAACGCCGCGTTTTCTTAATTCCGCAAACATTGCCGGACCATCCATTTCCGGCATGACGACATCAGAAATAATAAGATCGATTTTCCCTTTTTGCGCATCAACAATTTCAAGCGCTTCTTGACCCGTTGTCGCCTCTAATACTGTAAATCCTCTAGAGCTGAGAGCTCTTGCGCCGATAGATCGAACAGCATCTTCATCTTCAACCAATAAAATAATTCCCTGCCCCGTATAATCTGCTGTTGTTTTTGCAGCCTCTTCGCTCTTAACAACAGCTTCCTTTTCATCCGGCACATGGCGAGGTAGAAAAATTCTAAAAACGGTGCCCTTTCCTAGATCGCTGTCAACAAAAATATACCCCTCCGACTGTTTAACAATGCCAAACACAGTCGAGAGACCAAGCCCCGTGCCCTTGCCAACTTCCTTTGTGGTAAAGAAGGGCTCAAAAATTTTTTCTCTAACCTCTGGCGGTATGCCACCGCCATTATCTTCGACCTCGATCAACACATAATCCGCACTCGGCAGGGTCTCATCTGCGACAGTTGCGCATTCCTTCATCAAAACATTACGTGTGCGTATTTGAACGCGCCCGCCTGTGGCGGGCATTGCATCGCGCGCGTTGACAACAAGATTGATAATTACTTGTTCAAATTGGGTAATATCAGCTTTGATAAACCATAGATCGCGTCCGTGACGAACCTCAAGTTCATTTTTTTCACCAACAACCCGACGTAAGAGAATCTGCAGATCGGAGAGCGCCTCACTGAGTTGCAAGACCTGCGGCCTCAATGTCTGGCGTCGAGAAAACGCCAGCAATTGACGCGTTAAACCAGCAGCGCGATTAGCTGTTTCTTTAATTTGACGAATATCTTTAAAAGCTGGATCAGTTGGACGATGACTTGATAAGAGTAAATCCGAATAGCCAATGATGGCCGTAAGCATGTTATTAAAATCATGCGCGATGCCGCCAGCAAGTTGTCCAACGGCGTTCATCTTCTGAGATTGAGCGAATTCTTCTTGTAATTTGCGTTGTTCTGTTGTGTCCAAGGCATAAATCATTGCGCCGTTTTTACCCGCGTCCCCGCCTGGAGAGACAAAAAATCGCGCTGACCGCAACGCTCCGCCATCTTCCAAGGTTGCATCGACAGGTCGGATATCGCTCTTACCCTTGAAAGCTTCGTCAATCGCGTTTCGCAATGTTGCGCGATCACGTTCATTAACGCCTTGCAATAAAAGCCATGGCGATCCGCTTTTTGACGATCCAGACTCACGCGCTTGAGGCATCAATTGAGCAAAAGCGGCATTCGCCTCGTGTAACCGACCTTCGCTATCAAGCGAAGCGATCGCCATTGGCGTTGAATTAAAAAATCGCGCAAACCGAACTTCAGCTGCACGGAGATTTTCTTCAGGCTGCTCACCCGCCGTACGATTAAGAACAAGCGTGCGCGAAGAGCCTGCTTGACCATTTTGTCCAAAGGCGACTTGATGAAGCAATCGCACTGGCAAAGAGCGACCATCCTGACAGCGCAAATCCAAATCTAATTGCGCCATACGCACCTCTCCTGGCGCACCGCGAATAGCGGATAACAAAGTCGCGCTGTCATTGGCGATGATCGTGGAGAGCGTAGCTCCGCCTGAACCAACTTGCGTTAAGTCATACCCGAGCCAGCCGGCAAGCGTATTGTTCATGTAAGAGACATCGCCAGAAGGCTCCGCTGAGAAGAAGCCTGCAGGCGCATGATCTAAAAAATCAATCGCATGTTGGAGTTCTTGAAACACATTTTCTTGTCGCTGACGCTCCACCGTTACGTCCGCTACGGTCCAGAGCGTCGCTCGCAGGGCGATTTGCGGCAAGGGGCGCACGCGAATGCGATACCACCCGACAGATCCATTATTAGGGGGTAAAGGCGGAGAGAGACGTAAATCTTCCGCATGCGCAACGCCGGCGCGGGCTGCTTGCGCAAGCCGATAGACCGCCTCCGATACCTCTGGCGGGCCGGAAAACAACCGATCAACGCCCCGAACGCCGGCCACATCCTGAGCGCTACAAAGAGTCAAATAGGCTGGGTTGGCGAAATAAATCTCTGCTTCGCCGATTGTAATGAGTAACCCCTCACTCGAGCTATCGGCGATAATTTTGCTGACATCATCTGCAACTTGTCGGGTTGAGAATTGAATCAAGCCTACGGCGTAGGCAAATAGAAAAAAGATGCCGGCAACGCCAAAAAGCGCCAAAGCAAGCATAGTGAAGCGCGGCGCCAAACCCACTGGCGCAAGAAAATAAATCGCGGCGACCCCTAAAATCAGACAGGCTAAAGCCACCACCAGCAACGCGCTGCCGGATCTCTCGCTTCGCTCATAGGCGGGAGACGCCACCCGCTCGGTCATCTTAAAGCCTTATCGACAAAAGAGCAGGTCTTGCGCCTTACTCGGATTTTTCAGCGATTCGATATTTCCGTCAGATTAATGCTAAAAACGTCGAGTCAAAACGCTGAAACGAAAATATTCAGTTGGGAGAGCCATATTCGACTTGACCCCACCCAAAACAAAAAAGCGCTGTAGCCGGGCTTTGGCCTCAAAAGCGCTCAGATTTACGCTTAGCCGGCATTAACCATTTATTTATATTTCGTCCGCGCTTGCCAGAAAGGCTGATAGTTTGGCAAGTTCAGAAGAGGACGAACGAGAGACCCCCTTTTCATGGCTGATAAATTTACACAATTGTTGCCCTTACTAGGCGCCCTCGTGGCGTTCCTACTCGCCGCATTGCTGCTCATTTATATATTCCGGCTTGTCTTTGGAAAGCGCATCCGCGCTCCTGGACCGCGTAACCACCCGAGACGATTAGACGTTGTCGATGTTTTCGATCTCGATAAGGAACGCCAGCTTGTTATTGTCCGCCGTGATAATACTGAGCACCTTCTCCTCATTGGCGGCCCAAATGACGTTCTCGTTGAAGGCGCTATTAATCGGGCTGATCAAACCACAAATCGAAACGCGCCAACGGCCGCCGCAGCGAATTGGCCAACGCCGCCCACGCCCGTCCCTGATGAGCCAGCGCCTGAAACGCGACCAGCGGCAACTGGTTTGAAGCCGCCAGCGCCGCTTAATCTGCCGCCAGATCTTTTCGCCCAGAAAAGCCCGGCGCCCAGCAGCGCGACAGCTCCAGCCGTCAGCCCCGCGCCGTCCTCCTCGGTTTCTCCGCCTCCACCGATCAGCTCCGCTCCTCCGCGCGCCTCTCTCGGTTTAAGCACACCGCCCGCCAGGCCCACGCCGCCGCCGCGACCACCGGGAATGCCATCATTTTTATCCAGGACGCAGCGAGTCATCACGCCTAAGCAAGAAAACGAAGAAGGCGTGAGCGCTCCTCCAGCCGCTCCGGAAGCTCAGCGTCCGGCGCCGCCAATATTTTCGCCAACAACACAAAGAAGCGCACCGCCACCGCCGCCCGAAACCCCTAAGGCTTCCCCTCCTCCGCCACCACCTCCGCCGCCGCCACCTCCGGCGCAGCGTCCGGTTATGCCAACCGTCAAGGAGAGCTCAGAAGCGCCAAATTCTGATCCATTGGACTCGCTTGAAGAAGAAATGGCGCGCCTGTTAGGCAGAACGGACAAAGAATAAATAATAAAAAAAAAGACCGGCGTGGGATCAAGTAACACGCCGGCCTTATCAGCTACTCAAAAATACTATGCTTACTCAATCGTCGCGATAAACTTTTTCTCGACGTTCATGCCGCTCTTGCGCCTCGATGGACAATGTCGCAATGGGGCGCGCATCAAGGCGTTTGATTGAAATCGGCTCGCCTGTTTCTTCACAATAGCCATATGAGCCATCATCAAGCCGCTCAATCGCCGCTTCAATCTTTGCAATTAATTTTCGTTGACGGTCTCTTGCTCGTAATTCAATTGCTCGATCCGTTTCTGATGAAGCGCGATCAGCGAGATCTGGATGATTTTCATTTTCACTTTGTAGAGCAACAAGCGTTTCACGACTTTCTTCCAGAATATCTTCTTTCCAAGCAAGAAGTTTGCGACGGAAATATTCTTTCTGCCGTTCATTCATGAAGGGCTCATCGTCCGCCGGCTTATAGGACTCTTCAAGTTCAACTATCATTACCGCGAATCCCCTATGGGCCTATAGCGCGGTTATATAGATGCGAAGCATGTCTCTTTCAATCTCGATAAGGCTTTAAAGCCGACCAAGTCATAGAAAGTTGGAGAGAGAGGCCAAATACCTCCAATCTCCATATGCCTTAAGGGAAGCCTAGACCATTGATTTGCGCAAGTTCTCGTCAATTTTGTCGAGAAAGCCCGTCGTCGACAACCATTTCTGGCGATGGCCTACGAGCAAGGCCAGATCTTTTGTCATAAAGCCGCTCTCCACGGTCGCGACGCAAACTGTTTCCAAATTTTTGGCAAAACGCGCAAGTTCAGCGTTGTCATCAAGCTTAGCCCGGTGGGCAAGCCCGCGCGTCCAAGCGAAAATTGAGGCGATTGAATTCGTCGACGTTTCATGTCCCTTTTGATGTTCTCGGTAGTGCCGCGTTACTGTGCCATGCGCCGCTTCCGCCTCAACCGTCTTGCCATCTGGCGTCATTAAAACGCTTGTCATCAGACCCAAAGATCCAAACCCTTGCGCGACAGTATCTGACTGCACATCCCCATCATAATTTTTACACGCCCATATATATCCGCCTGACCATTTCAGCGCGGAAGCAACCATGTCATCAATGAGCCGATGCTCATAAATCAAACCCAAGGTCATATACTGCGACTTGAATTCAGCCTCATAAATTTCCTGAAAGAGATCCTTGAATCTTCCGTCATAAGCTTTGAGAATTGTATTTTTGGTTGATAAATAGACGGGGAATTTGCGCGTTAACCCGTAATTGAAAGTCGCTCGAGCGAATTCACGGATAGAGTCATCCAGATTATACATCGCCATTGCTACGCCGGCGCCTGGGAAAGCAAAAACCTCTTTTTCGATCGTCTGCCCGTCATCGCCCTGGAATTTGATTGTTAAGCGTCCTTTTCCTGGAATCTTAAAATCCGTGGCGCGATATTGATCGCCATAGGCATGTCGACCAACGACAATTGGCTGCGTCCATCCAGGCACAAGACGCGGAACATTTTTACAAATGATCGGCTCTCTGAAAATAACGCCGCCCAGGATATTGCGAATTGTTCCATTGGGCGACTTCCACATTTGCTTGAGACGAAACTCTTCAACACGCGCTTCGTCCGGAGTGATTGTGGCGCATTTAACTCCTACGCCGTGAAGCTTAATCGCATTCGCCGCATCGATTGTTACTTGATCCTCTCTCGCATCACGGTTTTGAACAGACAGATCGTAATAGAGTAGATCAACATCGAGATAGGGACGAATCAATTTATCCTTGATAAAGGCCCAGATAATGCGGGTCATTTCGTCGCCGTCGAGCTCGACGACAGGATGAGCAACTTTAATTTTTTGCATCTTGGTCTGGTCCTCAGCTGAGCGCGTCTTATAACGCCGCGCCCCTGACGGGCAAATCAGGCGCCAAAAGCTCTTTCCCCGCACATAGCTTTGCGAATAAGTTGCGATCGACCCTGGAGGGCGCAAAGGAATAATCGTGGTCGGCGCAGGAACAGATAAATCAAAAAAAAATCTCTCCGGCGGACCCGCGATTGTATTGGTGCGGCCGCAATTGGCTGTCAACATTGGGATGTGCGCGCGGGCTATGGCCAATTTTGGCCTTAGCGACCTTCGTTTGGTTGCGCCAAAAGAAGGTTGGCCCAGAACTGGAGCCTATCGCAAAGGGGCTTATGCAGCGTCGGCTGGCGCAACTTACCTGCTTGAGCAAGCCAAAGTCTATGAGAGCACCCGCGCCGCCATTGAAGATTTGACCTTTGTTTACGCCGCTACGGCGAGAGGCCGTGGACAAATGAAACCCGTGGTTCTCCCCGCGCAAGCGATGCCAGAGACCGCCCAGAGGTTCATCCACGGCGAAAAACACGGCGTTCTATTTGGACCTGAACGCACTGGTCTCGATAATGATGACGTCGCGCTTGCAGATGCAATCCTCACCTTTCCTGTCAATCCGGCCTATGCCTCACTCAATCTGGCCCAAGCAGTGTTGCTAACTGGCTATGAGTGGTTCCGCGCAGCTCATGGCGATATCCCGCCTTTTGACGTCGAAATGCGTTCACCGCCTGCAACGCGAGAAATGACTCTCGCTTTCTTTGATTTTCTTGAAAACGAATTGGATCAACGCGGGTTTTTTCGTCCCCTGACAAAAAAACCTGTTATGGCGCGAAATTTACGCAATATGTTTCATCGCATGACATTAACAGAGCAAGATGTGCGCACCCTTTGGGGGCTCGTTGTCAGGCTAGTAGAAGGCCCACGCCGCGATCCTAAAAAGCAATCTAGAAAAAAAACGGCAGAACCAACATCTCCTCAATGAAAAGATGCATTAGTTTCTGAGGCCGCCTCTCGTATAGAGCCGGGCGCAAGCGGGCTTGCTTGATGATGAATAAGCCTCCAGCGAGAATCCTGCAAAGCAAACCAATTTGTCGCCATCAACAAGGCGCCGCCAACTTCCTCGACACAAAAAACACGCCCCTCAAAATCTGATCTCAAGATGCGTTCTTGACGCGCTTCAATACTCGGCTGTTGTGGGTTAAGAAAAATATCGCGATAGGAGGCGATCACAGCTGTGCGTCCAATCAGAACGGGCCAACCTGGATGCACACAGGAGATATCTTCTAGAGCCCAAAGATCCATCATCGCTTGAAAATTTCTCGAAGCGAAAGCCCGGTAATATTCGGCATGAGCAAAAAGAAGCGCGGCGCTGGACATCGTGTGAGCTTGCGTCATTTATCAGATAACAGCAACTCTCCCGGTTTCGCATCAAGCAGGACTAAAATGGACGGGTTGAGCCTCTTTGGTTTTATAGCAGTCAGCATAATGCTCCTGGCTTATATGCTTGAAGATAAAAGCCGCCATTTCATTCTCCTTTTCGCCTGCGCCTGCGCGATGGGGTCGCTTTATGGTTTTCTTCAAGGAGCTTGGCCTTTTGGGCTCATTGAAGGAATTTGGGCCATCGTCGCCCTGAAACGATGGCGTGATCGGTGTAAACAGTTAGAGAAAATCTAACGAAAAAATGTCGGGTCCCAGAACAAGCGCGCGCTCTTTGCTCTTTTTCGTGTTAGAGGAGCGCATCAGCCTCGGCCTTGAACCGCAGGCGCAAGGAACAAGCTCATGTTTATACAAACCGAAACAACGCCCAATCCCGCAACATTAAAATTTCTTCCCGGCCAGAGCGTACTTGGTCAAGGCGCATTGGAATTTCACGAGCCAAACGCCGCAGAAAAAGCGCCCCTTGCCCAAGCTTTACTTGGGATTAAAGGCGTCAAAGCGGTTATGTACGGATCTGACTTCGTTTCTGTAACAAAGGACGAAACAGACTGGGCGCATCTAAAACCCGCGATCCTGGGAACGATTATGGAGCATTTTACGAGCGGCGCACCCTTGCTGACCGATCCAGATCTGTCTCCAAGCGAGGGTCAAGAGAACGAATTTTTTGATCCAGCCGATGAACAAATAGTCGCAACAATAAAAGAGTTAATTGAAACACGCGTCAGACCTGCCGTCGCTAATGACGGCGGCGATATTGTTTTCAAAGGCTATAGGGACGGCATTGTCTATCTTGCAATGAAGGGCGCCTGTTCTGGTTGCCCCTCCTCCACAGCAACGCTGCGTAATGGCATTGAAAATTTGCTAAGACATTTTCTGCCTGAAATTAAGAGCGTTGAAAAAATCTAAGCATAAGCTTCGTTTAACCCGGATGAATTGTTGATCGCGAAGGCAAAACGATCATAATCACGGATTATGAGAATCCTTGCGATTGACACTGCGCTGCCTGCCGTTTCCGCCTGTGTATTGGACAAAGAAGCGTTGCAACCGATCGCGCTTGAAACCTTGCCAATGGCGCGCGGCCATGCTGAAGCGGTTATGCCCTTAATCCAGCGCGTCGTTGCACAAGCGCCAGGCGGCTTCCCCTCGATTGGCCGCGTCGCCGTCACCGTCGGGCCGGGATCCTTTACTGGCATTCGCATTGGGCTCGCGGCAGCTCAAGGCGTGGCGCTTGCCTGTAAATGCGACTTAGTTGGCGTGTCGACCTTGTCGGCCTTGGCAAGCCCTCTTATCCTTGAGGAATCTGACGGTCTTATCGCTGCCGCGATTGACGCGCGTCATGACCATGTTTTCATCGCCGCTTTCGCCCCAGATGGTCGCCCCGTCCTCAGCCCCAGACGGGTCGGTGCGCATGAGGCTCTTCGCGCGCTCGGCTCGGGTCCGTTGCGTCTGGTCGGCTCAGGAGCAGAGGCCCTCGCCCGCGAAGCTCGTTTACGCGGCATCGCCGTCAAAATTATTGATGCCGCGATAGCGCCAAATATCATTTTTGTTGCGCGTTTGGGGCTTGTGGCAAATCCAATGCTTGCCCCAGCACGGCCGCTCTACCTGAAGGAACCCGACGTCACGCTCGCGCGCGGAACCATAATGGGAGGAGAAAAATTACCCGCGGTCCCGCTTCCAGGGTAATTTAATGAGATGAACCCGCTTTCAGGCTTTTTTGCCAAACCCGGCGTTGTGATTGAGCCGATTGACGCTCGTTGGGCGCCTATCTGCGAGGGGCTGCATGGCGCTTCCTTCGCCTATGGTTGGTCAAAACTGGATTTTGAAAGTTACTTGACCGATTCTGGCATAATTTCTGACGGCGCCCTCAGTAGTGCGGGTAGCCGACTAGATGGATTTATCCTCTCGCGATTAACCCCACCGGATGCTGAAATCCTTACTTTCGCTGTGGACCCCAAGCGCCGATCAGCTGGGGTGGGGCGTAAGTTATTGGAAAAACATCTAGAAAACCTGGAACGCGCAGGCGCGCGGCTAGTCTTTTTGGAAGTAGCAGATGACAATAACGCTGCGCTAAAACTCTATGAACGTGCGGGCTTTAAAGAAATTGGCCGACGCGACAACTATTATCAACGCGCAGATGGCGGCCGCCGGGCTGCAATCAATTTGCGTTTAGAAATCTAAAACACGTCAAAGAGAAAGATTAGAGTCGGCGTTTACACTCAACCCCCCTATAATAAGGTCAACAATCGCTCGAGTCGTTTAAAAACGTCATAGCAGGAGCCCAAAAATTATTACCCCGATTTTGAACGCGGAAGAGGAAGCAGGAAACGCGTCTAAAAAAGACGTAACGCCAAGCGGCAGGGTACTGATGAAGTCCTATGGCTGCCAGATGAATGTGTATGACGCCGAGCGTATGTCTGATCTTCTCGCCACTGAAGGTTATGTCGGCACAGAAAACGAGCAAGACGCCGATCTCGTCATTCTTAATACCTGCCACATTCGCGAGAAAGCGGCCGAAAAGATCTATTCGGAGCTTGGTAAGCTGGCGATGGCGAAACGCGAACGCGCGCGCGAAGGCAGGGAATTAAAAATTATTGTTGCGGGTTGCGTTGCGCAAGCTGAAGGCGAAGAGGTGCTTAGGCGGCAAAGCGCTGTCGATCTTGTCGTTGGACCACAAAGCTATCATCGCTTACCTGCGCTTATTCAGAAAGCTAAACTCGGTCTGCGCACGACAGATACAGAATTCTCTGTTGAAGAAAAATTCAATACGCTCCCACAACCCACCGTAAAACAAATTAACCAGCGCGGCATAGCAGCTTTCGTCACCGTTCAAGAAGGCTGCGATAAATTCTGCTCATTCTGCGTTGTTCCCTATACCCGCGGCGCTGAAGTTTCGCGTAACGTTCATGAAATCATGGCGGAAATCCAGCGCCTTGTTGACGCTGGCGTACGCGAGATAACGCTCATTGGCCAGAATGTGAATGCTTTCCGAGGCGCAGCGGCAAATGGACAAATTTGGAGTCTTGCAGATCTGATTGCGCATTGCAGCGAAATATCCGGCGTTGAGCGGCTCCGCTACACAACTAGTCATCCCGTCGATATGTCGGATGATTTAATCTCCGCCCATGGGGCGATTAGCAAGCTTATGCCCTATGTGCATCTGCCAGTTCAATCCGGCTCTGATCGCATCTTGAAGGCAATGAACCGAAAACACACGGCTGAAGACTATGTGAATATTATTTCTCGTCTCAGATCCGTCCGTCAGGATCTAGCGGTCTCCTCAGATTTTATTGTTGGGTTTCCGGGAGAAACCGAAAAAGATTTTCAACAGACGTTAGATCTCATCGCCAGTGTAAATTACGCATCAAGCTTCTCATTCAAATATTCGCCCCGACCCGGCACGCCCGGCGCGCAGCGCGCCGATCAAATCAGTGAAGAGATAAAACGCGAACGCCTTGCGCAACTCCAAGCGCTTCTTGAGCAACAGCGACAATCATTCAACAAGGCGATGGTGAACAAAGAAATTGATGTTCTCTTCGAAAAGCCAGGGCGTCACGAGGGCCAGATAGGCGGGAAATCTCCCTATCTACAAGCTGTTCATGTTGACGGCCCCACAAGCCTTATCGGTAAAATCGCCCGCGTTGCGATTTCTGCCACCGGACCCAATTCATTGACAGGAAATCTTATTCATAAGCCTCAAGAAGCGGTGGTCTAAGATGGTCTATGATCCAGTTCTCACAACACGGCGCGATGATGCAGCTGAACCTGAAGCAGAGATTACGCTGGCATTTGAGAACAATAAATACGCCTCGCTAGTCTTTGGCTTATATGATCAAAACCTCGCAAAAATTGAACGGCGATTACGCGTCGCCTCTTTCGCCAATGGCAATCATGTCACCTTAAAAGGTAAAGCAGAGTCCTGTGAGCACGCGCGGCGCGTGTTAGAAGCGCTCTATGAGCGGATCTCAAAAGGACAAAAGGTTAATTCTGGGGAAGTCGACGGCGCAATTGAAGAAACGGCGCGACAACGTAGTCTCTTCCCAAATGCTGAACCAACGCGCGGCGGCTTTGAACAAATCATCACGCGTAAACGCGGCCTCGTGCGTGCGCGCAATGCCGCCCAAGACCAATATTTACGAGCGATGAAACGCTATGAACTCGTCTTTGGCGTTGGCCCGGCTGGCACTGGCAAGACCTGGCTGGCTGTTGGGCAAGCTGTTCAATTGATGGAGCAAGGCGCCGTGGAGCGCCTGATCCTTTCACGCCCAGCCGTTGAAGCGGGAGAGCGCCTGGGCTTTTTACCTGGCGACATGCGAGAGAAAGTCGATCCATACCTGCGCCCGATTTTTGACGCCCTGCATGATTTCATGGACTCGCGCATGGTCGAGCGCGGTCTGCAAACTGGCATGATCGAAGTCGCGCCTCTCGCTTTCATGCGTGGAAGAACCCTAACGCGCGCCTGCGTGCTTTTGGATGAAGCCCAAAACGCAACATCCATGCAAATGAAAATGTTCCTTACGCGGCTAGGCGAAGGCTCACGGATGATTATCACAGGCGACCCATCGCAAACAGATTTGCCGCCAGGACAAACTTCTGGTCTCTCAGAAGCAGTTGATCTACTGTTAGAATTAGACACTATCGGACGCGTAAAATTTTCTGAAGGCGACGTTGTCCGTCACGAATTAGTGCGCCAGATTGTCAGCGCCTATGATCGCGCCGCGCGGCATAAGAATGAAGCGCGTCAGGATCGCAAACAACAATGAGCCTTGAAATCGATATTGTTGTCGCCGCATCTGAATGGGATAGGATCGACGACCTAGAAGGGCTCACAAACCGCTGTGTCGCAGTGAGCCTTGAGAATTGCCTCCTAGCGCTTGCGCCTGAATGCGAAATTAGCGTTACCTATTGCGATGATGATGCAATAACTCAACTCAATGCACAATGGCGTGGAAAAAACGCGCCTACGAACGTGTTATCTTTTCCTACCCCTGGACTTCTTGAGGATAAACGGCTGCTTGGCGATATCATTATCGCCTACCAAACAGTGACAAGAGAGGCCAAGGAATTTGGCAGACCGCTTCCATGCTATATCGGCCACATGCTCATTCATGGCGTTTTACATCTTGTCGGATATGATCATGAAACTGAGGCAGAGGCGGAAATCATGGAAAATCTGGAACGCTTGATTGCTCTGAAAATGGGCCTGGGCGATCCATACGAAAGCGAGGATGCAATGCAACCGTCCTCAATTAAGATTAAGGCTAAGCTGAATTAATCATGTCAACAAGATCAGAAAATAATGACGATGGAAAAAGATTAAGTGAAGGGGCGCGCTTAAGCCTTCTTGATCGGCTCCGCACCTTGCTGGGCCTTGCGCCTGCATCTGTGCGCGAAGATATCGAAGACGCCTTGGAGGAAGCAGCAGGCGACGTCACTCCTCATGAACGCGCTTTACTTAAAAATGTATTAAGCCTGCATGACTTAAGAGTTCATGACGCGATGATCCCTCGCGCTGATATTGTTGCATTGTCGCATGATCTGACACTGCGAGAAGCACTAAATGTTTTTCAAGACGCCGGGCATTCGCGGCTGCCCGTATATGCAGATACTTTAGATGATCCACGCGGCATGATTCATATACGCGATTTCATAAATCTGATCGCGCAATGCGCTGGTTTGAATGTTACCCAACCACATCAAGACGAAGCACAAGACACTCAAGTTGATTTTAATGCGCAACTTTCATCAACCAGCCTGCTAAAGCCCGTGCTTTATGTACCCGGAGCGATGCCGGCGCTGGACCTTCTTATTCGCATGCAGGCGACGCGGACGCATCTTGCTCTGGTCATCGATGAATATGGCGGTACAGATGGCTTAGTCACAATTGAAGACATTATGGAAATGATCGTTGGCGATATTGAAGATGAGCATGATATTGGCGAGGCTCCAAGCATCATCAAGTTAGAAAATGGAGATTATCTCCTCGATGCGCGTGCTGATCTTGATGAGGTCAATGAAATGCTTGGCGTAGATTTTCGCATGGACGATACGCCAGCCGAAGTGACGACAATTGGCGGCCTTGTCGCCTGGTTAGCGGGCCGCGTGCCCATGCGTGGAGAGATCATCCCCACGCCTGTTGAAGCGTTTGAATTTGAAATCATCGACGCAGATCCACGCCGTGTGGCTAAATTGCGCGTGCGGGGGCGTCGAAAAACAAACGAAGCATAAATTAATTTCTCCAACAGGCTAACAATTGCTTCAGCATGCGCAATCCTATGATCGGGCGAAAAAAACATCCCCCCAGCAAGGGCAAAACTAATTAACCCCACCCCTTATCTTCAAGCCTGCGCAAATGAACTGCAGCGAGCTCAAGGCTGGAAAAAGCGCGCGATTGCTTTTTGCTCTGGCGCTGTCGGCGCTCTCGCTCTCGCGCCAATTAATTTTACGCCTGCAATGTTTGCGCCCATGATGATCGGCCTCTGGCTCATCGATCAAGCCTATAAGGATGGAAACAAATTTTCCTGGCGCTCTATTCTAAGCGTCGCAACATCTGGATGGTGGCTGGGCTTTGGATATTTCGTCGCAGGCCTTTGGTGGTTAGGCGCCGCGATGCTGGTTGAAGCTGATCAATTTGCTTGGGCTATGCCTTTCGCCGTTTTAGGCCTACCTGCTCTACTTGCCGTTTTTACCGCTAGTGGTTTTATTCTTGCACTCCTGCTTTGGTCAGCTAGCTCATGGCGCATTTTTGCATTCGCCGTCGGTTTGAGCAGCGCTGAGTGGATGCGCGGACATGTTTTGACAGGTTTTCCTTGGAATGATGTCGGCATGGCGCTAGCTGGCGCAGGACCATTGGCGCAAACAGCTTCGCTCATTGGCCTAGAAGGTTTAAATCTTATAGCGTCTCTCGTCTTTGCTGCGCCAGCGCTGGTTTTTTACACGCCCTGCAATCAAAATAAAAAAAATATTTATCCCCTCGCGATAGCGCTCGCGACAGTAATCGCTATGACGAGCTTTGGAGCATTTCGACTTAGCCATTATCAAACAAGCTATATGCCGCAGATTAAATTGCGTTTAATGCAACCAAATCTAGCGCAAGACGCCAAATTCCGCGCAGAAAATGGACCAATTATCCTAGAACGTTATTTGAACCTGTCGACACAGGGTCCACCGCGATCAGAAAATGAGCTCTCATCAATTACGCATCTGATTTGGCCAGAGTCTGCATTTCCATTCGTTCTTTCAGAGCAACCCCAGGCGCTCGCAGAAATCTCACAGCGATTAAAGGGCGTCATTTTGATTACTGGCGCTGCGCGTATGCAAGAAAATAGTAAAAGCAATAGAACTGAAATTTATAATTCTATCGAGGTTGTTGACGGCGATCGAATTATTGCTGCTTTTGATAAAAAACATCTTGTGCCTTTCGGCGAATATTTACCGCTTGAAAAATTTCTCCAGCCGCTCGGCATCACCCATTTAGCGCCAGGCGAATGGGATGCGGGTGCTGAGAAACGACTTTTAATAGCCCCAGGACTACCACCCGCCTCGCCGCTCATTTGTTATGAGGCCGTCTTTTCAGGCGAAGTCGTTGAGAAAATAGATGGCATAACGTCAGCCCGATGGCTGCTTAATGTTACAAATGACGGATGGTTCGGTCTAACGATCGGTCCCTATCAGCATTTCGCCCAGGCGCGCTTGCGTGCGATCGAAGAAGGCTTACCCCTAATCAGGGTCGCCAATACGGGCGTATCCGCGATAATCGACCCCTATGGACGGGTTTTGAAGGCCCTGCCGCTCGGCGTCGCCGGCCTGATCGACGGCTCATTGCCTATCCCCGCGCCAACTCCTTTGTTTGCTCATTTTGGCACCTGGGCCTTTGCGCTTCTGTTGGGGACCAGCTTCCTCCTTGCGCGCCTGGCTTGATCGCTGCCAAACCCCTCTATCGTCTATAATTCTTGACCTCAGTTCACAGGCGTCCTGCGCCAGAGTGAAAGACACATCTCAGGGCCTTCACGTCTCGGCTAAAGGACTGCCCGACAGGAGTTCTCTATAACGAACGCCCTTCCCCGTTACAGCTTGACGAAACGAACGGCGCCTGGCAGAGGATTTTGCTTAATTTCTGCTTTTTGGTTTCGCAGCCTGCCTATTTGTCGATCTGCGAAACATGCGTAACGCGTAAATTTCACCTCAAGCGTGATTTTAACCCCGTCCTGGTTACTAAATTCACGCGGTGATCCATCAACCTACTCTAGGGAAATTGGGAGGTCGTCACTTGACCCGCAAAAATTATCTATTCACCAGCGAGTCCGTTTCAGAAGGTCATCCTGATAAAGTTAGCGACAGAATTTCCGATGAAATCGTCGATGAGTTTTTTCGCGAAGGCGTAAAAGCTGGCATTGACCCTTATGCTATTCGTGTTGCTGCAGAAACATTATGCACAACAAATCGAGTTGTTATCGCCGGTGAAGTGAGGGGCCCACATATTCCTTTCGAACGGATTGCAGAAATTGCGCGCAAAGCGATCCGCGCCATTGGTTATGAACAGCATGGCTTTCATTGGAACACTGCGAACATAGAAGTTCTATTGCACGAGCAATCTGTTGATATTGCGCAAGGCGTCGACGCCGCCGGCAATAAAGATGAGGGCGCTGGCGATCAAGGCATCATGTTTGGCTATGCTGTTCGTGAAACCCCTGAATTAATGCCTGCTCCTTTGTATTATTCTCATAAAATACTCGAGCTTCTCGCGAATGCGCGCCACAGCGGTAAGGAAAAAGGCCTAGGACCAGACGCCAAAAGCCAAGTCACGGTTCGTTACGAAAATGGCAAGCCAGTTGAAGCGACGCAAATTGTCCTGTCGCATCAGCACATTGATGAAAATCTCTCACCAGCTGACATCCGTCGCATTGCTGAGCCTTATATTCGGGAAGCGCTGCCAAAAGACTGGGTCACGAATAATACCGTCTGGCATATCAACCCAACCGGTAAGTTCTTTATTGGCGGCCCAGATGGCGATACTGGCCTGACGGGACGCAAGATCATTGTGGACACTTATGGCGGCGCAGCGCCCCATGGGGGCGGCGCATTCTCTGGCAAAGATCCGACTAAGGTTGATCGTTCTGCAGCCTATGCCGCGCGTTATTTAGCGAAAAATGTTGTCGCCGCCGGCCTAGCGGATCGATGCACGCTGCAGCTCTCCTATGCCATTGGCGTTGCCGAGCCGCTTTCTATTTACGTCGATCTTCACGGCACCGGACAGGTGCCAGAAGACAAGCTTGAAGCCGTGTTGCCGCAACTCATCCGTCTGACGCCGCGCGGCATCCGCGAGCATCTGCAACTTAATCGACCAATTTACGCCCGCACCTCTAGCTATGGCCATTTCGGCCGCACGCCAGATTCAGACGGCGGGTTTTCCTGGGAAAAGACAGACCTTGTCGATCAGCTAAAATCACATTTTAGATAATCGCGACAAGAGTCTAAGCCTCACTATGGCCGGGCTTGCCCGGCCATATTTACTTTAAATCTTGATTGAAAATGACAAACGAGATCTCCGCGCGCAGCAGACTCTACGGACGCTCCAAGGGCAAAGCCCTACGCCAGAGACAAAGCGACCTCATGACATCGCTTTTGCCCAGGCTCTTGATTGATCTCACCAACCCCATCAAATTACGAGAGCGCCGCGAAACACGTCTAGAAATTGGCTTTGGCGGCGGGGAGCATTTGATAGAAGCTGCTAGCCTGTCCCCGGAAATTGATTTTATTGGCTGCGAACCCTTTGTAAATGGCGTAGCCAAACTCCTGTCAAAAATAGATGCGCGCGGCTTAACTAATATTACCCTCCACCAAGGTGACGCCACACAAATTTTGGATCTCTTGCCAGACAATAGTCTCTCTTGCGTTTATCTTTTCTACCCCGATCCTTGGCCAAAGAGGCGCCATCGAAAACGCCGCTTTATTTCGCAAGACAACCTCAGCCGATTATCCCGGGTCGTGAAACCCAACGCGCAATTGCGTTTTGCTACTGATATAGACGACTATGCCGCCTGGACCTTGGCCCGACTGCAAGCTTGCGCCGCCTTCCAATGGGAAGCGACAATAGCCGATGATTGGCGGCGCCCCTGGCCAAACTGGACCCAAACGAAATATGAAGCCAAAGCAATAGCAGCCGGTAGGCGCCCGGCCTATCTAACATTTATCAAACAAGCCGATTGAGGAGAGTAAATGGCCGACACGTCCCCGACGCCACCAGCTCAGGAAATTATCGAAACGACAGAGTCGCGTTTTCGACAAGACGTGCTTGAAGAGTCATTGCGTAAACTTGTTATCGTGAATATCTGGTCAGAAACGCAAGCGGCCTGCAAAGAAGTTAAATCCCATCTCGAACGCTTGATTGACGCAGCCCAGGGAAAAGTTCGTCTTGCACATTTGAATATCGCCTCCGGACGATCAATGGTTGATCAATTAGGCATAACTTCTGCGCCGGCAGTCATCGCCTTTCAACGCGGCCGACCGGTAGACGGCTTTGTAGGCGCTTTGCCTTTTGATCAAATAAAAGGTTTTTTGGAGCGCTTACTCGGCCCAATCGAAGATAACGCCGACCTGCTCAACGCAGCGCAAGAAATGGTCACACAAGGCGATATCGCCGGCGCCCATGCCTTGCTTGCGGAGTTAACGAGTAAAGAACCGCTTGATCCCAAAGCCTTCGCCATTCTCGCCCGCCTCTATGTTGAGGCACAACAAATTGAGTCAGCTAAGGCTTTGTTAGAGCGCCTCCCTGAATCTTTGCATAAAGACGCCGAAGTCGCCTCCGTTCTTGCCGCGATCGCCAATGCCGAACGCGCAGCAGATCTTGGGCAGACAAACGAACTTCAGCGCAAAATCCAGCAAGATCCAAATAATTTTCAAGCCTATTTTGATCTCGCGCTTGCCCTTAATGCCGAGAATAAGCGGGACGAAGCGGCGCAAGCCCTCCTTGAAATCATTCGGCGCGACCGTAATTGGCAAGATGATGGAGCTCGAAAACAACTTGTGCAGTTTTTTGAGGCCTGGGGTCCGATGGACAGCGCGGCTGTTCAAGCGCGCCGGAAACTCTCCGGCCTGCTCTTTTCATAAGGAAAGAATGCGCAGCAATGAGCTTGAACCGTCCTTACGGAACAATTGAGGAAATTCCTCAAATCATCCCAATCTTTCCGCTCGCGGGAGCTGTTCTATTGCCGCGCAGCGAGTTGCCGCTCAATATCTTTGAACCGCGCTATCTCTCGCTTGTGGAAAGCGCGATCGCCACAGATAGAATGATTGGCATGATACAACCCCAACAAAACGAAACAGCCTTGAGCGAACTCTTTAGCGTGGGCTGCGTGGGGCGAATTACTCGGTTCGTTGAAACCGGCGATGGTCGCTATTTAATAACCCTTAGCGGCGTATCTCGCTTCAGCATATTAAAAGAAGTGACTGCTGGAACGCCCTATCGTCGCTTTCAGGTTGACTATATGCGTTTTTCTGCAGATCTCCTTCCTGGGGCCGGCGAAAATTCTGTCGACCGCGCTGGTATGATTTCTATGTTGCGCACCTTTGCTGAAGCATCAAATCTTGAAATTGATTGGGGCAGCATTGACGCCGCTCCAACAGAAACGCTCGTTAATGCGCTTGCAATGATGTGTCCGTTTGGCTCCAACGAAAAACAAGCGTTAATAGAAGCGATTGATCTTAAAACACGCGCCGAAACACTCATCACGCTTGCGAAAATTGATCTGGCTGAGCGCGGCAGAGAAACATCCAAGTGGCATTAAGAACTAACCAAATTATTTACTCTAAGCCCTAACGTGGAACTCAAACATGACTCACTCTGATCAAACTGAAAACACTAGCGGCGGCGCAGAACCAGAAACAGCAAAGGTCGACCCGCGTTTACTTGAGATACTCGTTTGTCCACTGACTAAGACAACATTAGAATACGATCGCGCGCGGCAGGAATTAATCTCAAGATCTGCTAAACTCGCCTATCCTATCCGCGACGGCATTCCAATCATGTTGCCGGAAGAAGCGCGCAAAATCGATTGACCGACAGCACTCCTCCAGATTTTCCAGCAACCGAAATTCTTTCTCTGCTCGATCTAGAAGATATCGGCAGGGATCGATTTCGCGGCTACAGCCCAAGTAGCGCCGGTAAACAGGTCTATGGCGGTCAAGCGATCGCGCAAGCTCTTGTGGCTGCGACGCGAACAGTTAGCAGAGATCGACACGCGCATTCGTTGCATGGCTATTTTGTTCTCGCCGGCAACCCCAAAAAGCCAATTGATTTTCAAGTTGAACGCATTCGGGACGGTAAAAGCTTCACAACAAGACGATGTATTGCAACTCAGGACGGTACAACGATTTTTTCGTTAGAGGCTTCCTATCAAATAAGCGAGGATGGCTTATCCCACGCGATGGCGGGGCCCATCGATCCTGATCCAGAAACGCTTGATGACATGCATGCGCTCGTTAATCGATTTCGCGCTTTCTTACCTGAGCCAGCAAAACTTTGGCTTGAAAAACCCAGTCCGCTCGACATGCGAATCGTCGCTCCGGAGACAATGCTGTTTCCTCAAAAAACGAAAAGCGCTGAGCAATTGATCTGGTTTCGTATTCGTGGTCCCTTACCTGATGATCAAGCGCTGCACAGCGCGCTCCTTGCTTATTTGTCTGATATGACGCTGCTCAATACTGCGCTCCTTGCGCATGGGCGGACAATTTTTGATCCCCAATTGCAAGTCGCTAGCCTGGATCACGCCCTCTGGCTGCATCATGCGTTTCGGGTCGATGACTGGATGCTCTATCAGCAAGAAAGTCCGATCGCCGGCCATGCCCGCGCCCTAACCCGAGGACAAATCTTCACGCGCAACGGCAAGCTGGTGGCGTCAGTCGCGCAAGAGGGTCTCATTCGCCTACGTCCTATAAATTAGGCATTAGCCTAATGAATAAGCAACAGCATTTTTCCTACTAAAATTTAGGCACAGCCACAGCTCGAGCCGACGATTGTTGTCTTCTAAGGATCAAGGACTTAGACGCAACAGCCGCTCAATTGCGGCCAAATCTTCTAAATTTGTCAGCATAACAGGGCGTTGGCACGGCTTTTGAACTGACTTTGCCGTGGGTGCGGTCGCACCTTCAAACCAAGGCTGCGCCAGCCGCGTCATCAGACCAGATTCTAGTCGATACGCGACGGTCAGCAAACAATAACACGGGATTGGCAGATGAAAATCGTCACAGCGATCATCAAGCCGTTCAAGCTCGATGAGGTGCGCGACGCGCTGACCGAAATCGGCGTGCACGGGTTGACCGTTACAGAAGTTAAAGGCTTTGGCCGTCAAAAGGGACATACGGAAATTTATCGTGGCGCAGAATATGCCGTCAGCTTCTTGCCAAAATTAAAAATGGAAGTGGCGGTGCCTGCAGCCCTTGCAGATAAGGTTGTTGAAGCCATCGCATCGACTGCGCGCACAGGCCAGATTGGCGATGGAAAAATATTTGTTGCGCCCATTGATCGCGCTGTTCGCATCCGCACCGGGGAAGCCGATGCAGAAGCCCTTTGATCAACTCTCGCGAAATTTCAGGAGCTAACCGAATGCAAGTTCTTCTGCCACGAAGCGCCAAAGCGTCTTCGCTGATCGCGGGAACAGCGCTTTTATTGCTGGCCTCGCCCGCTATCGCAGGTAATGATCCAACGCCTAATCCAGGCGACACAACCTGGATGCTTACTTCAAGCCTTCTTGTTTTGATGATGTCGATACCAGGCCTGGCCTTATTTTATGGCGGTCTGGTGCGCACGAAAAACATGCTCTCAATTCTTTCTCAAACTTTTGCGATTGTTGCGCTCGTGGGCGTCATCTGGTCGCTTTACGGCTATTCCGTCGCTTTTGGCGATGGTGGGTCACTCAGTCCTTATATCGGGGGCTTGAATAAAATCTTCCTCAAAGGCGTTACGGGCTCCTCCCTTGCGCCAACTTTCACACCCGGACATGTCATCCCTGAATATGCCTTTATGGTGTTTCAAATGACCTTCGCCATGATTACGCCAGCGTTGATCATCGGCGCTTTTGCAGAGCGGATGAAGTTTTCAGCAATCCTGCTGTTTGTGCTGCTTTGGGTCACGGTCATCTATTTCCCAGTCGCGCATTGGGTTTGGGGCATCGCAGATCCAAACGCCTTAGTTGACGCCGCCACGCAATTGGCTGCAGCAAAAACCGATGTAGAAAAAGCAGCGGCGCAAGCAAAACTTGACGGGATCAACGCCTCTGTTGGCTGGCTTGCGGCCAAAGGCGCGCTTGATTTTGCCGGCGGCACCGTTGTGCACATCAATGCCGGTATTGCTGGACTGGTGGGCGCCATCATGGTTGGCCGCCGGGTCGGCTTTGGCAGAGAATCTTTTGCGCCACACTCCCTGAC
>SXGU01204350.1_pt1 | contig 37718 bp, 37 predicted proteins | sample 3174531 | NCBI WGS metagenome assembly SXGU01 (sample SAMN11356863, study PRJNA531348) | freshwater metagenome | isolation source: freshwater sample F1-140 | place: China: Fuxian Lake, Yuxi | collected 2017-12-25 | reverse complement strand
TTACAGACATGATTCTCAATGCTTACCAATGGCAAAAAGCGTTATATCAGGAGGCAGTCTTTACATTCGTCTCCAGCTTTATGGCCGGCAAGGAATATTTGAATCCACAATTTCAGGCTTCCGTCAATGCGTAAGTCCTAGCTATGTCATCATTAACGGAATTTGAAAACGCCGTATTTTGTTTATTGCACGTTATCTTAAACAATATCAGCCAGATTGCCCTTGGTTTCCAGCCATACTTTCCGGTCTTGCGAGCGCTTTTTAGCCAGTAATAAATCCAGCTGACTCTTGGTATCGTCGTCTTCCGCGACGGTCAATTGCACCAGACGGCGGGTGTCCGGGTTCATGGTGGTTTCCCGGAGCTGGCTGGGGTTCATCTCGCCCAAACCTTTAAAGCGTTGCACATTGATTTGGCCTTTAAGCTTCTCGGCACTAATGCGGTCCAGCACGCCGAGCCTTTCGGCTTCGTCCAGCGCATAAAACACCCGCTTGCCGACATCGATCCGATACAACGGCGGCATCGCAACAAAGACATGACCGGCAACTACCAGCGCATTGAAATGCTGATAAAACAAAGCGCAAATCAAGGTGGCGATGTGGTTGCCGTCGGAGTCGGCATCGGCCAGAATGCACACCTTGCCGTAACGCAAATTCTGTAAATCGGAAGAACCCGGTTCTATGCCCAAAGCCACAGCAATATCATGAACTTCCTGCGACGCCATGACTTGATTGGAGTCGACTTCCCAAGTATTTAAAATCTTGCCGCGCAACGGCATAATCGCCTGAAAGTCGCGCTCCCGCGCTTGTTTGGCCGAGCCGCCGGCGGAATCCCCTTCGACCAGGAATAATTCGGTCCGGGATAAATCCTGCGCCGAACAATCGGCCAGTTTGCCCGGTAATGCGGGCCCCGAGGTGATTTTTTTACGGATGATTTTTTTATTGGAACGCAGCCGTTTTTGCGCGCTGGAGATAATGATTTCGGCGATTTTCTCGCCTTCGGTGGGGTGTTGGTTTAACCATAAACTGAAGCGGTCTTTCGCCACGCCGGACACAAAAGCCACGCATTCACGGGAACTGAGCCGCTCCTTGGTTTGGCCTGAAAACTGCGGATCTTCCAATTTGACCGACAGCACAAAATGGCAATTTTCCCAGACATCTTCCGGCGCCACTTTGACGCCGCGCGGTAGAATATTGCGGATGTCGCAAAACTCGCGCATCGCTTCGGTCAGCCCGGCCCGTAGGCCGTTGACGTGGGTTCCGCCTTGCGCAGTCGGCACTAGGTTAACGTAACTTTCAGCCAACACTTCCGGCGGATTTTCAATCGCCCAGACGATGCCCCATTCAACCGCTTCATGATTAGCGGCCATGCTGCCCATGAACGGTTGTTCAGGGCAAAAATCAATATCGCCGATGCGGTCGAGCAAATATTCTTTCAAGCCGTCCTGATAACACCACACATAGTCTTCGTCGGTTTGATCGACTTTCAGGGATATTTTCAAACCAGGGCATAGCACCGCTTTTGCACGCAGCACATGCTTAAGCTTTACCACCGAGACTTTATTCGAGTCGAAATATTTTTCATTCGGCCAGAATCGGACCGTTGTTCCGGTATTATTCTTGCCGACGGCGCCGATCTCGGTCAGCTCGGTTTGCTTTTCGCCATCGGCGAATTCCATTCGATAAACTTTGCCGCTCCTTTTAACTTCGACTTCCAGCTGTGCCGACAACGCATTAACGACCGAGACGCCGACACCGTGCAGCCCCCCGGAAAATTGATAATTCTTATTGGAAAACTTTCCGCCCGCGTGCAACTGGGTCAAAATCACCTCAACACCGGGAATGCCCTGTTCGGGGTGTATATCGACCGGCATGCCCCGGCCATTATCGTTAACCTGCACCGAGCCGTCTTTATATAAAACCACATCGATTGATGTCGCATGGCCCGCCATCGCTTCATCAACGCTGTTATCGACAACTTCCTGCACCAGATGGTTGGGCCGGGTGGTGTCCGTGTACATGCCGGGACGCTTACGTACCGGCTCCAAGCCGCTTAAAACTTCGATTGCCGCCGCGTTATATTCGTTACTCATACTTCCTAATCACTCACAATTCAATTTCATATATAATGCAAAACGAAAGGTAACAGGCGGAAGGTGCTCATTTTTTTTCGCCTTTAGCCTTTTGCCCTTCGCCTTAACAACACATCGTACCATTAAAAATATCTTTATCTCATGCCGAAAAAGAAAGCCCCGACTTTATTCGAAGACTCACTCGCCGAATTGGAACAGTTGGTTAGCCAACTCGAACAGGGCGATATTTCATTGGAAGAGTCGCTAAAGTCATTTGAACGCGGGGTTAACTTGACCCGAACCTGTCAAAAAGCCCTGCAAGAGGCCGAGCAAAAAGTTCAAATTCTAATTGAAAAAAACGGCACTCAATCCCTGGAGCCATTTACCGATGAGTAATGCGTTAAAAGACTATCTTGATTTTTGTCAAAACCGTGTGGAAACAGCTCTGGAAGCTCGTTTGCCCAGTGACATCATCTTACCTCAAAAGCTGCACCTAGCCATGCGCTACACGGTGCTGGACGGGGGTAAGCGAATGCGCCCGATGCTGACTTACGGCACCGGCTTAACCTTGGGCATAGCGCCGGAAGCTTTGGACGGTCCGGCTTGCGCAGTGGAATTCATCCATGTTTATTCTTTGATTCATGACGATCTTCCGGCTATGGATGACGACGATCTCAGACGCGGTAAAGCCACCTGTCATGTCGCTTTCGATGAAGCGACTGCGATTTTAACCGGCGACGCGCTACAGGCGTTGGCTTTTGAAACGCTGGCTAACGATCCCAGCATCACCGCAAGCGCTGAAGGCCGTTTGAAGATGATCACTGTTTTAGCCAAAGCCAGCGGTTCTCAAGGTATGGTAGGCGGCCAAGCTATTGATCTGGATTCCGTCGGAACTTGCTTGACCTTGCCTGAACTTGAAAATATGCATATCCATAAAACCGGGGCGCTGATCCGCGCCAGCGTTAATATGGCAACGTTGGCAAAGGCCGATATAGACCCGAATATTGCGAAGAAACTGGATAATTATGCCAAATGCATAGGCTTATCGTTTCAGGTTAAGGACGATATTCTTGATGAAGAAAGCGATACCGAAACCTTGGGCAAAACCCAAGGCAAAGATAAGGATAATAATAAGCCCACTTATCCTGCCCTGTTAGGCATGGCCGGGGCTAAACAAAAAGCCCAGGAGCTGCATGAACAAGCTCTGGACAATTTGAGTGTTTTCGGTGGCGAAGCCGATTTACTGCGGGATTTATCGCTTTATATTATTCAGCGGGACCATTAATTCCATCTCGCCGGATCGCAGTTCACTATGTTCTAAGATCGTCAGCCCGCTAGTACTCAGCCAATCCTGCTTTGTTCCGTCAAAATAGAATTAACTGAGTGCTAGATCGCAACAACCTTAATGAATCGGATGCTTTTACTTGATGATGCTGATGCCTTTTAACAGGGTCAATGCTTCATATAGCGGATAATCTTTCATTTCCAAAGACTCCTTGTCTTTATCCTGTCCTGCATCCAGACCTTCTTTTCCTTTGCCGTTTTGCAAATGACGAGATAAATCGGCTTCCTTGACCGGCTTGAACTCGGTTTTTTCCAATGACTCCAGCTTAACGCGGCCCAAGGCGATATCCGGCTCAATACCTTCGGCCTGAATAGAGCGTCCGGAAGGCGTGTAGTATCTGGCTGTGGTCAATTTAACCGCGGCGCCGTTACTGGTTGGCAAGATAGTTTGCACCGAGCCTTTACCGAACGATTTTTCGCCCATGATGACGGCGCGTTTTTGGTCCTGCAAAGCACCGGCGACAATTTCCGAGGCTGACGCGGAACCGGCATTAATCAAGACAACCATCGGTGCGCCGTCAATAAGATCATCGGGAGCGGCATTAAAGCGCATTTCCGAGTTTTCAATCCGGCCTTCGGTGTAAACGATGAGCCCGCTTTTTATGAAAGCATCGCTGACTTCAACGGCTGCATTCAGTACGCCGCCCGGATTGTTTCTTAGATCAAGCACTAAGCCTTTTAAATTGCCTGCATTTTCTTTTTTCAGTGCCGCCAGCGCTTCTTTAAGGCTCTCTCCGGTTCCTGACTGAAAACTGCTGATGCGTAGATAGCCATAACCTTTTTCCAACATCCGGCTTTTTACGCTTTTAACTTTTATAATGTCCCTAATGATAGTTATCTTTAAGGGCGCTTCCTCGCCTTCACGAACTACAGTCAGCAAGATCTTGCTGCCCGGTTCGCCACGCATGAGCTTGACGGCATCGGCCAAAGTCATGCCCTTTACCGGCTGATCGTCCAGCCTGACTATCAAGTCTCCGGTTTTAATGCCTGCTCTTTGGGCCGGCGTATCGTCAATAGGAGAAACCACTTTAACAAAGCCGTTTTCCATCGTTACTTCGATGCCTAAACCGCCGAACTGCCCTGTCGTGCCTTCCTTTAGTTCTTGATATTCCTCGGCTCCCAAATAAGCGGAATGCGGGTCAAGTCCACTCAACATGCCTCGCACAGCATCTTCCAATAATTTTTTGTCGGAAACCGGCTCTACATAATCCCTTTTAATGCGTCCGAAGATTTCCGTGAAGGTGCGCAAGTCCTCATAGGGCAGGGCCTCTTCTGTCTCAGCGACAGGCTTTGCATTGTCCCGCTCGGCAAAAACGCTACCGCAGATGCCCATAAACACACCCAACATAATCCCTAAGGACAAAATAAAAATATTTTTCTTTTTTAACATGTAGCTACAAACTCCAAACACTCGATTTCCAAAATTCAGTCACTTGCCGTTAATTAAACCCGGTTCCGATTATTTACGGCACCACTCCTGCGGATCAATCGGCCTACCGTTGTTACGTATCCCAAAATACAATCCGGCATGGCTGCGGCCGCCACTTTGTCCAACGGACGCAATGACGTCGCCCACATCCACCCAGTCGCCAACCTGCCGATATAAACTCTGATTAAAGGCGTAAAGGGACATATAGCCTTTGCCATGATCAATTATGATCAATAATCCATAACCCCGAAGCCAATCGGAAAAAGTGACTTTCCCGCTGGTAATCGCTCGTATCTCGGTTCCTTCTTTGGCATCAATTAATACGCCATCCCAAATACTCTCGGTACTTTCGGCGCGCGCACTGCCGAATTTATTGGCTAAGCGCCCTTTGACCGGCCAAGGCAGCTGTCCCCTAAGTGCGGAAAAATCGCCCTTAAGCTTAGCAAAATCATCCCCGGCTCCTCCCGGCAAGTCTTTGTCAGGTTCGGACGAAGCCTCAGCATTCATATGCAATCGTTTGCTCTGCTCGGCTTCAAAAGTAAGATCATTGGTGGATCTTTGTAGTGAAGAGACTAGATTTTTCAGCTTATTTTCGCTTTCTCTTAAATGAATGACTTGTTGTTCATTTGAAAAAACATCGCGCTTTAATTGCGCCAATAATTCAGTACGGCGTTTTCTAACATTATTAACAGCCGTCTGCTCAGCTTTTCTTTTCTCAAGATCTTTCTCTAAAAGCTCGGTTTCCTGTTGTTGCTGCTTACTCAGCCGATCCAGATGCTTTATCGACTCGGAAATCCCGGCCAGCTTCGCCAGACGAGCCTTATTGAGGTAATCGTAGTAAACCAGCATCCGGCTGGATAATGCAGGATCTTGCTGATTGAGCAACAATTTTAGTTTTTCTTTTTGCCCCATTGCGTAGGCGGCTTTCATTTGACCTGCTAATTCTTTGTTTTGCTCGGCGATCTGATTCTGAGATTTAGCTACTTCCTGTCGGATTCTGCTCAGATCACGGCGTTTTTGTTCAACCTGACTTTGCAATGTCCTTAATAAAGCGACCGTTTTGCCGTAGAGTTTTTCAACTTCGCCCAACTGCGTGTTCAGGGTGTTTTTTTGCAGTTGCAGATGCTGCATATTCTGGTCGGCCGCTTTAATACCGGACTGTACTTCGTTTAGCTCGTCATTTCTTCCTAAGATTTCTGCGCCGCTTTCCTGGATCAATGCAGTCAGCAAAAAACAAAAAAACAGCTTCTTTCTCATCCACAGATTAAGCCAACTTAATAAGTGATCGCCCGGTCATTTCAGCGGGTTGCTCAACGCCTAACATGGCCAGTACTGTGGGAGCCAAGTCCGATAAACTGCCGCCTGCATCTAAAGGCCGATCACCGCCGACATAAACCAAAGGAACAGGATTTGTCGTATGTGCGGTATGCGGCTGGCCGGTTTCTTTATCAACCATTTGCTCGATATTGCCGTGATCGGCAGTTATCAGCATCTGTCCGCCTACCGATGTTAAGGCTTCCACTATGCGTTGCAGGGAGGCATCCACGGCTTCTACGGCCAAAATCGCTGCATCTATTATGCCGGTATGCCCGACCATGTCGCAATTAGCATAGTTACATATTATGACATCGTAGTGACCGCCGGTAATGGCAGCGACTAAATTATCGGTAACTTCTCCCGCACTCATTTCCGGTTGCAAGTCATAGGTTCTGACTTTGGGTGAGGGTACCAATATCCGGTCTTCACCGGCAAAAGCGGCATCGATGCCGCCATTAAGGAAAAAGGTGACATGGGCAAATTTTTCAGTTTCCGCCAAGCGCAACTGGGTCATGCCCAGCGTGGATAAATATTCGCCAAGACAGTTTTTTAAATCGGTTGGCGGGAAGGCTACGTCATAATCAAAATCCTGCTGATATTCCGTTAACGTACAATAATAGCCTTTGTGGGGCGCATGGTTTCTGTCAAATCCGTCGAACGCGGTTGCTGTTAATGCCAGCGAAATCTCGCGGGCGCGATCCGCCCGGAAATTCATAAAAACGACAGAGTCTTCGGGATCAAGAACCGCTGCGTGATGGTGGGCATCCAAAATAGCGGTCGGCAACACAAATTCATCGGTTTCGCCGCGCTGATAAGCGGCTGCCAATGCTTGCAAAGAAGAGCCCGCGCTAAAACCGGCCTCGCCTTTGGCGATCAAGTCATAGGCCTGCTTTACCCGGTCCCAACGGTTATCCCGGTCCATCGCATAAAAACGGCCTGCGATTGAAACAATACGGCCAACGCCGAGCGCAGCAAATTTTGCTTCCATCATTTCAAGAGATGCCGTTGCGCTCTTCGGCGGAACATCCCGCCCATCCAAAAAGGCATGTAGATAAATTTTATCGAGTCCCCGCTTGGCGGCTAACTCGATCATCGCCGCAATCTGCTCTTCATGGCTGTGAACGCCGCCGGGCGACAGCAGTCCCATAATATGCAGGGCTTTATTTTTTTCCTTGGCAAGATCCACGGCCCGGCAAAGAACTGGATTGGTATAAAAGCTGCCGTCAACTATGGCGTCATTGACCTTGGAAAAGTCTTGCGGAACATAACGTCCCGTACCGATATGAACATGTCCTACTTCCGAGTTACCCATTTGTCCGCTAGGCAATCCTACCACCGCACCGGAACAGCTCAGCAGGGTCATCGGGCAGTCTTCTTGCAGTTTGTCCCAACAAGGGGTATTCGCCATCGCAATGGCATTATAGTCTTTGTCCAGCGAGTAACCGAATCCGTCAAGGATCAGCAATACTACAGGCTTTGGTCGATTCAACATCTTTATCTCTATTTTCCGATACTAAAAAAAATCTGCATCATTACGCTAACTGCAAAGTAAGCCATTTTATTCTTCATTACCAAAAATGGTCGTAGTGATGTATTATTTTGCCAGATTTACTGGTTCTTATGTTTTGGCAACATGCCATCTATGCGCTCAAGTAGCCGTTATATTAATACACGTTGACAACAGTTGTATAAAAATAATTCTTCACGAGTTCTTTTTTAATCGGATTCGATAACCTAAAAATATTAAGCAGAGCTATGCAAATTACCGGTCAGCAGACCCATACAGACGATGACGATATAGCCAAAGCAGCCCATTGTTTAAAGGCGATGTCACATCCATTGCGCTTAAAAATATTGTGTGTTTTGGGCAGCGATTCAATCTGCGTACAGCAAATTGTCGATCAGGTCGGCACCAGTCAGAGCAATATTTCCCAGCATCTGGCAATTCTTAGGGAAAAAAACATACTCGGTTCTATAAAGAAAGCTAACCGTGTTTATTATTTTATTGACGATGCTCGTATGCTGATGCTTATTAAAATGATGCAGGATGTTTTCTGCTCCAGCCACTAATTCACCTTTTCACTTAACTTTGACAACACATCCATGGAACGTTATCTAGAATTCATTTTAAATCATTACATCTTATCCCTTGCTCTGGCAGTTGTTACCTATCTATTAATCCAAGAATTGTTCGACAGCGCATTCAAAAAGTTCGGTTCTGTGTCGCCTTTGCTGGCGGTCGCTAAAATGAACGATAGCGATACCATGGTTATCGATGTCCGCGAGCCGGACGAATTTTTGAAAGGCCATATTGAAAACGCGATCAATACTCCGCTGGGTAACTTGCCCGCTCACTTGTCAAAGCTGGAAACCTATAAAAACAAGCCGGTTCTTGTTGTTTGCCAGAACAGTACGCGGTCCGCATCGGCCGGCAAGCAATTGACCAAGGCCGGATTTGAGCAAGTTTTCGTTATTACCGGCGGTATGCAAGCCTGGGAAGACGACTACAAATTACCTATAAAATCAGCTAAAGCCAAACGGTAAGCACAAAAGTAAATAAAATGAGTGCTTTTGAATTACCGATACCTTTCTTAACCCCTAACCTTGGAGATCCTTTATGAGTGAAGAGAACAGCGCAGTGGAAAAACAATTTTCTATCCAGAAAATTTATACCAAAGATATGTCATTCGAGACCCCCAATTCGCCCCACATATTCACCGAAAAATGGGAGCCCTCGGTCGATTTTAATCTAGGCACCCATGTGATGCCTTTAGAAAATTCAATGTTCGAAATAGCTCTTAAGGTCACTATCACCGTTAAAAACGGAGAGTCAACCGCTTATCTGGTTGAAGTCAATCAGGCGGGAATTTTTTCTTTAAGCGGTTTTAGCGATGCCGAAATGGGTCCGATGGTCGGCAGCTTCTGCCCCAACATACTTTTTCCTTACGCCCGAGAAGCTATTTCCGACCTGGTCACCAAAGGCGGCTTTCCACAGATGCTCTTAGCTCCGGTCAATTTTGACGCTTTATATTCGCAACATTTGCAACACGCACAACAAGCGCCCGGCTCCGACTCCATCAATTAACGGGTCCTGCACTTGCCGAAAGGGTCGTTTGATGACTAAAAAAATCGCCGTTCTGGGCGCAGGTTCATGGGGAACGGCGCTAGCCATTCTGGCAGCCGGAAATGGTTGCCGGACGCTGTTATGGGGACACGCACCGGAACATATGGCGGCACTGAGCCAAGATCGTGAAAATAAACGCTATTTACCCGGTCTCGTTTTTCCTGAAAACCTCACTGTTAGCGCCGACTTGGCTGAAGTGGCCGGCTTTAGCCGCTTGATGTTGATCTCCGTACCCAGTCACGCTTTTAAAGATACTTTGCTTAAGCTCAAAGCCCATTTATCCAATGACGTGCAAATAGCTTGGGCGACTAAAGGCTTTAATCCCGATGACGGGTCTTTGCTGCACGAGGTCGTCGCGAATATTTTTTCCGCGCAAACCCCGGCAGCTCTGCTTTCAGGTCCCACTTTCGCGGGAGAAGTCGCCGCCCGGTTGCCGACCGCAATTACCATTGCCTCGTCTCAGCCTGATTTTGCCGGTCTTCTCGCCGACATCCTGCACAGTGAGCGTTTTCGAACTTACACCAACTCGGATTTGATTGGCGTCGAAGTCGGCGGCGCGGTAAAAAACGTCATGGCTATAGCGGCCGGTATCGCCGATGGTCTGGGCTTTGGCGCCAACACGCGGGCTGCACTGATTACCCGAGGCTTAAACGAAATTATTCGTCTCGGCGTCAAATTAGGTGGCAAACAGGAAACCTTCATGGGCTTGGCCGGTCTCGGCGACCTTATTTTGACCTGCACCGATAATCAATCCAGGAACCGGCGTTTCGGTTTAGCCTTGGGGCAGGGCAAAGACACGGTTGCGGCAGCGCAGGAAATCGCCCAAGAAATCGAAGGCATTTCGGCCGCCAAAGAAACTTTTTTACTCGCCCAGAAATATGGCGTGGACATGCCTATTACCGAACAAACTTATAAGGTTTTGTATGAAGGCTTGGCCCCGTTGGCGGCCGTGCAAAACCTATTGGCTCGCGAACAAAAAGCCGAGTCGTAAAATCACTGCAATTCCCTGTTTGCTTGCATCTTAAAATGGGCCGTTGATCCGTTGCCTTTAGGCTGTTATTTCGTCGCAATCGCCGGTTTGGAAACAGAACTTGGGTTTGGTAAAGACTACATTGCCGTGACGGAAGATTTTGATGCGTTTTTGTCTGATCTTACTCTAAAATCGGTGTTACTTGGCATTGTTGGGCCTAGGCGGATCGGATCGGACCGGCACGGCTTTGATGTCGATCCTGCAAGCCATGGAATTGTATTAATTACTGATGACGATGATGTTTACTGAGTTGAACGGATTGTATTGGTCCCAAATTCCGGTTTCCAAGACATGGTTTTCTTGCTGGAAAATTATAAATCTTGAGCTTTGCTTCTTTTAAATTGAATCTTAAATGCTAAATTTCAAAAATATAGCCCTTCGCCGTGGCGCGCGGGTGCTGTTTGCCAATTCGTCTTTTACTATTCACAAAGGTCAAAAAGTCGGCTTTACCGGCGCCAACGGTGCCGGTAAATCCAGTTTTTTTGCGCTGGTTAGGGGTGAACTGCATTTGGATGAGGGCGATTTTTCGATGCCGCCGGGGCTGGAAATAGCTCATGTGGCCCAAGAAACGCCAGCGACCGACAGTTCTGCAATTGATTACGTCATTGACGGTGATCGGGAATTGAGGCGTTTGCAAAAGCAATTGTTTATTGCCGAGCAGACCGATAACGGTTTGCAGCAGGCCGAGTTGCATGCCGCTCTGGATACCATCGGCGGTTATACCGCTCAGGCCAGAGCCTCGCGCTTAATGAACGGTTTAGGCTTTAGCGCCGATCAGGAAAGCAACGCGGTCAATTCGTTTTCCGGCGGCTGGCGCATGCGGCTTAATCTGGCTCAGGCTTTGATGTGCCGTTCGGATGTATTATTGCTTGACGAGCCCACCAACCATTTGGATTTGGATGCGGTGATTTGGTTGCAGGACTGGTTATGCAAATATCCCGGCACCTTATTACTGATTTCTCATGACCGGGATTTTCTCGATACCATCACCGATCATATCGTGCATATCGAACAGAGTAAGGCTGAGATTTATACCGGCAATTATTCGGCTTTCGAGCGCATGCGTGCGGAAAAGCTGGCGCAGCAACAGTCTTCTTATTTAAAGCAGCAACGGGAAATCGCCCATATGCAAAGCTTTGTCGATCGCTTTAAAGCGCAAGCGACTAAAGCCAGACAAGCGCAAAGCCGAATTAAGGCCTTGGAACGCATGGAACTGATTGCCCAAGCGCATGTCGATTCGCCGTTCGATTTCAGTTTCGCCAAGCCGGGAAAAATGCCTAATCCGTTGTTAACCTTGGATAAGGTCGACATTGGTTATGGGCAAACCTGCGTGATTAAACAGGCGGGCCTGTCCATATCGCCGGGCGACCGTATCGGGCTGTTGGGGCCGAATGGCGCGGGTAAGTCCAGTTTGATTAAAGTGTTGGCTGGCGATATGCAGCCGTTATCGGGTAAAAGGAATGAAGCGGAAGCGCTAAAAATAGGCTATTTCGCTCAGCATCAACTGGAGCAATTACGCATTGATGAAAGCCCGTTGTGGCATTTGCAGCAATTGGATAAACAAGCGACCGAGAAGGATTTACGCAATTTTCTCGGCGGTTTCGATTTTTGCGGCGACAAGGTTTTGGACATCGTCAAACCTTTTTCCGGCGGCGAAAAAGCGCGGCTGGTTTTGGCGTTGCTGGTTTATCAAAACCCGAACCTGTTGCTGTTGGATGAGCCGACCAACCATTTGGATTTGGAAATGCGCCATGCCTTGAGCGTGGCTTTGCAGGACTACGAAGGCGCAATCGTGGTGGTCTCGCATGACCGGCATTTATTGCGTTCGGTGACCGATCAGTTATTGTTGGTTTCCGGCGGTAAAGTGCAGCCTTTTGACGGCGATCTGGACGATTATCGCGTGTGGCTGACGGAGCAGAAAAAAAGCGAAGAAAAACCCGTTGCCGATAATGTCCAGACGGTGTCGCGAAAAGATCAGAGAAAGCTGGATGCAGAACGCAGACTGAGGCACAAGCCTTTATTCGACGCCCTGAAAAAAGCCGAAGTCGCGGTTGAAAAATACCATAATGAACAGCGACAGCTGGAACATCAGTTGGCTGATCCAGCCATTTACGCGGAATCGGAAAAAGAACAGTTAAAAAAGCTGATGGAACGGAAAATTAAAGTCGATAAGGCGCTGGATGATGCGGAAGCCGCCTGGATGGAAGCTGAGGAAAAGATCGAAGCGGCTCAATAACGATGCAGGGTACTCTTCGCGGGTGAGTTAAAACTATTTATTCGCTACGAAGAACGCTAAGTTTTATGTCTTCGTGATGCTGATTTTATAAGAGCCGACTGTTATTTATGGGGCCTTACCGCCTGCTTACCGAACAGGAGCATTATGTTTGAAATTCTAAAACTTTTGTTTGATATTTGCCTGTTTAAACAAGGCCCGCAGCATTTGCCGCCTTCCGTTTGGCTGTTGCGGCTAGTGTTAGCGTTAGATGTTGCCGTCAGTTTTTTAGTGGTCAGCATTAGTACCGGCTTGGCGGTGGCTCTGGTGCAGGCCATTGTTTCCGTCCTGCTGATCGTCGGATTTAGCCGGCTTATGTTGTACGTGGCCGGAAAACCGGAACGTTTTTGCCAAACGGCCTGCGCTTTATCGGGTACCGATGCGATAATCAGTTTCTTTGCCTTACCGGCAGTGGCCTCAATGACGATCGGAGCCGGCGCTTTATTGGCGTTTATCATAACAATTGCTTTAATGATTTGGCATTGGGCGGTTATCGGGCATATTATTCGCAACGCATTGGGGCAGACTTGGACTTTTAGTTTAGGCTTGGCATTTTTATACCTACTGGGATCTTATCGGGTGATGACTTTATTGTTTCCTGAGATTACCGGCGGTTAATGAGGAGGTATCATGGAAAGTTATAAACATATATTATTGGCGGCTGATTTTTCGGAACACGGCAACGCCGTTGCCGGTAGAGCGAAAGATTTAGCGGAAAAATATCAGGCAAAACTGAGTGTTGTGCATGTGATGGATAATCTGCTGATTACCGATGCGGCGTATGGCTCGACTATCCCTTTCGATCTTGATTTAACTGCGGAGTTAATGGCGGCGGCAAAAAAGAGGTTAGCGAATCTGGCCGAAAGCCTGAATATTGCCGAAGACTGCCGGTGGATGGAAATGGGTAGCCCTAAATTGGAAATAATCCGGGTGGCGCAAGAAAACAACGTCGATTTGATCGTGGTCGGCTCTCATGGTCGGCATGGCTTCGCCTTATTGCTGGGTTCGACGGCAAACGGCGTACTGCATCATGCGCTGTGCGATGTTTTAGCCGTACGTTTGTATGATGATTGACCTGATTTGAGACTGGGCTGTGGCGGTAGGGTAGTGTCCACAGGGAACAAAGGCGCCCACGGCGTTTTATTTTTAAAAGGTAAATGACAAATGATTGGACAGATTGAAAGCTATAATCCCGACAGCCAAACCGGGACGATAAAAACGGAAGGCGCAGTATTTACGTTTCACTTGGAAGATTGGGTCGCGGATGTCGCACCGGATGAAGGCGACGATGTGAGCTTTGACGCCGAAGGCACCATTGCGAGCAACATTAATTTGCTGGGCGCGTATTTGGAACCGCCTAAAGCGGTTAAGTACAAATATGTCGCCGCTGTGCTGGCGTTATTGTTGGGCTGGCTGGGGATGCATCGGCTTTATCTGGGCTTTTACAAGCTGGCTTTTTTTCAAATATCGTTAACGGCGATTCTTTACGTAACCGGGGCGCCTCAATTCGCGGCGCTCTGGGGTTTTATAGAAGGCATCTTGCTATTTGGCGGGCATATCAACAAAGACGCCAAAGATCGTCCTTTAAAATAACTTAAACAAGCGGGGACAAAAAAAGGCCCTTGCGAGTCGCCTCGCAAGGGCCTTTTTTAAAACCGGTTATTCTTGTTATTTGGAATAAACGTTAGCTGCCGTTAAGCCTTTTGGACCGGATTCAATGTCGAAAGTGACCGTTTCGCCTTCAGTCAGAGTTTTAAAGCCTTCTCCTTGAATAACCGAATGGTGAACGAAAACGTCTTCGCCGCCGTCAGTCGGTGCAATAAAACCAAAACCCTTTGTGTTGTTAAACCACTTTACAGTGCCTGTTGCCATTTTGAAACTCCTAAAATAAAAACTTACGGTTAACACAGAACTACAACATTGATAACCGGACAACCTAACAATTTAGGAATCCCTTAACTCAACATCTGTTTTCTGACGCGGCGTATTGTACTGTTTTTTTTATGTTATTGTCATCAGCAGATTTATCGAAGGCGGCCGGCGGCTAAGGATTGGAACGGGTGACGGTTGTTGTTTACGATGGAGAACGATGTTGATTTAATTGCTGTTTTAGTCGTGTTATCAGTTTTTTTAGGGGCGATTCCTGAGCCATAACACTCTCGCATAAGCGGAATTGATCCATTGCGCGCTGTAAGTTTTGTTCAGGCTCTGTCACCTTAAAATACCGATTGCCTTCCAAATAATCGGTATAAAACCGGATGCCTAATTCAAAAGGGATCAGCCGGATAGCCGGGTACAAATAGTAATAATCGGACTCGGTAAAAAACGCAGCCGCCTCGGTTAAATAGCCTTTTAACAGGGCGGCGCAAATATTCAAGTCAAACTCCACCGGTTCGGCGACATGACAGCAAGAGCGAACGCAGTCGCCAATATCGTAATGGATCAGCCCCGGCTTGACGGTATCCAGATCGATAATGCTGACGATTTTTCCGCTGTTTTTATCGAACAGGAAGTTATTTAATTTGGGATCGCCGTGAATAACCCTCAATACCAGCAAACCTTTTTGTTTCGCCCCTTCCAGATCATCGGCGATGGCTTGAAAGCGAGCAATGAATTCAGCGCAATAGCGGTTTTGCTGAACCGGCTCGGCGCTTACCGGCTGCGCTAAAACCCGATAATAACGCTTTAAATACTCAGGCGTTATATGAAAACCGGGCAGGGTGTCGTGCAACAACGAGGGATCAAGGTCGCCAAGTAGGCGGTGAAAATGCCCCAGCGCAAACCCGGCCTGCTCCGCGTCGCCGATAACGGTTATGGTTTCCAAGCTTTCGCTATCGGCAACAAAGCTCAAGGCCCGCCAACAGCCGCCGTTTTCATCTTGATAAACCAAGGCGTTATGTGTAGTCCTTAAAATATCCGGTATCTGTAATTTAACCTGAGCACCGCTTTTTTGGGCTATATGCCGATTAAGCGTGCTCAGGTTTGCCATGATGTGTTCGGGTACAGGAAAGACGGCGCGATTGATTCTTTGCAGAACAAAAGGCGACGATTGCGTTGCAATCAGATAAGTATCGTTGATCAGGCCATTGCCGAGCGGGCTTACCCGCTTAACGGCTTTGCCGAACTGATTGGCGGCAGAGATGACTAATGTGTTCATCAATCTATTAGCAAGGGCCTGTGAGATAAGCTTACCGGGCTCTTGGCGATTAAAGCGGCTTTCCTGTTTTTCATGAATATAGGGCGTGAGCGTTAGGCCGCGCATTCCAGCAGCCGGTCGATAGAAATCCAACCCTTACCCTGTCCACAAGCGCAGGCAAGCCGCACAAATGATTTAGTTGAGGTTTGTCGGCATTATATTTAGATACGCTTATAAACCTCTAACTCGAGGTATTTGCTTATGTCGCTACGGCGTTTAAATTTTCGTCTTCATATAAGCGCAGCTTTTTCCAGCCGGCGAATTTATTGTCATAAAATTCAAGGTCATTATCAATTGAAAATTCATAACAACTTCTGAACAATTTGGCGGTACGGAACGCATGTAATTCATCGTCAGCCGTTACTTTGTCGACATTGCCCACTTGGAAGGTTTTGTTCCTGGACTTGCAATTATTGACCCAAAAAACGGTATAGCAAAGATAGCTTTTATCTTTACGATGATCATATTTGATAGTTCTGGACACGCCGGTGACACCGGTGGTGGTTTTATTTTTGGGGGGTTTAAGAAAGCGCGTTTTACTGCCTTTTAACACGGACAGCATCTGGTCGCGCCAAGCGATTGCCGCTTTCAAAGACTTAACTTTGTTGCCCCACAATTTGTGTGAAAAATAGCGGCTACTTTCTTTGCCGCGTCTGACGATGCGGACTTGAAAACCGAATACATCGGGTTCGGTAATATGTTTATTTTTTGCCATGATAGTATTCCATCAAACGAATTAACTAAGGAAATGTAACAGCCAAGTTAGGGCGACCTACGGTCGAAAACCCTGTGCCGAGCAAAATGCTGACAGCATTGTAAGCTATTGATGACAAATTATGGCTAAAATTAAAATTAAAGCAAGCTTAAAATACAATGGAGTTGCGCTTAAATTAGCGGTCTCTTTTTTACGGCTTTTAAAAACAATTACTTATGGATGGGTTGTTTTTGGAGTTATGTTAAAAATCACTAAAATGAGCGCATATGATATTGATTTTAAATGGCTAAAACTTGGGTTCAGTCACTTATGGCGGAAAAATAAGCGCTTATCTCGCTCGTTTTTACCTAGCTCAATATTACCTTTAAATAACAGTAAATAGATCGACCGCATTTCACGGATTGGTTTTTTTCTTTACGGGTTGTTCCATTCGACACCAACTATAGCAGTTAGTCTGACTTAAATCCGATAATTATCGAGAGCATTTATGGGTTGAGTGTAAGCATTTATCTATTGGGGGATTATGATTCTTGAAAATAGCTCCTTGTCATTAAAAACAACAACAATTCCCTACTAACCTAGTGTACAATTTCCGCGATCCACTGCTTCAGTGGCTAACACTAGGTTAACAGTTTTTCTTACTATTTATTTGGAGATAATCAATGAGCGTATTAGTCGGTAAACAAGCCCCTGATTTTACAGTTCCTGCCGTTCTGGGCGATGGTCAAATAGTTGACTCATTTAGCTTTTCTGAAGCCACCAGCGGAAAGTATGCGGTAGTGTTTTTCTACCCGTTGGATTTCACCTTTGTTTGTCCAAGTGAGTTAATCGCTTTAGATCATCGCATGGATGCTTTCAAAAGCCGTAATGTTGAAGTGATTGCCGTGTCCATAGACTCTCATTTCACTCATAACGCATGGCGTAATACACCGGTCAATAAAGGTGGTATAGGCCCTGTCCGTTACACCATGGCTGCGGATATATCTCACTCTATTTGTAAAGATTATGACGTTGAAGCCAGTGCGCCTGCGGTCGCTTATCGCGGTACTTTCTTGATCGACCGCGACGGCAAAGTTCGTCATCAAGTGGTTAATGACCTGCCTTTAGGTCGCGACATGGATGAGTTGCTGCGTATGATTGACGCCTTACAATTCCACGAAGAACATGGCGAAGTCTGCCCTGCCGGCTGGCAAAAAGGCGATGCCGGTATGAACGCAAACCCCGCCGGCGTTGCAGAATATCTGGATAAAAATGCCGATAAGCTCTAAGTTAGCGCTTATGATTATGCAACCTTAATCGGTTTGCATAATAAAAATAAAGGCTTAAGCAGCTCTTGCTTAAGCCTTTTTTATTGCCGAGTGGAAAATTGGGACTGCGCTCTACCGAAAAAATTAATCAGGCTGGTTTTGGGCTACATCCTTTGATTCATCCAGAAACTTTCGGTAATTAATGGAAACCTTAAGTCCCGCAAAGCGCCCCGCCATTTTAACCAGCTCTTGAGTCTTTTTATCAAAACTGATTTTAACCTCGTTTAAGGCGCGGTCTTCATAGCCTTGTTCGATATGATGGGTTTCCAGTAAAAAACGGTAAGTGTACACTTCGAGTTCGCCTTCGTTCTGGATACTAAAAGGTTCACCCAATTGTGCCAGAACGGCCGGTTTTTTAGGTAAATCCTCGGAAATTTTATCCAGTAATGCCGAATTGGCTTTGAGCTGCTGTTTTTCCTTATCGATCTCCGCGCCGCCTATAGAACGCAATGAAACCTCTAAGAACTTAGGCGGGGCAATCGCCAAAAACAGCGAAGAAAACGACCAGGTAATCAAACGATTGTCTTTATTAAAATTCAAATCCGAATAGAATTTTACTTCCGGCTTGATTAGCTTATTATTGCCGTCGACTTTACGAAACCAGTACCGCCAGCGCCTGCCTTCCGGTGTAGGATCATCTTGGCTGGCATATAGTTTAGACAACGACACAAAGTCTTTGCTGTAAAGAATAGGGTCTTTGAAGCGCAAGGTGAATTCGTCATTAGCTACGACAGAGAAATGACGATCGAATTCGCTCATTTGCAGGTAGACTTGATAAGCCCTGATCCAGTATATGCAACCGGATAATAAACTTGTCAGCGCCAACAAAAGAAATAGACGAAGACTTCGCTTAATAATTCCGGCTTTCATGAGGGTTATCAGTGCCGGGTTTCGGCGTCATTAACGGTATTTTTCCGGGACAGGATGTTTTCTACATCAACTTTATCAAAGCGGTAGTGTTCGCTACAGAATTCACAGTTTACTTCAATAGCATCTTGCTCCTTTAGGATGTCTTCCAACTCGGCTCGGCCCATGGCGAATAATGTTCTCTCGATCTTTGATCGAGAGCAGGCGCAACTGAATGCAACCGGTTCCGGATCAAACAATCTGATTTTTTCCTGATGAAATAATCGATACAGTAGCTGGTCGCAATTCAATTCGAATAACTCCCGTTCAGTTACGGTGTTTGCCAATATCTCAATGTGCTCCCAGCCGGACCCATAATTGTCCTGCGCGGGTAGCTCCTGTAACAATAATCCCACGGCGTCGGTGGCATTGGCGAATAGCCACAAGCGGGTCTTAAGTTGTTCGGACTGCTCAAAATAAGTTTGCAAGGCCGCGGCTAAATTGCCGCCCTGAAGCGGAACGATACCCTGATAAGGTTGGCCGTTCTCAGATTCTACCGTTAACACTAACCGCCCTTGGCCGAACATGGCTTCCAACGAACCGGCCGTTATATTTCCCTTGCCTCTGACCAAGCCTCGTATTTTTCGCTGATCCGTTGCTTGAGCAACCAGCGTTTTTATGTCGCCATCGCCTTGAGCTTGAAGAATCATAGAGCCTTTAAATTTAACGGTAGCCGACAACATGACCACTGCCGCCAGGGCTTGCCCCAGTTGCTGTTGCATGTCTTCGGAGCCGCGTTGATGAAGTTTCGCCGCTTGCCAACTGTCGGTTAATTTGACCCATTCGCCACGAACGCCCAGTTCTTCAAATAAAAAACGGCGTAATAAATCTTGCTCTATCATGTTTTTCCCGTTAAAAAATCGTGCATTTTTTGACATCAGGCTCATAATAAACCTGACGTAACAGCTTTAAAAATACCACAGGCTATGATTTTTTCATCAAAAAAACTTACTTTACCTGATCCTAAAAGCGCTTTACCCGGTCGCAACACAGCAATGCCTGTTACCAACAAGCATTTCGTAACAGGTCATCCGATAGTTCCTCCATTTCCGGAAATTATGGAACAAGCCTTGTTTGGCATGGGCTGTTTTTGGGGCGCTGAGCGGAAATTCTGGCAATGCCCCGGCGTGTTTAGCACGGCAGTCGGCTACAGCGGCGGCTATACGCCTAATCCCACATATGAAGAAGTATGCACCGGTTTAACCGGACACAGTGAGGTCGTCAATGTTGTTTATGATCCGGCTGTCGTTTCATTTCGTCAGTTGCTCCGGATTTTTTGGGAGTCTCATAACCCTACGCAGGGTATGAGGCAAGGCAATGACATAGGCACCCAATACCGATCCGGAATTTATACTTATAGTCAACAACAGCTGGATGAAGCGCTTGAATCAAAACAGGGCTATCAGCATCAGCTCAGCCAAGCGGGTTTTAAACAAATAACGACCGAGATTATGTCCGCGGGCGAGTTTTATTATGCCGAGGATATGCATCAGCAGTATCTGGCTAAGAATCCTATGGGTTATTGCGGCTTAGGAGGGCTGGCTGTAACTTGTAGTTAAGCTTTGATTATTAAAGGCAAAAAAAAGGCGGTTTAAAAAAACCGCCTTGGAATAATTTAGGAAGAATATAACGCAACTTTTCAGCTATGGCGCTCTATTAAGAGCCTTAAAAGTTAGGTTAATAATATCAATAAATAGTGCAACGCAAAATGTGACATATTGTCGCAGTTTAATTATTATTTAATTTATAATTAAACCCCAATACTCTTGCTAAACGTTTGCTCTTTATCCGGCTCATTTTGTAACTATTTTGTATTTTAACGCTGATAAAATAGAACTTCTTCGAAAGGGATTGCGGTTAAGGTTATTAACATATTTTATAAGATATATAGTCAACTTGAATCCGACCCCCTGGACATCCTTAAACCCCATCTAAATCAGTACCCGTGTTCTTAAAGTTCACTCCTGCTGAGTAGGTACGTTACTTCTACAATATACTGTTTTATAAAATGCTTTCTTACGCCGCCCCCAAATCGGAATTTTCCGCCCGACAAAACCTAAAATGGCTGTTTATCCTCAGAAACCTGATGATCGTCAGCGAGATTATCCTGATCGTTTTATCCGTATACGGTCTTAATATCCGCCTGCCGGAGCAGCCGCTCTGGCTGGTGATATTGTCGATCATCGTGGTTAATATTTATACCTCAATGCGTTTGGAAACCGAAGATCCGGTGACTGAATTGGAGATTTTTACTCAGTTAGTCATTGATGTTCTAGGTATTACCGCATTGCTGTATCTGACCGGCGGCGCATCCAATCCCATCACCTGGGTATTCCTGTTGCCCCTGATTATTACGGCGATTATGCTGCATCAATCCTATGCCTGGTATATGGTGATTTTAACCACCTCCATGTATACGGCATTAATGGCTTTCAATATCCCGTTGCCGTCGATAGAGCCGCATATGCCAAATCCGGAAATGAGGTATTCGGATACGAAAAATTATGAATTATTGCAACAAGTACATGCGATGAGTGACAGCCATTACTTTAATCTGCATATTTTCGGCATGTGGTTCGGTTTTGTCTTTAGCGCCGGCTTGGTTGCATTTTTTGTGGTTGAACTGGCTAAAACACTCAAAGCTCAGGAACGAAATTTGGCCGAAGCTCGGGAAAATGCACTCAGAGATGAACGCGTGGTCTCATTGGGTACCTTGGCGGCCAGCGCCGCTCACGATATGGGTACACCATTAGGCACTATCGCCATTGTGGCTCATGAACTTGAACAAGAGTATCCGATCCATCGATTTCCGGACCTGCACGAAAAATTGCTGATCATGCAACAACAGATTGACCGCTGCAAAACCGCGTTATCGGTGATGTCGGCCTCGGCCGGTGAAATGCGCGCCGAATCCGGTAGTGCGATGCTGTTGACGGATTATATCGATGAGGTCATCAACCAATGGCGCACGCATAAACCGACCGCAAAGCTATGCTTTTTTATCGATGCTGAAGTCGCAACTCAGGCAAAAATCATCGCCGAGCTCACGCTGACCCACTCCATTATTAATATCTTGAATAATGCGGCCGAAGCCTCGCCGCCGGACAAGGGCGTCGAATTTCATGCAACCTGGGATATGGACTATGCAATTGTTAAAATCAAAGACTTCGGTCCCGGACTGCCGCCGGAACTCATCAACTTTGCCGGTACCCAACCTGTCATCAGCAAAAAACGAGGTTTGGGCGTAGGTTTGTTCTTGGCTTATTCCACTATTAAGCGTCTGGGCGGAAAAATTGATCTTTATAATATGGACTCAGGCGGCGCCTGCGTGGAAATCACCCTCCCCCTTTTAAATGCAGAGCGTAATAATGACAACCCAGGAAATGGATAAGCCCCGGCTACTGCTGGTGGATGATGATGCGACTTTTTGTAAAGTGCTAAAGAGTGCGTTAGAAAAAAGAAATTATGAAGTCTTGGTAGCCAACGATGTCAAAACCGGTATCTCTTTTGCGGAACGCTATTTACCCGAATACGCGGTGATCGATTTACGCATCGGTCATGAGTCCGGTCTGGAATTGGTGAAAAGGCTCATCTCTCTGGATGATAATACCATTTGCGTGATGTTGACCGGCTTTGCCAGTATTGCCACTGCGGTTGAAGCGATAAAATTGGGCGCCACGCATTATTTAACCAAGCCGGCCAATGCGGATGAAATTGTCAATGCCCTGAATAAAAATGAAGGCGACTCATCGGTTTCGATCAGTGAGAACCCGTTATCGGTAAAGCGCCTGGAATGGGAGCATCTGCAAAAAGTATTAATGCAACACGACGGCAATATTTCCGCTGCGGCTAGAGCGCTAAACATGCACAGGCGCACCTTGCAAAGGAAATTGGATAAAAAGCCGGTCAGAGAGTAGGACGCAACGAATGCCGGCTTTTAGAGTAGAGTTTGGTTAAAAACTTAAAATCCCAGCACGAACGACTTGCACGGGCAGATATTTTGCTCCAGGCAAAATCTGCATTCACCACATCCTTGTGGCTTATGCAGGAGGTAGGGCACCAAAAGTAGGCGCCTCTAGGCGACGCAGGAGCAGTTGCCGAGGACACGAAGTTTTTTCGTAGCCTTCGTGGTGAATAAAATACGGCCTGATAAATGTAGAATATGCCATTTATCCAGGTGTAAAGCCGCTGAAAACAGCTGTGCGCCGCCAATTAAGTATCTTGCTCCAGCGCCTGGATTTTTTCTTCCAACATTTTTACTTTCTTCAATAGTTCAGGCAATTTGCTGAGCGCAATTTGTTCCTTATAAGCCGTTTTCTTATCTTTAGCCGGACTGCCGAAAACGTGCGCGCCCGCCTCAACATCGCCCGCGACCCCGGAGCGCGCCATGACTACGGCGCCGCGACCGATCGTTACATGATCGGCAATCCCCGAGCTTCCGGCCAAAATCGCATAATCTTCAATCGTGCATGAACCGGACACGCCGGTTAAACCGCACATAATGACGTTTTTGCCGACTTTGTTGTTGTGTCCGATCTGCACCAAATTATCGATTTTGCTGCCCGCTCCTATTAAGGTGCTGCCCAATGCGCCCCGGTCTATGCAGGTATTGGCGCCGATTTCGACATTGTCTTCAATCACCACATTGCCGACTTGGGGAACCTTAACATGGCTGCCATTCCTGAATTTGTAACCGAAACCGTCGGCCCCGATGATCGTCCCCGAATGAATAATCACATTGTCGCCTACGACCACACCGTCATAAATAACCGCATAAGGGTAAATATGGCAGTTTTTGCCTATTTTTACATTGCTGCCGAGATACGCGCCTGCATGTATTTTACTGTCATCGCCTATGCTTGAGTTTTCGCCGATGACCGCATAAGGCCCGATATACAGATCATTGCCCAACATTACATTAGCTTCAAGCACTGCCTGCGGCGCAATATGCCGGGTATAAACTCTGGCGGGATGCAGTAACTCGACCGCTTTGATAAAGCCGATCTCCGGGTCGGCGCAGACTAACAGCGACATGCTTTCAGGGACGCGCTCCACACCGAAACCTTCCGCAATAAAACAGGCGGAAGCCGTCGAATCCTTGATATACCGAGTATAGCGGCTGTTGGTCAGCTGCGTGACTTGACCCTGATGTGCGGATGTAATCTCTGCCGCTGAATGAATGGTTGCGGATAGATCGCCGCCTTCAATCCGAGCACCACAAAAATCGGCAAGTTCTTTTAATGTAATCGGCATAATTATCTCTGTTGTTATTCTAAATAGCGCCACACCGTCGGTAGGCGCATTGTTGAAAATATAAGTTTAATGGAACGGCTTGAGTTACGCGGCAAAATAATAAGAGAGTTATATGTCAATTGTTGAATCACCTTGCCGCATTGTGTTGCCAATGCCCCGATTTGCCGCCTTCTTTTTCCAGCAATCGGACTGACTGGATAACCATGCCTCTATCGACTGCCTTGCACATATCGTAAATCGTGAGCAAGGCAATCTGCGTCGCATTTAACGCTTCCATTTCCACGCCGGTGTGACCGTTGGTTTTTACCGTGGTTTGGCAGCGTATCCGGTTGCGCTCGACTTCCGCGTTCAGCTTGATTTCTACGTGCGTCAGCGGCAACGGATGGCAAAGAGGAATCAGTTCCGCGGTTTTTTTGCTGGCCATGATGCCGGCTATTCTTGCTATGCCCAGTACGTCGCCTTTTTGGTGTCCGCCGTCCATGATCAATTTAAGCGTGGACGCCTGCATTTCGATGTAGCCTTCAGTGACAGCCGTGCGCTGGGTTATCGCTTTGTCGCCGACATCAACCATATGGGCTTCGCCGGATTGATTAAAGTGGGTTAATGCAGTCATTTTCGGTAAAATTATCGGTCAAGGGGCAGGCGTTTTATTATAACAACTGCGGCTTAAGAAAACTAAAAAGGCAGGCAGTCGCCGCTATAATGCAGCTTGCGCCGGTTTTATTTTTGTCACGGAGTGAATGATTATGTCAATTAAAGTACGCTATTTTGCCGACTTGAAAGAAAGCATCGGCCGTTCGGAAGACCGGCTGGATTGTGTCGATTTGGCTACGGTGGGCGACGTATGGCGTTGCGCCAATCCGAATAAAGCATTGCCGGATAATTGCCTGGCGGCGGTGAACATGGACTATGTCGACTTGAACAGCGCCGTTAAGGACGGCGATGAAGTGGCATTTTTTCCGCCGGTGACCGGGGGCTGACCATGCGGATAACAATTTGCCCCGAAGTTTTCGATCCTTGGCAGGCACTTCAGGCATACCAACAGTCCGCACAAGACATGAGCGGTAAGTTCGGCGCAACAAGCATTTTTATCGGTACCATGCGCGACTTCAATGAAGGCGACGATGTTAAAGGGATGACCTTGGAACACTATCCCGGCATGACCGAAAAACAGTTGGAAAAAATCGTTGCCGAAGCCTTTCAACAATGGTCGGTTATCGACGCCTTAGTCATGCATCGGGTCGGCGACATCCTGCCTAATGAGCCGATTGTACTGGTGGCGGTCTGGACCGCGCACCGCGGTGCTGCGTTTGACGCGAGCCGATATATCATGGAAGCGTTAAAGTCGAGAGCGCCGTTCTGGAAAAAAGAGTTGTTAAAATCCGAAGCCGAGCGTTGGTTGGTCAAGAATACTGATGGATATTTATTTTAAACCTCTTTAAGAAGTCTTCTAATTCGACAAATAGAGTAGCGGACTGGGGATATAAGGTGTCGAAATAGTCCGATCTTTCCGATAAAAAAGCCGTAGTTGAAAACCAATACAGTTTGGGCAATTGTCAATTTCAGGTTCCTAAGCTTGGCGGATGAATAGACCGCAAACTAACCGATGTCAAAACGTTCATCTTAAAGATGGACATTTACTCATAAAAAAGCCGCGCTAGAAGAATCCCGGCGCGGCTCTGTTCTAACGTCTGCTGTTGACCTTGCCGCCAATAGGGCAGTTAACAATTCAAACTAATAATTCCATTGTAACTGTGCTCTTGCCATGTCTCCGGAAGCTTGGCCCAGATAATTTGAGCCTGTGCTTGTGTTGGTTCTATCCATGGTTGAATAAGCCAGAGTCAACTCCAGCGCTTTCATCATCTGGTATTCCAGACCTACTTCAATTTCATCTACCGCAACCCTTGGCGCATTGGTTGCACCTTTCCAGGCGCCGCGATACGTTTGCCATTTGGCGTAAGGAATCAAAGCGCCATCCGGGCGGAAGACCTTGTCGATCTTGTAACTGGCTTGCACATATCCACCACTAAGGCCCTGTCTTTCAATAGCGCCTCTACCGCCATTGGCGTCAGCGTTCAAAGTCGCGCCTTTACCCCAGTTCCATTCTGCTTGTAAGCCGAAAGGTTGCGGGAACAAGACAGCATGCACCCCAACGCGATCTTCCCGGATACTGTTATTAGCAGTTGGATTGACTTGTACATTGTTTGTTCTACCAAACACGGCGCTAGTACCAACAGTTGTGTCAAATTTACCGGTAATTGCATCGGCGCCCACTTCCAAGACTTGGCCTCTAAAAGGGTAGCCCAGGAAATTCAATTCAATAGGGTAGGTGGTATGAGCGACCAAATACAAGTCATCGTTGGTTTCAGCTCGGTTTACGCCTTGACCGTTATACGCACCGACACCGACGATACCGTAGTCGCCTGAAGTTTTCAGGCCTTTTTTGGTCAGATCTTTCCAAAGTTTTTGCACATGTTCAGGTGACCAATAAGCGAACAAACCCAGATCGCGCTCACTGGGTACCGCACTGTTTAAAGCATCGTTACGGTCAAGAGACAGGCGGTTTTGCGAGGATTGCAAATTTTCCCAGCCAAAAGGCACTTTAGATTGACCGGCACGAATGCGATATTCATGTTTTTTGTCAAACGCTAAATCCGCATAAGCATCACGCAGTTGCGCAAAATTTTGATTATCAATGGTAGACGAGACGTTGGAAGCAAAATCCGGCTGTATATATAAAGATACATATTCATTAATATCGCCGGAAAAGACTAAACGGACACGGCGGAAAGAGAAACCACTGTTATTTTTAATGCCGCCGTCACCGACCGATCTCAGTTCCGGATCCCCTGATACCCGGTCACCCGATAAGGGTTGGTTGTAGCGTAATTGCGTGTAACCGCGCATGCTGATCTTGTTAAACCATTTCTCATCATTCTTGGCTCTTTCTTCTCTCGTAGCGACGACATGCTCTTCGAGGGCTTTGATTTCATTTTGTTTTAACACCAAATCTTCACGGATAGCCTTAATTTCGGCTTTGTCCGCTTGTTCCGCTTTTTCTAAATTATCCACCGCTTTGACAGGAGGCGTATCGCCGACTTTTTCAAAATTGCCCATAAGTTCTCTATGGGGACCGGGCTCCGCATAAATCTGTTTGGTTTTGGTATCGACATAAAGATTCATCGCAAAAGCGCCGGAAGTCGCGCTCGCACCTAAAACGGTAGCGATTGCCAATGTCAGTTTGGATATTTTCATGTTCTAGCTCTTGGTTGTTATCAAAAAGTTTGAGCAAGAATATGGAAGCAAGATGACAGCTTAATGACAAAATTATTACAGTTTTATGACAGCGCAACAAATCGGCAATTTCGTTGCTCATTTACAAAAAAATCCGATTCGCTGATGGGCTTCGTAGCACTTTTTAATGAAAACCAATAGCTTATTTATCTCTTTTTAACAACAAAAAAGTGCTGTCGATTTAATTGCGGTTATCTATTGTTTTCAATAAGTCCTAATTGCTTGGCGGATAAAGCCAATAAACTTATCGCTTAAAGATCAGATCGACTCGGGTGCCGCCCGTCTCATTGACGCGACTTAACCGAAGCTTGGCTTGATGCAAATCGGCGATTTCCTTGACGATAGCCAAGCCCAATCCGCAGCCGTCGCCGGGGCTGCCGGGGATGCGGTAAAAGCGCTCGAACACCTTGTCCATTTCGACGTCGGGTATGCCCGCGCCGTCGTCTTCGATGCTCAACCGAGGCGACGGAAAACGTTCGACTTTAACGATAATATTGCCGTTGTCGCGACCGTAGCAAATGGCGTTATCCAACACATTCGCCAGCAATTCCCGCAATAAAATTTCATCGCCGCGCACCGGCAGCGCCTGAACCTTAGTTTCAAAGCTAAGTTCCATCTGCCGCTGTAACGCTTTAGGCACCCAGTCCATGCAGGTTTCTTTAGCAAGCTTGCATAAATCCACCGGTCTCAAGTCATAATCACCATTAACAGGTTCCGAGCGGGCCAGCATTAATAGCTGAGTGGTTAGATGCGACATGCGGTCGGCGCAACCTTGGATATGCATCAGGGCGGGTTTCATCGCGGACAAATCCTGCTCGCGCCGGGCGCGTTCGACTTGCAGCTTCAAACCCGCCAGCGGAGTCCGTAATTGATGGGCGGCGTTGGCAATAAAGCGTTGTTGGGTCGCGATGGCTAAGGCTAAACGTTCCAGTAGATCATTGATGGTATCGGTCAGCGCGCGCACTTCCAAAAAAACATGTTGCTCGGGAATGGGCCGCAAATCGCGCGACGAGCGTTGCGCAATTTCATCGGCCAATACATGCAAGGGCTGCAAGCCGCGCTTGACGCCGATGACCAGATAAATGCCGGCCAGTAAAACCAGCACCATTTGCGGCACAAGATCGGCCAATAAAATATCCGTCATCATGTTGCGCCGTTTATTTAAGGTTTCCGCAACATGGACGAAGACCTTTTCCGAGGTGTTTTCGGGAGCTATCAACATGGATACCACTCGGACCGGTTCGCCGTACATTTGGTCATCGAAATAAACCGGGCGGGTCCAGTCGGTTTCCGCATTAAAAGGCTCGGGAACGAATTTATCGCCCGCGATCAGGCCTTTTTCCGCCGAGATGATTTTAAAATAAGTTTTATCGGATTCGTCCCATTTGAAAATCTCCAGCGCGGCGGGCGGCAATTCGACAAATACCTTGCTTTTGCGTACTTTGATTTCTTGGGTTAAGGAGCGCGCGGAATCAAGCAGCCAGCGATCGTAAGCCACGTCAACATGATGCAAGGTGACAAAATAAGACAGCACCGACTCGACGCTGATAAAAAAAATCAGCGGAACCGCCAGGCGCAGCAGAATTTGAGTTTTAAGGCTGCGTTTTTTAGTCATCGGCAGAGCGCTCCAGCAAGTAACCGAGCCCGCGCACCGTTCTGATCACCGCGCCATAGGGTTCGATGCGTTTGCGTAAGCGATGCACGTAAATTTCCACCGCATTATCGGTCAGCGCGTCGCCGTCCGCGGCCAAGCGTTGCGCAATACGGTCCTTGCTGACGACTTTTCCGGCCTGAATCAGCAGTATTTCCAACACACCGTATTCCCGCGCCGACAGATTGACGGTCCGGCCGTCTACCGAAATCTGATGATTATGAGTGTCCAGCGCCAAACGGCCGATCACAATATCGTTGCTGAAGCCGCCGTAACAACGCCGAATCAGCGCATGAACGCGGGCTTCCAGTTCCCGCAGTTCAAAAGGCTTGGTCATATAGTCGTCCGCGCCTTGTTCGATGCCGTTGATCCTGTCGTTGACGCCGTCGCGCGCGGTCAAGATTAAAATCGGCAACGGGATTTTGCGGCTGCGCAGTTTGCGCAGTAGCTCCAGGCCGTCCATATCCGGTAAGCCCAAATCCAGTATGATCAAATCGAAATCTTGCGCCGGCAGCAACTGTTCCGCATAAGCACCGTTGGTGGCTGAGGTCACCGAATAACCGCTGCCGCTTAAGGTATGTATCAAACCGTCGGCCAGAACGGCGTCGTCTTCTATCAATAAAATGTTCATAGACTCAGGAAGTTGCGAAAGGTTTTTGAAAGGTTAAAGGACTAGGATAAGTACCGCTCAGCTATATAACGCAAGCCACTTAAATTAAAAAATATTTTAAAAATGAAAACATTAACCAAAGAAATGCAAGCCGCCATTACACCGGCAATGGCTTTAGAGTTATTAAAGGAAGGGAATAAGCGCTTTGTCGGCAACCTTAAAGTAAACCGTAACCTGTTGCAACAGGCAAATGAAACGTCCGACGGACAGCATCCGTTTGCGGTTATTTTAAGTTGCATTGATTCCCGTACCTCGGTCGAGTTGATTTTCGATCAGGGTTTGGGCGATGTATTCAGCGTGCGTATCGCGGGCAATATCATTAATGAAGATATTTTAGGCAGCATGGAGTTTGGCTGTAAATTAGCCGGCTCCAAAATAATTGTAGTTTTGGGCCATACCAAATGCGGTGCCATCAAAGGCGCTTGCGACCATGTAGAAATGGGCAACCTGACCGCTCTACTAAGCAAAATCCGGCCTGCTGTTTATGATGAAAAAACGGTTACTGAAAATCGTAATTCAAATAACGATGACTTTGTCGAAAAAGTCGGCGTTATTAACATAAAAAGAACGGTACATGCCATTTTGGAACGCAGCCCGATTTTAAAGGAAATGGTTGAAACGGGTGAAATCGGGATTATTGGCGGCAATCATGACCTGACAACAGGAGAAGTCGTTTTTTATGATGACACCGCACTTATCGGTTGATGAAGGAGGCACTTAGTAAATCTTACAAGCAGAAACAAGTCATTGATTTTATATGTTAATGCATCAAGTTCTAATAAATAGCGTGTCCATTACACGAGGAAATCGCCGATGATTTTGCAACGATTAAAACTTTTCAACACATTTTTTGACAGCCGCTGGGAGGATTTAACTCGCGCCACCTGGATGCAGACGACATACCGGGACTTTAGTGCCGGACTGATCGTAGCGCTGACAGCGATTCCGATGGCCATGGGTTTTTCAATGGCGATGGGGCTTCGGCCGGAGCAAGGCATTATTGCCGGGGCTTTGGCCTGTGCGGTGGGCCGAACCTGGGGCGGCTCGAAATATCAGGTTTACGGCCCTACGGCAGCCTTTATCCCGCTGATTGCCGGGCTGGTGACCAAGTACGGCGAAGCGGGCGGAGGCACATTACAGTCGGCGCAGGGGTTTCTGGTGTTGGTGTCGATCATAGCCGGTGTGATACTGATGCTGATGGGCGTATTCGGCCTCGGCAAATACGCCAAGCTGGTCCCAAATTCGATAGTCGTCGGCTTTACGGTCGGCATTGCCGCCGTTATTGCGCTGACTAATGTCGAGGATATTCTGGGCTTGGAAAACTTTAAGGATCTGCTGGGCCAGGACGAGGACATAACCGGTGGTATTGCCCATAATGTTTCGCTTGCATTCTCCAATCTGGACAAAATAAACGGATGGTCCGTACTAATAGGCTTGGGTACCTTTGCCTTGACCAAGTTCCTGCTACGCATTTCGATATTTATTCCGGCTCCGCTGATCGCCATCGCAACATCGACTGTGGTCACGGCAACATTATTGGGTGATAAAGGCATTGTCGTCGTCGGCGACATTTACGGCTCAATTCCTAATAATTTTTTCGTCTTTACGCCGCCGGTACTGCCGGCTATGACCTCGACCGTTGCCATTGATATTGTTTATTTCGCCTTGGCTATTGTATTCGTGTCCGGGGTCGAGAGCCTGCTTTGCTCGTCAATGGCCGACCGTCTTGCCGATAACCGTAGAACCCCGTTCAATCCCGACAAGGAGTTTTGGGGCCAGGGTTTGGTGCAAATTATTGTCCCTCTGGTCAACGGCTTTCCCTGTACCGGTGCCCTAGCTCGGACCGCAACCAGCATCAAGGCCGGAGCTGTCACGCCATTAGCCGGTTATTTTAAGGCAGTGCTCAAACTGGCTTTAGCTTATTATATAGCCGGTTATCTGGAGCTTGTGCCTATGGCTTGTATCGGCGGTATTTTACTGTGGGTGGCGAGCAATATGTTTAAACCGGCTGAGATCAAAGAAGTTTTGAATCACAACAAATTTCATGCGGGCTTGATGGTTTATACTGCGGTTATGGTACCCATGACCGACTTTTTGACCGGCGTTCTTTCGGCATTGGTTCTTTATGCGGTGCTGTTTAAATTTCTGGATAAACCGGTTAAGCGCGAACAAGAACATCTCGTCGAAATTACCGGCGAAATGCAAAAAATCATTGCCGCACCCGGTCGATTTAATTGCGTTACCGTGCCTCTGGCGATGACCGATGAAGATGCCGAATTGCTGCATTATGCCGCCAAACTTGCCGCGCGGGAGCTAACTAAAGAATTCCATTTCGTCCATGTGATTCCACCGCAAAAGCAAGCGATGCAGCCGAAACAGGAGGCATTGATCAAACAGCGCATTCGCGAGGAAGTCGAAAAATATTTCGATACGCCTATCGAAGCTTTGAAGTTCAACTTTAATGTAATGAGCGGTGCATCGCGTCTCGACAAACTGATCGAATATACGGTGACATCCGATTCCGACCTGATTTTGCTGGGCCATCGTAAAAGCCGTACAGGGCAACGCTCCTTGGGCCGCCGCTTGGCAATGGTCACCAAAGCCTCGGTCTGGATGGTGCCAGAAGACACAGGGCGTGACATTAAGCGAATTATCGTGCCGATCGATTTTTCCCAACCTTCAGCGGACAGTTTGTCGCAGGCGACGGCGCTGGCGAGACTGCACGGGCTGGATGAGATAACCGCAATACATGTCTATTTCGATGCTTCGACGGTACGTTACGAGGAGCATGTTAATGAGTTTAAATGGCACGAGGTGCAGGCCTTTGAGGAGTTTTTAGCTACTATCGACACGAACGGCATAACGATAAAACCTGATTTTGTTGAAAGCAGTATCCCGGCCAATGCGATTTTACGTAGAGCCAAGGAGCTGGAAGCCGATTTGATCGTAATGAGCACCCGTGGCCACAGCAGCGCCGTGACTATCCTGCTCGGCAGCGTAACCTCGCAAGTCATGGCGGATTCGCCCATTCCAGTTGTTGCGATTAAACATTTCGGCAATCAACTGGGACTTTTCGATACTTTAATTGCCAACCGGTTCTGGGAACGTTCCGATCTTAAAACCAGCTAATCTTTCCTTCGGCAAATACCGGCTTGCGACTATCAGGCCGGTATTCTTTTTGAATATTTACGGTCAACAGGTTTGATTGTTCAGCTATTTTGTCTGCGACATTCTTGGTTGCCTAACGCTCTGTTTTTCTGATCAAAACCAACTATTCCGCGGCGCTTGCCTTCTTATTAGTGCTGATCGCATTATGCAATAAAGACGTTACCCTCCTAAATAAAGTCTCCTCAGGAAATTCGTCCCGCGTATCGAGGCTATGGCCTGGATGACGATATTACGATCTAAGTCATCGTCTTACAGGCATAAGTATCTACACAAGTCCCGGCCCCTTCTCCTTTGAGAAAAAAGGTTGAGAGAAGTAAGCTGTAAGCAGTTGATTTTATTCTCCTCACCCCAACCCTCTCCAGCAGGAGAGGGAGCTATATCGACTTGTAACTCATTGTATTTATAGTACAAAAGTTGTGTAGATAGTTATGCTTATAGGGCAGAGAGGAGATCAAAAAACTGAGGCTTTAGTAGCCTAGAATGAACGGACTCAAGTATAAGATAGCTTCCTGGGAAGAAGTTTGCAGTATTATGAGGAGGATCTTTACGTATTGAGTTGATGTAATATCGCCCGTAGCATTGATTCCCAAGCAAACTTCAAAATCTGTTATCACATTACCTGCAAACAAGGTAGGGAGCGGATATTAACTTTCGAGTTATGCAGCAATTAACCTTGAAAACAAGTCACAGACTCGATCTTGTCATCGCTAGGTTGGATAAACTGCTGCTTTAGAACTAAAGGATCATTTATATGATACACAAACACGTACAATATTATTTTCGTCATATTAAAGACGATTTCCCTGCCGGAATCGTGGTGTTCCTGATCGCCCTGCCGTTGTGTCTGGGGATTGCGCTGGCCTCCGGCGCGCCGTTATTTTCCGGGCTGATTGCGGGTCTGGTCGGTGGCTTGGTGGTCTCGTGGTTAAGCGGCTCGCAACTGAGCGTTTCTGGCCCGGCGGCGGGACTTACCGTCATTGTGTTCAACGCGATTGAAACCCTCGGCAGTTTTCAGGGCTTGCTGGTTGCCTGCGTGCTGGCGGGCGTTATGCAACTCGCGTTGGGTTATTTGAGAGCGGGGATTATCGGCGCTTTTTTTCCTTCCGCGGTGATTAAAGGCATGTTGGCGGCGATCGGCTTGATTTTGATTATCAAGCAAATTCCCCATGCGACCGGCTACGACACCAGCTATGAAGGCGATGAAAGCTATATGAGGGAAACCGCCGAATCCAGTTTTGTTGAGCTGTTCGATGCGTTCAACAGTATTATTCCGGGCGCGGTTATTATCAGCGGGGTTGCATTGTTACTGTTGATTATCTGGGAAACGCCGCTGTTTAAAAAACAGCCCTTGTTAAAACTGATTCCCGGCCCGTTGGTCGCGGTAATATGGGGCGTCGGCTACAACTTATTCACGACGCAATTTACACCGGCCTGGGCGGTCAGTGAAAAACATTTGGTCAAGTTACCGGTTTCGGAACAGGCCGCCGATTTTTTCAACAACTTCATGCTTCCGGATTTTAGCTATCTGACTAATCCGCAGGTCTATATCATCGCGGTGACGTTGGCGATCATCGCCAGCCTGGAAACATTGTTAAGTCTTGAAGCGACCGATAAACTCGACCCTTTGAAGCGGCTCGCCCCGACCAACCGGGAATTAAAGGCGCAAGGCGTAGGCAATATTATCAGCGGTCTGCTCGGCGGCTTGCCGATTACCGCCGTTATTGTACGCAGTTCCGCCAACATCAACGCGGGCGGGCAAACCAGTCTGTCCTGTTTTATTCATGGTTGGTGTTTACTGCTGAGCGTGATGTTTTTCGCGCATTATTTGAATTACATCCCGCTGGCCTGTTTGTCGGCCATTCTGCTGCATACCGGTTATAAACTGGCCAAACCTTCGTTATTTATAGAATTTTACCGAAAAGGCATGAGCCAACTGCTGCCGTTTGTGATCACCGTGCTCGCCATTTTGCTGACCGATTTATTAAAAGGCATGGCGATCGGCTTAGGCTTCGGTCTGTTTTTTGTGATTAAAGCCAATTATTCCGCGGCGATTAGTTTGGTTCAGGACAACTCGCATTATGTGCTGTCCTTTAATAAAGACGTTTCTTTCCTGAACAAGGCCTTGCTCAGGAAATTCATCTTGCGTATCGAGGCAAACAGCACGGTAACTATTGATGCAAGCAAAGCCAAGTTTATCGATCATGACATTTTGGAAACCATCGAAGATTTTTTAGCCACAGCGCCGGACGACAATATTAGCGTTGAAGTCATCGATTTATACGGTAAGGAAAAAATCAAAAAACACGAGGCTGTCGTCGTGCTCAATGAGCGCGTTAACATCCAAGAAGGTCAATGACGCGGGCCGAGCTTTGCAACTCCGGCCCTAAGGTTTCCGCGCTGCCTGAGTAAAGCGGTCATAGTTAACCATCGCAAAACGTTCCGGGCATTTGAGAGGATTGCACTGTCCACGTTACCTTGATGCTTCCTGTTGAATCATTTGATTCATGCGGTTACAGTAGATAAACATCCCAGTCGCCACTTGCTGTGCTTGGCGGTTGGCTACGTTGCACCGGAACCGGAATCTATGAAGCCTCATTTTATGAACACGACTTACCGTACCGCTCCCGTTCCTTCCGCTGACATACCCGGCGGCATTCCGTTTATCATCGCTAACGAACTTGCGGAGCGCTTTAGTTATTACGGCATGCGGGCCGTTTTGGTGGTGTTCATGACGCAATACCTGATGGACGCCGGCGGCAAATTTGCGCCGATGTCGGCTGGCGAGGCTCAGGCGTATTTTCATTTATTCGTTTCGATTACCTATTTCACCCCCTTTTTAGGCGCATTGCTGGCCGACGGCTTATTAGGCAAATACCGGACTATCATCTTATTATCGATGGTTTATTGCTTAGGCCATTTTTGCTTGGCGCTGGACGATACGCGAACCGGTCTATTACTAGGACAAGCCCTGATTGCACTGGGCGCGGGCGGCATTAAGCCGTGCGTATCGGCTCATCTCGGCGATCAGTTCGGCGGCGGTAATCGGCATTGGCTGAGCAAGGTATTCAGCTGGTTTTATCTATCGGTTAACCTTGGCGCTTTTGTTTCTATGTTGCTGGTGCCTTGGCTGCTCAAAACTTACGGCGCTTCGGTCGCCTTTGCCGTACCGGGCGTATTGATGCTGTTGGCGACAGCAATATTTTGGTCCGGGCGCTACCGTTTTGTCCATATTCCTCCCGCCGGCATGGGCTTCGTGCGCGAAGCTTTGAGCGGCGAAGGTTTACGTTGCTTGGGAAGATTAAGCGGCATTTATTTGTTCATTGCGATGTTTTGGGCCTTGTTCGACCAAAACGGCTCGTCCTGGGTGTTGCAAGCGCAGCAAATGGATAGGCATATCTTCGGTATTGAGATATTGCCCTCGCAGATTCAAGCCGCTAATCCCTTGCTGATTGTTCTGCTGACGCCGTTGTTTTACAAGTTCCTGTATCCGGCATTGGCTAGGCATTTACACTTGGGCTACTTGAATAAAATCGCCATCGGTTTGTTTATTACCGTTTTGTCGTTTGTGCTGGTTGCCGCTATTCAGCTGCGCATCGATGCCGGTTTTCAGCCCGGAATCGGCTGGCAGTTATTGGCTTACCTGTTACTGACTTCCGCCGAAGTCATGGTGTCGATCACCTGCTTGGAGTTTTCTTATACCCAAGCGCCTAAAACGATGAAATCCTTGGTGATGTCGCTGTATATGGGCGCAGTTGCACTGGGCAATCTGTTTACCAGCGCGGTGAATTTTTTCATTCAGAACCCGGACGGTTCCAGTCGCCTGGCCGGAGCCGGTTATTTTTGGTTTTTCGCCGCCTTGATGTTGGCGACAGCCTTAGGATTTGTTTGGCATAGCCGGAATTACCGAGAAAAAGCCTATCTGCAAGAAGAAACATAAGTTTATTGCTTTAAGCAATGCTGAAAAACAGAAGGCTGCGTTAGCTGGTTTCATCTTCAGGCCGCAAAATGCCGGGCATAAACGACATGCCCGGCGTTATTGCATTTAATGCACCGAAGGAGGAACGGTCGACCATTCCTGCATGGCTTGGTCCCCCGGACGATCCACTTTAATTTGACCGCCTTCGGTTGAGCTTACCCAGCTCACCGGAATGTAATGATGCTGCCCCTTTTTATCTTTCTTCAGCTTGATCGCATCCGCCCCCTCCATATGGTCGACCGTTGCAAACTGGCCGCCTTGAGAGCAAACCACGGGCATCTCAGGTTTAATTTGTTCGGTATTAATCATCGTCTTCTCCTGTTCACTCAAATTGAGCCGATTTTATTGGAAAATTTTAACCGGTATGCAGACGCGGTTTGAAATCACAGCCGTTTTCGTATGTTGAGCGACCTGATAAAACCGCTGTCTGTGGCTTGAATTTACATGGATAATTAAAATCGGTCTGTGCGACGTCATACATAGAAACATGCTTGCGCTTGCGCAATTTTAACCGTTGCACGATTTCTGCATAGCCGAGCCATAACCGGCCTCAACCGGCAAGGCCACCGCCGGGCAATAATAAGGGATAATGCGTTTTTAAAAATACCATTATGATGTGTTTTATAACTATTCAGCGTATGCTGGAAATGATTAATGGAACTCGGCAATTGCTCCTGCATTGCCCTACCTCCTGCATCCTTGCAGTCGACGGATGACGCGGATGAAACTGATTTATACGGATTTTTTAAACTATATCCATGCTCTTAAATATGAATTAAAAGCTAAATCTGATAATGAAAAATCAGATACTTAGCCCTAAGCAATGGCTAAAATTAAAAGTATCTTGTTTGTAAAGTATTGAAATTACATGTCTGGATATTTTGGTTCTTAATTCACATTTAATCAGTGAGTATCACTCGATGTTCAAGTTTTTAAATTTTTCGCAGCCGGATCCTTGGAAAAGTCATCCGGCAGCCCTGTAGTGTAGCGAAGCCGT
>SXGU01573654.1_pt1 | contig 37766 bp, 19 predicted proteins | sample 3174531 | NCBI WGS metagenome assembly SXGU01 (sample SAMN11356863, study PRJNA531348) | freshwater metagenome | isolation source: freshwater sample F1-140 | place: China: Fuxian Lake, Yuxi | collected 2017-12-25 | reverse complement strand
TTTCCGCGGAATTCTCCCCGCGCTTGACGAGTTTCGGGCGGCGTGAGCTTGAATCTCTGGAGTTCATGCGGGCTAAAACAAAACCGCCAGGCGGTTTTGAACTTAGCCCGGACAACCCTGAGGACCGCGAACGCAGAAGAAAATCTCGAACACCGTGTGACTCCGCTCGCGAGCAGAGTATGAAATGTCCGGGCTGGCGGGTGGGCCACTCGCGCTCCATTGGACCGGACGCTGGCAATCAACGATTGCACCCGTTGACACCGCCCTCGCGTCGTTTTGATTGCGGCGGGCCGAGCCGGTCAACAACGTGGCGCCGCGCTCATCATTCCTTCCCATGCCGCCGAAACGCAAATCGTCGCGCCCTCCCGCACCGTCCGAGGCCGAGATCGATCGGGATGCCGACACACTCGATCATCTGGCCGCCGATCCGACGCTGATTTCTGGCGTCTATAATTATTGCGATCGCTGGTGCGAACGATGCGCACTGACGGCGCGCTGCCTCTCGTTTCGAATGGACCGGGCGACGGCCCGCCATCGCGGGGCGGAGGGCAAGGAGGGCGGCGCCGGAGTCCAGTCGTTCTGGGATGACATTGCACGCAGCTTTGCGCTCGCGCAGCGTTTGGTGGAGCGCGAGGCGCGCAAGCAGGGCATCGACCTCGATTCCGCCGGCGCGCTGATCGCGGCGGAAAGGGAGGAGCGGGAACGGCGGCTCCTCGCGGCGCGGCAGGGCAGTGCGCTGCACCATGCGGCCACGGCCTATTGGAAGTCGGCGAGGACGCTGCTGGAGCATTTGCGACCCGAACTTTCCGACACGGCGGCGGCGCTGCAGACCCAGGCGCAGCTGGGCGCGGGCCACCCGGCAGAGGTCGCCGCGGACCTTGGCGACGGGCTCGACGTGGTGCAGTGGTATTTATTTTTCATCGATGCGAAACTGCAGCGCGCCGTTGCCTCGCGGGTCGAGATCGTGCGCGACGGTGGCGATGGGTTCCCCAGCGATGCCGATGGGTCCGCGAAGATTGCGCTGGTGGCGATCGACCGTTCGATTGGCGCGTGGGCGCGGCTGCGGGCGCATCTCCCCGGCCACGCCGACGCGATTCTCGATCTATTGGTGCGCCTGGAGCGCCTGCGCCGCGCGGTCGAACGCGAGTTCCCCGCCGCCCGAGCCTTCCGGCGGCCGGGCTTCGACTAACGGGGAATTTGCCGGGTTTGGTTCGGAAACGGGTGATGGCGCTTGGCACCATCGGCAGGCGGGGCCGGCCGCGACGGCGAATTCCTGAGCCCGCCGGCCACCGGCGGGAAATAATTTCCGGTTCGCTCTCCGGCGCTTGACCGCTGCCGCCAACGGGAAGCGGTCGATGGAATCGAAACGGCGGCTTGAGGTTGGGGTGGGTCAAACCCACGCTTCTTCCCATGGCATGGCGCATCGATGAACACGTAATTCGCGGGGAAATCGACAATCGCACGCGCGGGCGCGTGACCGGCCGGATCTGGTTCGTCGGGCGCCCCGAACCCGTCGGGTTCGATTTCGCGGGCAATGCGTGGCGCGATCTCGCCGGCCGGCGGCTGGAATTCGTCAACCCGGAGCCAAAGCCGGGCGAATTACAAAGGCTGGCGGCGCGGCAGAGCGGCGTCATCGGCGACTGCACGGCGTCGCGCAAGGTGAAGGTGCCGGAGATTCCGCTCGATCAGATCGGTGAGTATTACGAAGCGGGGAAACCGTTCCCGTGGCATTGGGGCAACAGCCTCTACTTCGAGTGGTTCAGTCCCACCAACGGTCGCGTGCTCATCGAGTCGGCGTCGTATCAGCTGACGATCGGGCCGGACATCGCGTGGGAAATGTCCGAGGCCGGAGAGGTGGAGCAGCGCCGCGCCAACGCGGAGGCGATGCAGCGTTTCATGCGAGACTTGGCCGAGGCGACCGACGCCGCCGACCCCGCAACCCCGGACGAGCCCAAACCGCAATCCGAGGCTGAGGCGGAAAAGGTGCAGGCGGACAGCGATCGGCTCGCGGATCGCATCCAGGCGCGACTCGATCGCGAGGGGCCCGATGCGGACTACGAAAAGATCCTGAAGGAAGAACTTGAGCGGCGCGCGGGTGAACGCGGCGACCAACCGCTCACGCCCGAGCAGGAGGCGGAGCGTGCCGAATGGATCGAGGAAGTGAATCGGGCGGGGGCCGAGGCGCTCGCCAATCCCGATCCGGAAATCGAAGCCGAAATGAAGATCCGGCATCCGCTGGCGGTGCGCGCTTATGCCCTCAGCCTGCGGCTGATGAGCGAACCGGAGGAGCGCGGCTGGATTCCCGAGTCGGCGAGTGCCGAGCACCCGGTGGTGGAGGTGATGAATTCGGTCATGAGTGCGTCGGCGAAATTTGCCGGCTCGTTGAACGGCCAGACGTGGCCGCCGGAGGTGGATTTTTGCGGCCATACCATCGTCCGCCTGAAGCGGGCCCGCGGCTACCTCGACGACGCGCTCGCTGCCGCCGCCGCCTGTGCCGAGGAAAATCTCGTCGACCCGGCGTGGCTCGCCCCCGTGCGCCGCGAAATGGAAGACCTCGGCAGTGGGTGCGACGCGCTCATCGCGGAACTGCGCGTGATCTTGAAGCGCGGGTCCGACTAGCCTGCATTTTCAACGCGACTCAGGGCCGCAGGCGAATTTTCCAGACGAGCATTTCCCGGTTAGGTTCTGAGTCGCTCCGCAGCGCAGAATGGAAGTCTTGGAGGCGGGGTGCCTCACCCCGCGAGGCATGCGCCGCGAAACCGAAAAAGCGGGGTGGGGCACCCCGCCTCCATCAAGCCCAATAGCGTAATCCCAGTCTCCGTTCACCCGTCGGTGTCGTCCGCGGATGAGCCCGGGCGCAGTGCGCGGCTCAGGGCGATGACGGCGAGCTGGAGATGTCGGGAGCGATCCGCCGCCGGGTCGGGTGGGCGGTACATGGCGATGGCGGCGATGCTGGCGAGTTTCCCGGGCTCGCTCCAGGCTTTCACCAACCCCCAGTGCGGTGCGAGATCGGCTCGCTGCAGCGCGGCACTCCACGCCTCGGGCCATTCCCGGGTGGCGCGCATAAAACCGCGCGCCCACAAATTGATGCCTTCCTTCACGTCATTGGGGTTTTCAAAATCCTCCTCAAACAGGTCGATGGGGTCCGACTCCGCATCGGGCTCCGGAGCTGCGGCGCACTCGGCGACGATGCTGGCGAGGTAGTTCCAGTAAACGTGGAGATCGTCCACAAAATCGTTCAAGTCTTCGCCATCCCGCCACCGCCGCCCAGCCGGGCCCCAAAAATTTTCCATGAGTTGCGTGGGCGACACGACGGTCGGGCAGATCTGCAACGCGGTGATCATGCCGCTGAGCTCGAAAAATGTTGGAGCGGATTCGGGTTCGTCATCGAAAAACATCACGAGCGAACCACGGGCGTCTTCCGCGTCGATTTCCTCGCCGGCCACGTCGGCGTCGCTGTTCGCGTTGTCGACCGCGACCGTATAATGAAATCCATCCTTGCCGCAGCGCGCCTCCAGCATCGCGAGCACGCGGTCGATGCGCTCGGGGGTGTCGTCGGGGCCTGCGACATAGTGGGGTTTTCCCTTCTGCCCAAACGTGAACGTCTCGGGACAGTCGCTCGCGTCCAGTCCCCCAAGCACGCGGCGTGCCTTGCGAGAGTCGCGGTGCGGGGCGAAGCCGAACGACTCCGCGTAGGCGATGGCACCCTCGATCATTTTCTTGGCGCACGAGGGATGAAAGCGTTCCCGATATTCCTCGGGCAGGCGCTCCGCGACGATTTCGCGAAACTCCGATTCCGTGGCGACGTCGGCAAGAAAGGCGTCCTTCACTCCGAGGCACCAGAGGTCGAGGAGGAAAAAAGCGACTTCCGCGCGCCCCTCGGACCGGATGCGGGCGACCATAAGCGGGGTCATGCCGGAGTCGCGCCAGTCTTTTCCGATGAAGGCTTCGTAACGGGTCATGGCGGACGACGCTGCCGATTGATTTCGGCGATGAGAAGAAGGAAAGCGACCTCCGCGAAGAGCTCCAGGCGACCGCTCCAGCGCCGCCCCTGGCGGACCGCAGACCAACGCTCTTGTCACCTATGGGGTGACAGGAAGGGCGGGTGCGGCTGCGGTTGGGGCGACGGGTTGCGGCGTCCAGCGCACAAGGGGCTGCGTGCCGGTGACGTAGAGCGGGTGGCGCGGGTGGCCGGCTTGCGTGGTGCCGAGGCACCAGAGCTCGCGGCCGGCGAAGAGCCGCACGACGGCGTCCGCCCGCGCCTGATACACGCCGGAGGCGCCCCAGGCCGCGACGATGCGTTCGCAGCGGTCGGCGGCGGCGAGGAGCGACGCGTCGTTTTCCGGGCCGACGGGATCCGGCGCGGACATCATTTCCTTCGGGTAAGGCGTGCGGAGCCCGAAGAGGTTGGCCATCCAGAAGCCGTCGACGCCCTCGCGTTTGGAAAATGTGGCGATGCGCGTGAGCGTGGGATCGAGCCGGGCTTCGTCCGCCGTGCTCGGGTTGAGACCGATCCACAGAAGCAAGCGGTCACCGAAGAGCGGATTCCACCGGTGCACGAGGGAGTAGCGGTGCCGGCGGTCGGGCGAGAAATGGCAGGGATTGTCCAAGCGAGGCGATTCAGACCGGCAGCTCGGTGCCCTCTTGCAGTGCCGCGAGATATGCTTGGTAGGCGAAGACGCGACCGCGGGCACCGCCGGTCTTTTCCTCCACGATGCCGAGGTCGGTCAGACGGACGAAAGCTGAATTGACAGTGGAAAACGCCGGGGAGTTGCCCAGCAATTCGCGGGCGCGGTTCACCGAGAGCATCGGGTGGCGTCGCAGCAACGTGTGTACGCTGGCGACAGTCGGCGCGGCGCTGCCCAGGCCGGCGATTTCGCGTTGATGTTCCTGGAACAGGCGCAGCACCCGCGTCGTCATGGCGGCCGCTTGTTCCGCCACGTCGATGACGCCTCCGAAGAAAAACTCCAGCCACTCCTCCCACGCTCCCTCGGTGCGGACGCGCTGGAGGAGTTCGTAGTAGGTCGAGCGGTGTTGTTTGAGGTGAAGTGAAAGGTAGAGGAGCGGCTGGCTTAGAACGCGGTCGTGACAGAGCAACAGCGTGATGAGCAGGCGACCGACGCGGCCGTTGACATCGAGGAACGGGTGGACCGTCTCGAATTGCACGTGGGCGAGTGCGGCTTTTACCAGCGGCGGCGTGGCGCTCGGTTGGTCATGCAGAAATTTTTCGAGCGCGCTCATGCTCGGGGAAACCTCGTCGGGCGGCGGCGGCACATAGCGGGCGGTGCCGGGACGCGAACCACCGATCCAGTTTTGCGAGGTGCGAAACTCGCCCGGGCGTTTCTCGCGGCCGCGGCCTTTGGCGAGCAGCACGCCGTGAATCTCGCGCAGGAGCCGCAGCGAAAGCGGAAAGCCGTCCTGCATGCGCCGGAGCCCATGTTCCAGCGCAGCGACGTAGTTCGCCACTTCGACCACCTCGGCGGTGGGCCCACCGGGCGAGTCCGAGGATTCGAAGAGCAAAAAATCGGAGAGAGAGGATTGCGTGCCCTCGATCTGCGAGGAGAGCACGGCTTCTTTTCGCACGTAGGTGTACCGAAACTGGCTGACGTCGGGCAGGAGCCCCGTGAGTCCGTCGAGCCGGCCAAGGGCCAGCATTGCGCGCTGTGAGAGTTCCTGCAAACGGGCATCCCAGACCAGCGCCGGCGTCGGTGGAAGCGGGTCCGGCACGAAGGCACGGACGGTTTCTCCGCCGGATTTGGAAATCGAATAATGTCCGGTGAGGCCACGCATGAGGGCGTGAGCTATGACGGAGCCTCAAAATAGCGCCAGTGCTTATTTTGAAAACATTGCCATCGTCAAAATAAGGCCGGCCCGGTTTTTTCCCGACCGATCTGAAGGGGTCACGTATTGACTATTACACTACCGCCTTGAACGACCCCGCATTGGCTCCGCCAGACAGTCGGAGCCACCGCAAATACCGACTGCCATTCGCCGGCCGGCGCAGTTGCAGCCGTTTCGCCAGCCGGCCAAGCTGGTCTTCCCAGAGCAGGGCGCGCATTTCACGGCGCGCTTCGCCATCGACTCCTCGCAGCTCCAAGCCCCAGCTGCCGGCCGCGCGGGCGGGCTCCGTTTTTTCCTGTCTACAAAACCAAGGTAATAGGAACGATGGCGCCTTGCCTGGGGTGGTTCGATGCGATGGGGAGAGGTGTGTACGGCGCCGATGATTCAGTAACTCACACTCACGGTCGTGATGATCTGGCGGGGGTCGGTCCAGCGCGAGTAGCGCCAGGCGGAGCCTTGGTCGGTCACCTGATCGAAGAGGTTGTTGACGTTGAGCTGCGCGGTCCACGACGTCTTGCCGAACTTGCGGCGGTAGCTCACGAAGGGGTTGAAGACGAAGTAGTCGTCGGTGTCTTTTTCCGGCAGCACGGTCTGCCCGCCCACGTTGATCGCGGCCCACGGCTTGCCGAAGACGTAGCGCACGGAGCCGCCGACGGACACGCCGCGCAGCACACCCTCGGTGAACGAGTAGCGGCTGGTCAGATTGGTATTCTTGCGGTTCGCCGTCGTGTCGGCCGCCTCCGCATTGGCGATGAATTCCTGGGTCAACACGGTGGCGTTGTCGGCGTTGAGCCCGCGGCTCGCGGCGGCCGCCCTGGCCTCGCCCAGTTTCTCGCGCAGCAGGGGATAGAAGCGCGTGAAGGAAACTTCATTGGCGCCGAACGAACCGCGCACGGTCCAGCTGCGCGTGAGATTGGTCACCAGTTCGATCTCGTAGCCGGTCGTGCCGCGGTCGCGGTAGTCGGTCGTGTTGACGAAGGGGACGGCGAGCAGGGGATTGAGCTCGGCGCTGACGGTCGCGGCCACGCCGCTGCCGATGTTTTCCGCGGTGTTCTGGAAATAGGTCAGGTTTAGGTTCACGCGCTGGTCGAGCAGGTTGAAGCGGACGCTGTAGTCGGTGCCCTCGCCGGTGCGGGGCGCGAGGGCGCGGCCGTTGAGATCGAGGCCGGTGTTGTCGCTGAACAACGAGGACTCGAAGTAGCCGCCGGTGAGCGAAACCCACGGGGTGACGTGCCAGACGGCGCCGTAGGTCTGGTTGGTCACCCACTGGTCGGCATTGCGCCGGAGCGGAACGGCGACGTAGCCCGTGCCCTGGTTGGCAATCTGATTGCCGGAGAGATCGACGAAACGCTGTTCGTTGGTGACCGGATCGGCGGTGAGCGGCCGAAACGAATCCTGCACCCAGTGATCGCGGCTGAGGCCGACGCTCGAGCGGACCTTGCCGCCGAAGTAGGAACCGAGCGCGTTGAACGAGCCGGACGTGAGGCTCTGCTCGAAGCGCTGGCTGCCGCCGCCGTGCGTGAAACGAAAATCGGTCGTGACGCCGGGGAGTTGGTGGTTGGCCAGGACGTCGTCGCCGTTCCCGTCCTTCATGTAATGGTAATAGTAGAACAGGTTGTTGATGTAGAACGCGGCATTGCCGGTATAGCCGCGGCGCAGGATCTCTTCGCGGGAAAACGAGCGCGTGAACGCATCCTTGTAGTAGCGCTCGTGGCGGTAGCCGCCGCTGAAGACGAGGCGCTGCTTGATCGACCACGGGAGGGCCGCGTCGTAAACGACCACGCCGCGGAAGTTCATGATGTCGTGGCCGTCGATCAGGGTGACGGGATTGTGGGGGATGTAATACTGCTCGTAGCGGGGATTGGGGATTAGCCGCGTGCGGGTGGCGTCGGTGGGATCGGGGAGGTTGGGGTTGACGTCGATCATGACGTCGCGGATACCGCCGCCAGCGGGGGCGTTGCCGTTGAAAACATTGATGCGGTGCGTGTCGTCCTTCTGGCCATTGTGGGCGAGCAGGACACTGAGGCGATGGTTGAACACGTGGCGGAACTCGACGGTGTAGGTGTGAAACTTGGAGTTCAGTTTGTTGGTGGGACCGCCCCAGTCCTGGCCGCGCGGCACGATGCTTTCCGCGACGCCGACGATCGGGAAGCGCAGCGGGTTCACGGGATCGGTGCCGGTGGCGACGGTGGCGCCGATCTGGACTTGCGAGCTGCGGAAGGTGGCCGTCGGGGTGGATTGGAGATTGTAAATCCGGCCGTCGATTTGAGCGAAGAGATTGCTGCCGCCGGTGGCGGCGCGGGTCACGACTCGGCCGACGCCGTTGGCCTGCACGCCAGCGAGGGCGGGATTGGCATCGGGCGCGTTGGTGCCCGAGCCGCGCACGTAGGCGGCGGTCTGGTCGTCGAGCACGACGTGGCTGAAACCTTCATCCTGGTCGCCGCGCTCGTAGGTGAAATCAATCCAGGTGCGGTTGTGCTTGAACGGCACCCAGCGCATCGCGGCGGCGAGGCCGCGGAGTTCGGTGCCGGAGCGTTGCCGCCACGATTCGTTTTCGCCGTTGATGGCGTTGACGCGAACCGAGACACCGGTGCCGCCCAGCGGCTGATTGACATCGACCGAGTAGCGCTGGCTGCCCCAGTTGTCGTAGCGCACCTGGGCGGAGGCCGAGCGCTTGGTCGTCGCGCGCTTGGTGCCGATGTTGATGATGCCGCCGACATCGACGTCGCCAAAGGCGAGGCCGCCGGGGCCGCGCGAAAACTCGATCCGCTCGGTGTTGTAGATGTCCTGCGGCATATACCAGGGGAAGCCGTCGCGCAGCTGGCGGGTCGACGCCATGCCGCGAAAGCTGATCTGGTTGCCGGAGCGCGCCCCGAGAACCGCGCCACGCGTGCCGGAGTCGTTATGGACGTTTTCGGCGTTGGTCGCGAATTCCACCGCATCGAGGTAGTTGTTCACGGCGAGGTCCTGGAGCAACTCCTGCGTCATCACCGAGATGGTGTTGGGCAGGTCGGCGAGTTTCTCGCCGGTGCGCGTGCCGGTCATGGCCGAGGAGGCGGCGTAGCCGAGATCTTTTTCGGCGGTGACTTCGAAGACGGAGAGCTGGACGGCGGCTTCGGCGACAGGTTTGGGCGTGGGCACCGCCACGGTCTGGCCGAAGACCGACCAGCCGGGCGCGCAGAGCGTCACGAACAGTGGGAAGGACCGTGCGGCGGAACGTACGGGGCGGAACGGGATTACGGGAGGACTTTCAAGGCGAGACGAAGTGGGACTCTCAGCGGAGTGGGACTGGCATTCCTGCGATGATTTCATGGCGTGAAGTTTTCGGCGGGGTGCCCCCATCCCGGAAGAACGCGCGTTCCCGTCTGGCAATTTGCGGGGGGCACCCCGCCTCCATGGTCGGAGAATCTTCGGATTGAGCACGACTCGTTTGGAGGCGGCAGAGCCGCGGTGCGAAACATGCGGAGCTCAGAACGTCCCCTTGATCCCGAGCGTCCAGAGCGAGCCGAACTCGATGCGCGAGGTGAAATGGGCGTGCGCCGGAGTCGTGGGGCCGTGGGCTTCCGTGTCGTCGGTCGGGTCATTGATGTTGCGCAGATTCGCGAAGAGCGCGAAGCGGCGGGTGAGCGAATACTCGCCGGTGAGGTCGATGTAGCTCTTCTTGCTGCCCCAGTTGTAGGTGCCCGGCTCGATGCTGCGTCCGGTGATGGCGCCGCGGCGCTGGCGGCCGACGTAGTTCCAGTTGAGGCGGATGTTGTATTTCGCGCGCGAGAGGCTGATGCCCCAGCTGCCGGTGCGCGGGATGTAGCCGTTGAAGTTGGTGGCGGCGTCGCCGATCACGCGCTGGGCGCTGCCGTTGGCGAAGACCTGCAAGCCGCGCGCCCAGCGCGGGAGAAACGTGAGCGCCTGGCGATAGTTCACATCGATGCCGGTCATGCGGACGGTCGTCTGGAGGTTGTGCTGCGTCGCGACGGTGAAGGGATCGTAGAGGCCGGGGTCGAGGCCGTAGAGAGCGAGGAACTCGGGCGTGGCATCAAAGGTCGTCTGGCCGAAAAAATTCCGGATATCGCGGCGGAAGGCGCCGACCGAGATCTGGCCGACGCGTTCGAAATAATACTCGAGCGAAACCTTCGTGGACTTGGCGGTCCAGGGCTTGATGCCGGCGTTGTTGACGGAGATGCGGTTGGTCAAGGAATCCGCGGGCGCTTCGAGGTTGGGCAAGGTGACGGCGCCGGAGTACTGCGTGAAAGCGGGCCGGCCGACGGAGGAATAGGTGGCGGCGCGGACGATCAGGTTTTCGCGGAGATTGTAGCCGGCATTGAGGCTGGGAAACCAGCGGAGGTATTCCTTCTCCACGTCCGTCGCGCGATCGAGCAGCGTGAGCTGCGAGATGGCGAGGGCGTTGGTGGCGGTGGCGGGGAGAATCAGGACCGGCGTGCGGGCGCCGGGGTTGGCGGGTGTCGGGCTGGCGACGGTGATGACGTTGCCGGCGGCGTCGCGTTGGAAATTGCGCGTGGGATCGCTGAGCGGGCCGCGGGCGGAGATGTTGGTCTGCTCGGCGCGCACGCCGCCGGTGAGCTTGAGGCGGCGGTCGAGGAATTGCGCGTCCCCGCGGAGATAAGCGGCGGAGATGGTTTCCCTGGAGATGCGGGAGGCGTTCACCTCGGCGCGGTATTTCGCGTTTTCGTCGGAGGTGAACCACGCCGGGTTGGAGCGATAGACGTCGAGCACCGTCTCGTTGCTGACCCACTGCACGCGGGGCACGCCGAAGAGGCCGGCGCGCTGATAGTAGAAGTTGTCGTAAACGCTGACGGCGCCGTCGTCGCTGCCGATGGGGGTGGTCGCGGGGCGGCCGTCGGGGCCGACGTAGTTGACCGCGACGTTCTGCGTGCGGTTGTCGTTGCGCGACGAGCGGACATCGAGGCCGCCCTTGACGGTGAGCGGAAAGCCGAGATTGAGATCGCGGCGGAGGTTGGCGAAGGCGGTGTTCTGGACGTTGCGCGAGAGCTGCGGGCTGGCGCCGGCGGTGCTGAGCGCGTAGCTGGCGATGTTGAATGGATCAACGGGGGCGCCGGTCGCGCCGTCGGTCACGGTGATGGTGTTGGGCCGCAGGTAGAAGCCGTCGGCCAACGAAACGGTGACGCCCGTGCGGCGCGCGAGGGTGCTGCCGAAGCGGCCCTTGTCCACGCTGCGAAACGTGTTTTGCGCGTGCGAGGAGCCGAGGCCGGCCTCCATTTTCCAGATCGGCCCGTCGTGCCGCCAGGAGAGTGTGGGCATGAAGGTGCGCGAGTAACGGTGGTTGCCGCCGTTGGAGACGCGCACTTCGCCCGCGCCGACGTTGCCGCGCGTGAACTCCGGCGAGAAATTGCCGGCCGTCGTGCCGCCGACAGAAAACGTGATCGACCGTTGGTTGAAGTCGGTGTGGAACGTGCCGTATTGAAACGAAAATGACAGGCGGTCGCTGGGGCCGAGCTTGTAGTCCACGGTGGTGGCGAAGGAAGTGCGGTCGGCGATCTTGGACTCCATGCGCACCAGGAAATCGCTGCGGTAGGGGCGGTCGGGCGTGGTGTCGGGGAAGGCCGCGCCGGTGGTCACGGTGCCGGAACCGCGCCAGGTGTTCGCCAGGCGCGGGCCCTCGACGTATTGCGTGGAGCCGCCGGCGGAGACGGTGAAGCCGAAGCGTTTGTTCACCGGCACGATCCAGGAAAACTCGAAGCCGGGGCGGACTTTCCACGTGGGCGTGTCGTGGCGGCTCGGGCCTTCCGTGCGGCCCTCGATCGTGCTGTCGCGCGCGGCGAGATAGACGGCGCCATGGAAGATCGGCCGCGAGCGCTCGAGGGCGGAGCGCGGGATCATATTGACCGAGCCGGCGAGGGCGGAGCCGGGGGTCTCGGGGGTCGGCGAAAAAACGGCCTCAATGCGGGAGAGGTTGTTAATCGAAATCGCGTTGAGCTCGACGTTGCGGCCGGAGCCGGAGACTTCGGAGGTCGCGAGGGAAAAGCCGCCGATGGTTACCGGCACATTTGATGAAGAGATGCCGTTGATCGAAATCTCGCGCGGGTCGCCGCCGCGGTAGTCCATGGTGATGCCCGGAAGCATTTTTAGGAATTCGCCGACGTTGCCGTCGGGCACGACGCCGAATTCGTCGGCGGAGACGACGTTGACGATGTTGGCCGCGAAGCGCTGCTCGTTGATGGCGATGGCGGCGCCGTCCATCTCGCGCGAGGCGGAGGTGACGAACGAGTCGAGTTTCACGACCTCGCCCGCGCGGGCGCGGCGCGAGGCGCTCGCGAGTTCGAAATCGCGCGCGAGGTTCTGACCGGGAGCGAGGGTCAGCGGGAGGCGGAAGGGATCGAGGCCGGTGTAAAATATCTCGAGGATGACCTCCCCGGCGGGGACCGGCGAAAGGCGGAAGGTGCCCGTCTCATCGGTGAGGGTCGAGAGCCCGGTGCCGCGCACGGTGACCCGGGCGTTGTTCACGAACTGGCCGGTATCGGTATTCTGGACGCGGCCGGCGATGGAGCCGGTGGCCGGAGCTGCGCCGGCTGTGGCTGAGACGGAGAGAAGGAGCGAGAGAGAGACGGAGAGAAATGTACGGATGGGGAACATGGGAGGTAGTGGAGAGATTGCGGCGCGGCCGTGCGAAAGGGGCGATTTAGAATATGCCTTTGAGGCCAAAGGTCCAGAGCGAGCCGAAGTCGAGGCGAGAGCGGAATTGCGCGTGGGCGGGCGTGCTCGGGCCGTGAATTTCGGCGTCCTCGGTGGCATCGTTGATGTTGCGCAGATTGGTGAAGAGGGCGAGGCGGCGGGTGAGCGAGTATTCGCCGGAGATGTCGAGATAGAGGCGCTTCGATCCCCAGTTGTAGGTGCCCGGCTCAATGCTCGCGGCCGGGTTCGCATTCACGACGGCGCGGCGCTGGCGGCCGCGGTAATTCCAATTGATGCGGAGATTGTAGCCCGGGCGCGTGAGGCTCACGCCCCAACTGCCGCTGCGCGGGATGTAGCCGGCGAAGTTGGCGGTCGCGGTCGCATCGCCGGTCACGCGTTGCGCGCTGGCGTTGGCGAAGACCTGCACGCCGCGCGCCCACGACGGCAGCATGGTCAACGCCTGCTTGTAGCTGAAATCGACGCCGGTCAGGCGCACTTTGCCGCGGAGATTCTCCTGCGTAGTGACGTCGAATTTGTCGTAGAGCGCGGGGTCGACGCCGTAGAGCGCGAGAAATTCGGGCGTCGCGTTGAAGACCGTGCCGCCAAAGAAATTTTGGATGTCGCGGCGGAAGCCGCCGACGGAGATTTGGCCGACGCCGGCGAAATAGTATTCGAGGCGCGCGTTGGTCGTCTCCGCGCTCCACGCCTTGATGCCGGCATTATTGACGATGATGCGATTGGCGGGATTCGACGCGTCGCTGTCGGGATCGGGCAGCGTGAGGCCGCCGGCGTATTGGTTGAGGTCTGGCCGGCCGACGGACGAGTAGCGCGCGGCGCGAACGATCAGGTTTTCCCGGAGGTTGAACGAGGCGTTGAGACTCGGGAAGAGCCGGAGATACTCCTTTTCGACGTGGGTGCGGCGCTGCAGATACGTGAGCTGGGAAACGGCGAGCGCGTTCGTGGCGGGGAAAATGAGGACGGGTGTGCGGCGACCGGGATCGGCGGGCGTCGGGCTCGCGACGGTGACGACGCGGCCGGCGGCGTCGCGCTGGTAGTTGAGCGTGAGGTCGGTGAACGGCCCCGCCGCCTCGATATTCGTCTGCTCGGCGCGCAGGCCACCGACGAGTTTGAGCCGGCGCTCGAACAGCGCGACGTCGGCGCGCAGGAACGCGGACGAAACCGCCTCTTCGGTGTGCTTGGAATTGGTGACGCCGGCGCGGTAGCGGGCATTTTCGTCGGTGGTGAAATGGGTGGGGTTGGCGCGATAGTATTCGAGTAGCCGGGTGTTGCCGACCCATTGGATGTGCGGGAAGCCGTAGCTGTGCGAGCGCTCGGATAACTCGGTCGCCCAAAACGGCGCGGCCGTGTCGTCACTGCCGACGGGAGTCGTGCTGGGGCGGCCGTCGCGGCCGACAAACGTATAGGTGTAATTGTTGTCGGCGCGGAGATCGCGCACGCCCTCGCGGCGGTCGAGGCCGGCCTTGAGCGTGACGGGCACGCGCCAGGGGAAATCGCGGCGCACGTTGGCGAACGCGGTGCGCTGCTGGTCGTTGTTCTCGGGCTGGCCGCTGCCGGCGGTCTGCACGGCGTAGTTGGCGAGGCTGTAGGGATCGAGCGGCGCGCCGGTCGCGCCGTCGGCCACGGTGATGCGGTTGGGCCGCAGGTAAAAAATATCGTCGAACGCGACGGTCACGCCGGTCCGCCGCGAGCTGGAATTCGCGAAGTAACCGCGTCCGAGGTCGCCGCCGTTGTAGCGGGCGCGGGAATAGCCGACGCCGCCCTCGGCTTTCCAAACCGGTCCGTCGTGCCGCCAGCGGAGCGTGGGCATGTAGGTCTGGTTTTGGCGATAGCCGCCGGCATTGCCACTTACGAGATCGCCCGTGGCCGGGTTGCCGCGGGTCGAGAAGGGCGTGAAATTTCCCGGCGACACGGCGCCGACGTTAAACGTCAGCGTCTGGCTGAGAAAATCCTCCTCGAAACGCGAAGCCTGGACCGAGAGCGAGACGGTGTCGTAGCGCGTGAGCTTGAAGTCGAGCGAGGCGGCGAGGGAGTGGCGCGTGGTTTCCTTGAGCCCGCCGCGCACGGCGAAGGAGGACAGGTAGGGTTTGTCGAACGTAGTGTGCGGAAACGTCGTGCCATTGGTCGCGGTGCCGCCGCCGCGCCAGGTGTTGGTGACGGAGTCCTGGCCGGCAAACTGGCTGGTGCGTCCGCCCGAGAGCGTGAAGCCGAAGCGCTTGTTCACCGGCACCACCCACGAAAAGTCGAAGCCCGGAGAAACCTTGCGGCGGCGATCTTCGCGCGGGCCGGGTGTCGCGTGGAGTTCCTTGCGATGGTCGCGCATCATCCCGTAAACGCTGCCGTTGAACACTGGTCGGGAGCGCTCAAACGCGCTGCGCGGGACCATGTTCACTGAGCCGGCGAGCGCCGCGCCGGAGGTGTCGGGCGTCGGCGAGAAGGAAACCTCGACGCGTGAGATGCCGTTGATCGAGACCATGTCGACGGCGGAGGCGCGGGCGATTCCGCTGATCGCGGTGGCGAGGCTGAAGCCGTCGAGCGTCACGGGGACGTTGTCGGCGGGAGCGCCGTTGATGGAGATCTCGCGGGCGTTGCCGCCGGCATAATCCATGGTGACGCCGGGCAGGAATTTCAAAAACTCGCCGACATGCCCCTCGGCCACGGTGCCGAACTCATCGGTGGACACGACGGTCTTGAGGTTGGAGGCGAAGCGCTGCTCGTTGATCGCAATGGCGGACGCCTCCATTTCCTTCGAGGTGGAGACGACGAACTCGCCGAGCTTCACGACCTCGCGGCCGGCGGTGCTTTTTGGTCCCGCTGCGGTCATGGCGATGTCGAGCTGCGCAGTTTGGTCGGCGAGCACCGCGACGGAACGCGTGAGCGGCGTCATGCCGGTGTAGAAGAGCTTCACCTGCACTGTGCCGGCCGGGACGCCGTCGAGGCGGTAGGCGCCGCCGGCATCGGTGAATGTTTCCAGCGAAGTGCCCTCGACGGTGACGCGGACGCGCTCAAGAGAGCTATCGCCGGAAGAGTTCAAGACGCGGCCGGCGATGGAGCCGGTGGCGGCGGCGGCGGAGACGGAGAGAAGGAGAGACAGCGCGACGGAGAGAAGAGAGCGCAGATGGGGCATGGGGAACGGGGCAGCGGAACAGGCGGCGAAGTTCGTCAGCGCCAGTTGATGCGGGCTTGTGTGGTGGCGAGGTCGATCGGTCGAAATCGTTGGTGACCGCGACTCGTCGAGCAAGTCCCCCTTGGCGCAGAAGAATCCGGGGCGCGACGGCGACGCGGCGGTTCAGCAAAGGTTGGAAACCGGCGTTGCGCCGGAGAGAACCGCCGCATCTGCGTGCACCTTTACTACGCGCTCATCAAGCTGCGGCCCGAGTGGAGATGCGGGGAGGAAGTTCATGGGAGTTTGGTGACCACGGCGTAATACGCGCCGACTTCGTGGCCGTCGGCGGTGGTGAAGACCGGGGCGAGTTGGTGGGAACCGGCGGTGAGCGTGGTCGTGAACGCGACGGCGGTGTCGGTGGCGCGCACGGGCGACGTCGCGAGGTCGCGGCCGCCGATGCGCAGCGTCGCGGTGGTGGCGGGGATCGCGACGCCGGGGCGGGCGCGGAAGGCAACGTCGGACCCGGGGACCTTTTCACCAGGAGGCAGCGCGGCGGCGATCGGATGGTTGGCCTCGACGGGCCAGCGGCGCACGCTGATTTCGTAGCGCCCGGCCGTGACGGCTTTCACGGCCCAGTGGCCGGCGTGAACGGACTTTGCCGCGGCAGGCGCGGAGTTTTTCGCGTTCTTGCCTTTTCCGGCGTTGGCGCGCGCGGGAGCGAAACCGTCGGCGACGCGGATGTGCTGCTGGTTCCACGGCGGGAGTTCTTCCTGGATCCAATCGTGGCCAGTGAGACTCACGACGGGATGCTCGGGATGACCGAGGTAAATCTCGGTGGTCTGCGCGAAGGTCGGCTCGAGCTCGGCCCACCAGGCTTCGTAGAATGCGCGCAGCTTCGCGGTTCGCGCGGGCTCGGCGGCGGCGAGGTCGCGCTGCTGGCCGGGGTCGGCTTTGATGTTGTAGAGTTCCTGGCCGTTGATGAGCCGCCACGGGCCGGACATGACGGCGCTCTGCTTCCATTTCACGGGATCGCGCACGCGTTGGGAATCGGTGACGAGCATGCGCTCGTGCGGCCACGCGGCCGTATTCGCGGCGGGATCGAGGAGCGGGCGGATGGAGCGGCCGTCGAATTTCAGGCCGGCGGGCGTGGGCGCGCCGGCGACATCAAGCAACGTGGGCACGATGTCCACGGCGTGACTGAGCGTGTCGTTGACGTGCGGCTTCGTCCAACCGGCGGTGGGCCAGTGGGCGAGGAGCGGCACGCGGTGGCCGCCCTCGTAGGCGCTGCCTTTTTTGCCGCGCATGCCGGCGTTGAAAATCGTCTCGCCGGTGGCCGTGCCGTTGTCGGTGGTGAAAATGAAGAGTGTGTTGTCGGCAATACCGAGCTCACGCAGGAGCGCGCGGGTGGCGCCCACGTTATCGTCGATGTTGGTGATCATGCCGAAGAACGACGCGAGCTCGGGCGTCTGCTGCGGGTAGAGATCGAGGTATTTCTGCGGCGCGTGAAACGGGCTGTGCGGGGCGTTGAGCGAAATGTAGGCGAGAAAGGGTTTCTTGGCGGCGGCTTGCTGGCGGATGAAGCGGTGCGCCTCGCCGAAAAACACGTCGGTGCAAAAGCCCTTGGCGGCGACGATGCGACCGTTGTGAAAATAGCTGCCGTCGAAGTAGGAGTTGTCCCAGAGGTCGGGCGTCTGCCCGACCCCGCCGCCGCCGTGATAATAGACCTCGGTGAAGCCGCGATCCTGCGGGCGGTAGGGGTAGTTGTCACCGAGGTGCCACTTGCCGAACATGCCGGTGGCGTAGCCGTGGTCCTTGAGGAGCTGGCCGAGCGTGATCTCGTTTTCGCGGAGCATCGAGCGGCCGTTGACGGTGTGCCACACGCCGGTGCGGTTGGTCCAGTGGCCGGTGAGCAGCGCAGAGCGCGTGGGCGAGCACGTCGGCGCGACGTGGTAGTCCTTAAGTTGCGAGGACTCGGTGGAGAGCCGGTCGATGTGCGGGGTCTTGACGACGGGATTGCCCGTGAAGCCGAGGTCGCCGTAACCCTGGTCGTCGGTGATGACGAAGACGATGTTGGGCTTGGGCGCGGGCGCGGCCAAGGCGGAGACGGAGAAGAGGAGAAGGAGAGACCCTGCTACGCCGAGGCTACGCAGGGCAGGAAGAGAGAGAGGGAGAAGAGAGCGGAGGTTCATCGGGAGATTTTTATGGGAGAGCGGTTGGGGGGCGAAAACTGAGGCGGGGTGCGGTGGCAAAATCGGCGACAGGAGTGTCGCCGGTCCGTCGGAGAGGCGGCAGGAGTATTGGTGGTCGGGCGGAGGGGCGACACTCTTGTCGCCCGTTGGGAAAGATTCGTCGGCTGCGTTGCGCGTCAGCTTCCTCCCACCGGCTGGAGCTTGACCGGCGAGCCCGGGGCGGGCGCGAGTTCAACGCGGAGACCGGTCGCCCCGCGCTGGGAGGGATCGACGCGGAAGGTGAACGCGGCCCGGCCGCGGCCGAGCGCGATCGGCGCTGCGAAATCCGTGACCTCGCGGCCATCGACCCAGAGGCGCAGGCCGGCAGCGGCGTTGAGTTTCAACACCACCGCGCCGGCCACCTGTACTCGCACGTGGCCGCGCGCGTCGAACGGCTGACCGGGCTCCACACTGGAGGCGCGCAATTCCCCACTCACATAGCTGTATTCGGTCGTCCACGATGGGTGTTCATCGGAGGGCGGCAGCGGGGCCGTGGTGGCGGCGATGCGCCATTTGCGGATGACCGGGCTCTCGTCATTGGCGTAGGGGCCGGGCCGGCCGAGAAGCGTTATGAACCGGGTGAGATCGAGAAACTCCTGGCGGCTTTGCAACTGGTCCGCGAGGCCGGCGGGCATCAGCGAGTCCAGCGTCTTGGTTTCCCGAATCGACTCGACCGGGATCCGCGTCTCCTGGCCGCGGTCCGCCGGGTCGCGAAGGACGATCTCGCGCTCGCCCTTCGCGGCGATCACGCCGACCCGCACGGTGCCGTCGCGGGTCGTGATCATCGTCGTCTCGTAATGCTCGGCGATGGCCTTGTTGGGCTCGAGGATCGAATCGATCACATAGTTCGTATCCGTCGCCGACCCCAGGGCGGCGAGGTTGGGCCCGAGGGTCGGCCCCGCGGAGCCGATCGCGTGGCAAGCGGCGCAGGCCGCCGCGGGACGACGAAAAATCTGCTCGCCGCGCACCGGATCGCCCAGGCGGCCGACGTCGGCGGCGAGGGCCGCGCGATTTTCCCGGAGGAGCGCAGCGCTCAAAGAACCCGCGGCCTTGCCCAGAAACCGCTCCGCCAACGCGGGCGGCAGTTGGCCGGTGCGTCGGTGATGCGCGGAAACGAACGCGGCGACGGCGGGATGGGGCGTGCTGCTTGCGAGTGCCCGTTCCAAAACGGCGAGCCCGCCCTCCCGCAGCAGAAACGCCGACACGAGGCTCGCGGGATCGGCCGTGCCGGGATCCTCGGTCAGCAGCGTGGCGGCAATCGTCCCGGCTCCGGCGAGGTCGGCGACCGTGAGGCCGCGCACCGCCAGATAGCGGCTCTCGATGTCGCCCTTCGCGGCAAGGCCGCGCAATTCCTGCACGAATTCAGGTCGATCAAGCTGCGCCACCGCGAGCGCCGCGGCGGCGCGGAGGTGGTCGGGGCGCTGGCCGTCCCGGAGCAGCGCGAGGAGTTGCGGAGCCGCCGCACCTGCTTTCCAAGCGCCGAGAGTTCGCGCGGCGGCGGCGGCGATCGCCGCGTCGGAATTTGCGAGCTGGCTTTGCAGGCGGGCAATCCCCGGATCGGGCTTCACTTCCCCACCGCGCGCGACTTCGTGCAACGCGTCGAGCAGCTCGATCGTCAGGTCACGCGGTTTGGCGCGGCCCCGCTTGGTCAGAGTGTCCACCACGAGTTGGATTTGCGGAGCACTGCGTTCGGCGATCAGCTTTGCCTTGATTTCGGCCAGCTCGCCGGGGCCGGGACTTTCCTTGGCGAGAAAATCGGTCAGACGTTTCTCAAAGCCGACACCCGCTTCGCGCAACGCGAACTCGCGGTGGCCCGTCTTGGCGAACTCGAGTTTTCCCGCGGCCAGCGCGGGTCGCCAATAAGGTCCCAGCGCCGCGACCGTCTGGGTGAGCGCGAGAGTGACCGAGGCGTCTTTGGGGAAATCCAGCGCGCGGAGCGCCGCGGTAAACGCCTCGGCCCGTGGCACGAATCCGGCCGAGAGCACCGCTTCCATCCGCGCGCGGGGAAACTCATCGCCGGCGGCCCGTGAAATCAGCGCGACGGGATCCGAGACGTGGGAGTGCCAATAACGAAGCGTCCGTGCGCCGGCGGTGCGCGCCCGGCCGTCCTTTGCCGCCAGCACGCGTTGAAGAATGGCTTCGTTGGGGCGGTCGATGTTTTGATACGCCCACATCGCCTCGACCAGATGATGATCGTAATGCGGAGCGTTGCGATCGAGTTGGCCGACCCAGCGCTCGAGTTCGCGGGCGACGGCGTCTGGTTCGCGTCCGCTCAGTTCGAGGCGCGCTTGGTGGCGCGTCCAATCCTCCGGGATCCGGAGAAAATCCACCAAGGCCGGAATGGGCGCACCGGCGATTTGCGGCCGCGGCACGAGCGGCCGGCCCTTGGCCGTGATGCGCCAAATCCGCCCGCGGTTATCGTCCCGCCGGGGATCGCGGAAATCGTGCTGCGCGTGGTTGATGATCGGGTTATACCAATCGGCGATGTAGATCGCGCCGTCCGGGCCCATCTTGACGTCGATGGGCCGGAAGTTCGGGTGCTTCGATTTGACGAGCGGTGCGAGGACGTTGGCGGTGAAGCCCGCGCCGTCCTCGAGGAATTCGTAGCGGACGACAGTGCGACTCTTGAAACGGCCGGTCAGCAGTTGCCCGATTATCTCCGGCGGCAAATGGGAACCGGACGCCAGGTCTCCGCCGCATTGTTTTTCCGTCACCAACAGGACGGGGAGTTTGATCCGTTCGCCGCTGTTCCCGGTCGAGGGCGACACATAACCGACCCGCGGATTATCCACGAGGAACGATTGTCCCCAACGGTCGAACACGTGCCCCCACGGATTGCCCACGCTGATCTTGGCAAACACGCGCAACTCACCGCTCCGGGGGTGGAATTGGTAAACGCCGCCGTTGTAGTTCCGCACCACGCCATACTGGGTCTCGACCTGGGTGTGCAGAAAAATGCCTTCCTGAAAATAAATCCATCCGTCCGGACCGCGCCGATACGCATGGATCGAGTGATGGCTGTCCTCGATGCCAAAGCCCGTCAACGCGACTTCCTTCACGTCGGCCACATCGTCGCCATCGGTGTCCTTGAAGAAGAAAAGGTCGGGCGACTGCGCGACGTAGCACCCGCCATTGGCGAGCTCGAGGCCCGTGGGAATATAGAGTCCGTCGGCGAAGACCGTCGATTTGTCGGCCCGGCCGTCGCCGTCCGTGTCTTCGAGAATGATGATCTTGTCGTTGGCCACCGCGCCGGGCTTCAGCTGCGGATAGGCCCACGAACAGGTGACCCAGAGGCGGCCGCGCGAGTCCCACACCATGTGCGTTGGATTCGCCAGCATGGGTTCCGCTGCAAAGAGATTCACTTCGTAACCCGGCAACAGTTCCAAGTTCGCGCGCTCCACCTCGGGATCGTGATTCGTCATCAGGGCCAGATCGGCGTCCTGGAGGTTGGCGATTTTTATCGGGGACTCCGTCTGGGCCAGGGCGCAGGACGCCGAAACGAACAGCGCGAAGGCGGGAAGCAGTATTTTCATGATTGGGCGGGCTAGCGTGAGATGGGCGCCAACCGCCACTCGTGCATGAGGGGTGAACCCCCGGGGCGCAGGGCTTGGTCCTTTTGGTCCGCCAGACGTTTGAATTCGATGATCTCACCCGGCAGGGCCCGGCCGCTCGGCGAGGACTTCCGTTCGCCGACGATGTGCACCTGGTTGAGCGCCTTCCAGCTGTAGACCCATTGCTGGTTCTTGTCGTTGACGGCCTGCCGCAGGGATTCGGCGTTCCGGTGCTGCGGCGAAGAATCAAGGGCGATCCCCTCGGCCCAACGGTCGTGGCCCGCCGTGATCACCGGTTCGCCGTCGATGGTCAGGCGATACTCACCGGGCGCGAGGTTTGTCACGACGAGGGTGTCACGCAGCGGTAGGAGCGCCGCGTGAGCCTGACCCTTGATGGGCGGAGCGAGCGTGGGCGCGTGATTCTCCCTCACCGTGAAGCGCATGCCGCCGCCGGCGGATTCGACCTGCGTGATCGTGACGCCATCGCCCTCCGCGTGACGGTTGCGGGCGTCGACGCGCAGCGCCCAGGGCGGGAGGCGGCGCGTCAGATCATCGGCGAGGAGACGGCTGACCGCCCAGTAGCCGTAGGCGTTCAGATGAATGCCGTTGGTGGTCAGTTTCGGGCTGGTGGAATCCGTCAGGAGCCGCCGGGTGGGCTCGAAAAGATTCACGAAGCCCAACTCCTGCCGGTTCGCCACTTGTTCCATCGCCGCGGTGTAGTCGGCCAACTCCCGGTTGCGACGCTCCCATTCCGGCGTCAACGCTCCGAGGTTTTCGTAGGCGATCGGCGAGACGAGCACGAGCCGGACTTCCGATGTGCCGTTGTATTTCCGACCGCGGTGGGACGCCACGAAGGCTTCGAGCGCGGTGCGAAACGCCGGGAGCCCGTCGGTCCCGGCAAACGACTCGCCCATCCCGAAACACGCGATGATGACATCGGTCTTATGGTCGATGAGCGCAGCCTCCTCGGCCGGAAAATTCGTCGGCCGGTCGCGGGCGGACAACATGTCGCCGCCCCAGCCCAGATTGCGGACCGAGACGCGGTTCTCCGCCGAACGCTGGAGGAGGAGCGTCTCGAGATAGCCGTTTACCCGCAGCTGATCCGCAAAGGTGTTTCCCATGATCGCGATGCGATCGCCGGGACGAATCGCCGGTTCGGCGGCGGTGGCCGCGGGGGCGAGGCCGATGACAGCGAGTGCGAGCGAGAAGGCAAAGGAGCAGCGCCGGCTCATTTTTTGTCCACGCGCTTCAGGTTCCACGTCGAAATTTTCTCGTCGGCTCCCGGCACGGGTTTGCCCACGGCCCAGCACACGCTGTTCACGAGCATGCGGGTGAAGCTCTCCTCGCCGAAGTCGCCCGGATCGCCGAGCGACGTGCCAAAGACTTTCCCGCCCCACTCGTTTTTCCACGCCCAGGCGACGATGTCGGCTTCCTGTTCGTGGACCTGGATGGGGCCGAATTCTTTTTCCATCAATCGGAAGGTGCCTTTGCCCGTGCCCATGAGCAGCGGCACGCAGCCGCCCTGAAGTCGCGTCAGATACAGAGTGCCGGGGGACACCCATTGCGTCTTGGTGACGTGACTCATGATGGGGTGCGTCTTGTATTTTTGGATCACGCTGACCTGGGTCGTGCCCGTTTGGTGCACGATATAGGGCGTGCCGATGGCGCGCCGGCCGAAATCGTCGTTCCAATTGTAGCGGGGATGGCCCTTGGGATATTTGAAAGCGTGCGAGGCGGTGCGAAGCCCGATGACTGGCTTGCCTGATTTCAAGTAGTCCTCAATTGGCTGCCACTCGCGGTCGGGCAATTGGAGGAAACGCGGGAAAAAAATCACGACGTCCGCCTCGGCGAGGACACTGATACCCGGCAGAACGTTTTCCTTCTTCTTCTCGGGATCGCCCTCGCCCTTGACTACGGTGGTGCGAAAACCAAACCGCTCCAGCTCCTGCGCGAAGAGCGGAAGCGTCAGTTCGGGCGAATAGTGGAGTGTGCCGAGGACGAAGACGACATGGGGTTTCGGCGCGGGCGCCCCGACGGCGGTGGCTACGAAGGACGGAAGGAGAGCAAGAGAGACGGAGAGTAAGGCGAGAATCAGCGGGGGTTTCATGGGCGAGGTTGGAGGGAGTAGAGGGCGGGGCCGTTCAAAACGTGCCCTTGAGACCGAAGGTCCAGAGGGAGTGGAAGTCGAGGCGCGATCGGAGCGTGAGGTGCGGGAAGCATACGGCGGCCATCTTGGACGACTATCGCCGCGTCAGGAGGTCGCTTGTTGCGATCCGGGTGACGAGGTCCTTCAGGCGGAATTCGTCCGCTGCGGAGCGATCAAGGATGTCCTCGACCGTCTTGAAGTCGGCGGCGACGAGCTTCCGGCCTTTGGCGTATTCCGCGATGCGGACCACGAGATTGCGGGCGAAAGGCCGGAGCTGGGTGAGCATGATCTGCTTCAGGCCGGCGACGTCGTTGAACGGTTTGCCCTTGAAGTCGCCCTCGGTGCTGACGGGCATGGTTTTGGAATAAGCCGAGCGGAGCCGACCGATCGGATCGTAGGCCTCGAGGGCGAAGCCGAGCGGGTCCATCTGGCGATGACACTCCAGACAGGCCGCGTCGCTGCGATGCTTGGCCAGCAATTCGCGGACGGTCTTTAGGCCGTTGAGATCGGGAACGAGCGCGGGCACCTCCTTCGGCGGCGGTGGCGGCGGGGTGCCGAGGAAGTGCTTCAGCACCCAATGGCCGCGCTGCACGGGGGAGGTTTCCACGCCGTTGGCGGACAGCGTCAGGACGCTGCCGTGCCCCAGGATGCCGCCGCGCCGGGCCGACGACGGAAAGGTGACGCGGGTGAATTCGTCGCCCCCCGGGAACGGCACCTCGTAGAGTTCGGCGAGCCCGGCGTTGAGGATCGAATAGTCGGAATCGATGAAGTCGCGCACGCTGCGGTTTTCCCGCAGGACGTGACGAAAATACAACGCGGTCTCCGTGCGCATCGCAGGTTCGAGCTTGCGGCGGAAATAGATTCTGAAGTCCGGGCTCTTCACATCCGGCGGCATGCTCCCGAGCGTGCGGAGTGCGAGCCACTGATCCACAAAGCTGCGGGAAAATTGATCGGCGCGCGGATCTTCGACCATCCGTGCCACCTGCATGCGCAGCACGGCCGGCTCCGTGAGTTTGCCCGAGTTGGCGTGCGCGGTGAGTTCGGCGTCGGGCATCGTGCTCCACAAAAAGTAACTGAGGCGGCTGGCGAGCGCGTGCGGGGCGAGTTCGCCGCCTTCCTCGCGCAGGTAGAGAAAGTCCGCCGAGGACATCATGGCCGCGAGAGTGCGGAGGAGCGACTCGGCCCAGTCCTGGCTGGCCGCGTGTCTGGCTTCCAGGAACCGGACGTAGGGGATCATTTCCTCCGTGGTCACGGGCCGGCGAAACGCACGGGTTGCAAAGCGCTCGAGGACCTGCGCCCGGGCGGCGGCGTCATCGAGGTCGGGGATCTGATCCGCGGCGTAAACCGCGCGCAGCGATCCGGCCGGCCATTCGTCGAAGTAGGGTCCGGCAATCGTGAACCGGCTCACGCGGACGCCCGGCCCGACGTATGGCTCGGTGTCGGCGGAATCCTTGAGCAGGCCGCGTCGCATGGTGGCGCGAACCTGGGTGATCGGCTTGTCGGAGCCGTTGACGAAAGACAGATACGGGAAGTGGCCCTTGTCGATCCACGTGTCGAATTTGAAGGTCTGCTCCACGTCGTCCTTCAGTTTGAAGGTCTGCTGCAGAACGCCGGTGAGCGCCAGGCTTTCGGCGCTGTCAGCCATGACTCCGATGCCCATGATCAGCGGCCCTTCCTCGGGTTCGAACCGAACCGGATAGCGATCCCGATCCGCGCCCGACGCCGTCACCGTGATCGTATACCGGCCGGGGTATCGCATCGTCCGGGTGGACTCGCCATCATAGAGCTTGTCCCGGCCGGCGGATCGCGTGATCGCGTGGCCGGGCGCGACGTTGATATAGCGCCGGGAGGTGCCGGTCATTTTGGCCAGGTTCACGTCGATGATGCGGGCGGGAGGCCGCGTGCGCTCCGCGGTAAACAGCGCGTGGCGCAGGCTCTTTTCCGCGGAGCGCAAGTATTCGAGCAGCAACTCGTGGGAGATGACGAGTGAAACGGCCTCGGTGTCGAAACCGGCGCTGACCTCGTCTTTGTAGATATATTCTCCGGGATCGAACGTTCCCTGCCGCAGTCCGAGCAAATCGCGTACAGTGTTGCCGTATTCCCTCTGATTGAGCCGTCGAAACCCGGTGGTCGCGATCACCGGATGCTCGGTCGCGCGGGCGAGAGCGGCGTGCATCAGGCCGCGCCGCTCGTCGGCCGTGGGCTGGGGCTTGTCGTCGGGCGGCATTTCCTGGCTGGCCAGTTGCCGGTAGACGTTCTGCCAGAGGTCGGCATCGATGCCGGCCACGTCGTCGAGCCGGACGCCGCCCTTCTGTTTTTCCGCACCGTGGCACGAGACACAATAGGTTTGGAAGAACGGTTGCGGCGGACCGAGGTCGGGTGCCGCCGCCGCGACGGCCGGAACGCCCAGCACAAGCAACGAAATCCAAAGCTTCATGGCGGAGTTCATGCCGTCAGCGCGCTCATCGTGCCCGTGGCGTTGTTGAAGCGATCGATCTCGAGCCCGAAATTCCGGAGCATCGTCGTGAAGAGGTTGTTCAACGGGGTCTGTTCGCCGCTCGGCCGCTTGCAGTCCAGATGCACCCCGTGGCGGAGACCGCCGCCGGCCAGGATCAGCGGCAGATCGCGGTTCGAATGGCGGGCGGCATCCCCGAGACCGCTGCCGAAAAACACCATGGTCTCGTTGAGGAGGTTGCCGTGCCCGGTGCGCGACTGCTTCAGTTTCCCGACGAAGCGGGCCAGTTGCGCGATGTAGAATGTCTCGATGATCTGGAGCTGCTTCAGCCGGTCGGGCAGCTGCCCGTGGTGCGTCAGGCCGTGGTAGCCTTCCTTCACGCCGTCGAGTTCGATGATGTGGTTGTGCATCCCGAAACCAGCGGTGAAGACGCGGCTCGTGTCCGATTGAATCGCGAGGAACAGCAGGTCAAACATCAGCGGCGACAACGTGGGGTAGTCCGTGCCGCTGTGGGCCCGGGCCGTCGCGTCGAATCCGACTTTCGGCTTCGGGATGTCCTCCCAGCGCTTCATGCCCTGGATGCCCGCCTCCGCCTCGCGGATCGCCGTCAGATATTCATCCAGCTTTTCCCGATCGGGCTGGTTGATGGTGCGTTCGAAACGTCTCGTCTGGTCGCGCACAAGATCCAGCACGCTGCCCTGCTGATCGAGCTCCAGCTTGCGGGCCCGCTTCGCCGCCTCCGGATCGTTCACGAACAGCTTGCGGAACAGCTCCAGCGGGTCGGCCTCCTCGCGCACCTTGATGCCCGAGGAACTCCACGAGTTGCCCTGGCTTCCGCCCAGCGAGATGTGCACCGACGGGAATCGCGTCTGGTAGCCCACGTGCGCCGCCGCCAGCTGGTCCATGGACACGTTTGCCCCGACGGCCGCGTGCTCGGGATCGACACCGCTGAGCAGCGAACTCATCGAACCGTGCTTCGTGTAGATGGTGGGGTGGTCCATATGCGAGAACACCGTGAAGTCATCGCGCAGGCCGGCCAGCGGCCCCAGCACCGGTGATAATTCATATCCGCGCGCGAACGAGCGGGGAAAAAACGTCGCGGGGTTCATGCCCAACGCGCTGGCGACGCAGACCATTCGCATCGGCGGCTTCGCCTGGAGCGGGGCCCCAAGCGACTCGAGGGCCGGCAGCGCGATGGAGATGCCGGCGGCCCTGAGAAATGACCGCCGTGACATTTCGGTTTTTGACATGATGGAGGAGCGGTGGGACATGGGTTTGAATTCTTGGGGAACGAAAACGGTGGCAGCCGGCGATCACTTCGCTGCGGGAGCGGGCGCATCCCGATGCCACGTGAACGTAGCCGGTTCGGCTTTGACATCGATCCGCACCGACGCGTGTCGGAACTCGCGCGCATCGGTGTAGCCGTCCCGTTTCGCCGGTGACTGGGGCGGTCCGATGGGATGATCGAATTCCGAGGGGCGCTTCAGCCACGTCGAACTCCTGGTCGCGTCGTAGCCGTCGGGGGCGAGGAAGTGCGAGTGGCCGCTGCCGCCCTGGCCGGTAAGAAACGCGCCGGAAAATCCAGGTCGTAGTGTTCGGCGTCCTTTACGGGGCTGAAGCGCGAGTTTGGGATGGCGCAACCGGAGTACTTGGCTGCACCCGACTTTCCCTTGTGCCGCCGACCAAGATGCTGGCCGAGGGTGCGATCGTCCCACGCGGCCTGCAGGTCGGAAATGATCGACGAAGAAGCGCACGGTTTGTTCCAAGATGTCCTCCCGGGACGGGGCAATCCTGACGGACAGCCGGCCAGTGGAACTCCGTTCCGGTCTCAGGTCCGGGTCCATCAAAAGGTGAACGTGTTCGAGAGCACGAATTGCCGCGGGACGGGAATCGACACCCGGGCGGGTGCGCCGTTGGGCTGAACCTGGACGACGACCGGATCGCCATCGGCGAAGACATTGCGGATGTTCAACTGCACCTTCCAGCCGACTTTCCCCTGGAGGAATTTCCGCCTATAACCAACCCAGCAGTCGACGTATTTGCTCCCGTCGTCGTAATAGGGTTTGGTCACGTTCTTGATCGGCACCCCGGTGGTCGCATGGTAGATGACGGGATATCCAATCGCCGCCTTGTCCTGCCAGCGAAACGCGCCCCCGACGCCAATCCCCTTGAGGCGTCCTTCCGTAAACGAGTAATTTCCCAGCAGGTTCGCGCGATACCTCCGAACTTCGGGATTATCCGAGCCGGCGAGCGCCTTCTGCGCGAAGTATACCCCGCCGATGTTGTTGGCTCGCAGCCAAAGTCCGGTCATCGTGTTGCTCGCAAAAGCGGTCGTTGCCAGGGGGTTGGTGAGTCGATTGGTCGCCATCTGAGCTCCCACGAGATACGGACCGAGCGGAACCGACTCCGTGATGGCGATCATGTCCTTGATCATTTTTTCCAGGCGCGGAGCGACATTCGAAAGCTGCGACTGCTGTTGCGCGACGTTGAAGGAAAAACGCAGATTGGGCGTCGGGTTGTAGGTCAGCTCGAACTCGACGCCCTTGGCCACCAGATTCACGGTGTCGGTCAGGACTTCGGACAGACCGCTGCCGCTCGACGCCACGGCATCAGCGTTGGATCCGCTCACGGTCCCGGGAATCAGGACGCTCTCGGCCGTCTTTTTTGCCCAGGCGTTGTAGAATGCGTCGAACTGGTTGAAAATCTTGGTGAACTGATCCAACGGCATGTAAGTGGCACCGGCCACGTATTCCGCGCCACCCGGCTCGACCCTGTCCAGAATGCCGTTCTTGTTTCTGTCTGGATCAATAAAGGTCCGGCCGGTTCGATCCAAAGGATCCTGGACGGGGTCAAAGGCTCCGTCCCGATTGCGGTCATATTGATCCATATCCAGGTACAGGCCGTTGAAATTGCGGGCAATGTGCGCGTTGGCCAACGCGGTGACGGCCCCGGTGGTGCCGCTGAAGTTCTGGTTGACCACGCTGCCCCTATACACGTTCAGGCGGGCGACCAGCTTGTCGTTCAACGCACTCACGGTCACACCGAATTCCCGGGTTTTTCCCGCCGCATTCGGCACGGAATGGCCCTCGAGATCGAAGCCGCCCGGATTGGGCACAAAATTATCCGAGTGACCTAAGTGAATCGTCAGTCCCGTGCTCTTCGGCAGCCACTTGGACGGGACCTTCAGCACCAGCCCGTAGGAGAAGTTGCTTTGTTTTTCAACCCGCGCCGCGGTTTCGTTCAGATTGAACACGGCGGAATCTCGAACCGGGGTGGTGTCCGCATTGAGCGGCGGCGTTCCGTTTCGCGCGAGGGACACTTCGTCGCTGCGCCAGCCGAGATTTGCCACCAGATGATCCCGGAGAAAGAAGCTCTGCAGGTTCAAGGCCATCGACTCCGTTTTCGTCCGCGTCAATACGCCCGAGAAGGGCGTGAAGGCGGGCGTAAACGAACCGATTGCCGTCGTTTCATCTCCAATCGGCAGATTCCAGGCGGCGTCCCTGGCCGGATTTCCCTCGCTGAGATAGGCGAGCGGGATTTGCACGCCCTTGGGGTAGCTTACCGATGCACGGGGGGACAGCCCGGCGGTCTTGAAATCGGAGACTTTGAAGTTGGGGTTTTCGAAGGCCTGGGGATTCGGCCCGCTGACATAGAAGATGCCCGACCACTGGCGCTGAAAGATCGTCGCCCGCGCGTCCCCGAGATGGAACGTGGCGTCGTTGCCGTAGACCAGCGGCTTGTCCACGAACCGTTTTTGGTCCAGGGTATTTTGATCATATAGCCCGGAGACGCGATGGCGCCCAAACCACTTGAGCAGGCCGCGATCGAACTTCTTCCCGAAATCGAACTGGGCAAAGGCGGTCGCCCGGATCGTTTCCCGCTTGTCGGTGTTCAGGGTCTGATTCGACGAAGGGGCATAAAAGTAGAGCCGGCCGAAATTGGGATTGGTGCTTCCAAACAGCGCGTTGGGCCCGATCGGGAAGGAGTAGTTGACGTCAATATCGAGCTCGGGCGCGTTCACGGCGACAAAGCTGTCGCGCTTCCACTCTTCACCGGCGAAGGCGAGTTCCAGGCCGTAATCGCCGCGTTTGGAAACCGCCTCCAGCGAGATGATATGCCGGTCGAAATTGTTCCTGAAGTTGTCGATCGAGCCCGCCATCAGATGCCGGCTGAAATCAAAGACATCGTAGCCCACCAGGCCTTGCCGGGAAAACCCGTCGAACGCCGGAGAGACGATTTCCGTGTTGGAGAGGTTTTTCGCGAGCACCGCCTGATTGTTGCCCAATAAATTATTGTCGGGATCGAAGGTCCGGCTGCCCCGGCCAATCCGGCCGTTGGTCCATCCGGTGTGCACGGCCCGCGTCGGCAGGCCGGCGGCGTCCTCGGTTCCGTCATAGACCGAGGCCCAGCCGTTGCGCTTGAGGAAAGTGTCGTATTGCGCGATCGTGAGCGGCACGCCGTTGATGTCCCGGCCGAGATAACCCACGTTCCCGCCGGTGCTGTTCAGCAGGATATTGCCGAAGGGATCCTGGACGCGTCGGCCGGCCGCATTGGTCACTGTCCCCACGCCCTTCCATTTGGTCCCGTAGGGATCGTTGATGAACGTGGACAACGTCTCCAGCGGACCGAGTCGGTCCACCGGGACTGACTTGATCGTCCCCTTTTCATAATTGGCGCCTAACGTGATGCTGTGCTCGGTCCACGGCTTGAATTTTAGCGCGGCATACCTTCGCGAGGAGTCCGTATGCGCCGGGTGCTGCATGTATTCCTCCCGGTTTTCCAGACCCGCCAGCCGGATGGCGAGCCGCTTGGGAACAATGACCTTGTTGAGGTTGACCGACGCGCGCCTCGAGGTGTTGTTTTCGAAATTCTGGGTCGAAACCTGGGAGTCGATGGTGACCGAGTCCTTGTTCAGTTCGGCATCGGCGAGTGAATTGTTGATGATGCCACTCGGCGAACCCAGTCCGAAAAGAAACGAATTGGCGCCCCGGTTGATGTCGATGCGCCCGGAATTGTAGGAATCGAACGGGATCAGCGTCTCAAAATAGTTCGTGGTTCGGGTCGGTGCCGCCATCCCGCGGACCCGATTGGCCTCACCCGGGTTCTGGCGGGCCTCGGATTGGTTGAGCGTCCCCGTCCCGTCGCCATCCTGGAGTCCCGCGTAGTTGCTCATCGCCCCCACGGCATCGGTATTGGTCGTGTATTGGAGCACTTCATCCAGGCTGGTCGCGCCAATATCCTGCAGCATTTCCGCGGTCACCACCTGCACGGTCGTGGCGACATCTTTCAATTGGGTCTTGAGTCGGCCGCCCGCGAGCGTTTGCGAGGAGTAGTAGCCCCGGTCCGAGGAGGAATCCACGACGAAGGGGTTCAACTTGAGAACCTCTGCCGAAGCTTCAGTCGGCGCCGCCTTACCGGCATTTGAGTCGTTTCCCCGCATGACGGTGAAGGCGCCCGAGTTTTTATCCTCGACCGCGACAAGCCCGGTTCCCGCCAGCAAGGTATCGAGGGCCTGGCGCGCCGGCATGACGCCTTTGACCTCGTGGGTGCGAACTTCACGGCCAACTTGTGTGGCGATGACGACGTCGACGCCGGATTGCTCGGAAAAGCGCTTGAGGGAGCGTTCGGCGGTTTCCACGGGGATGTCGAACGCCCGCGGGGTCGGCGCTGCGCCCGCGGCAAACAACAGGAGCTGCGGCACCAACGCGAGAAACACGCCGAGAGTGACGCGGCGGAATGGAGGGTAACCGAATTGAAACGGTCGGGGCATATTACCTGAAACGCCGCCGCTGGTGATCTCCATTACTCGCTTTCCGCGATTTTCTTTTTGCGCCCGGCGCGCCCGGCATCGCGGATCAGCGGCGGAGCACGATGCGATCGCCGTGGCGCTCGCTGCGGACGGCCAGGCTGTGTTCGATCAGGCGCAAGAACGCCTCGGCATTGTCCGCGCGGAAATAACCGCTGACCTCAAGCCGCGCGAGGGCCGGATCGGCGATTTCGAACTGCACGCGGTTGAACCGGTTCATCTGCGCCACTGCCTCGTGCAACGGGGTCGCGGTGAATTCAAGCCGCGGGGATCGCCAGGCCAGACGCGTGGCGATTTCGTCGCCGCTCAACGTCGTGACCGCCGGTGGCGCCGCCGCCACCGCCGTATCCGCGATGGGCACGTGGACCTCCTGGCCGGCGGCAAGCTGCAGCGCCGGCCGCGGGTCGACCGAACGGCCGTGACCGGCCGCGCCCGGTTCCGCGGCCCGTTCGACCGCGACCCGGCCTTCGGTGACGACGACCTGGACCGCGCTCGCTTCCATCGCGACGGCAAACGCCGTGCCCACGGCCCGGACCTCGACGCCGTGGGCGAAAACGACGAATGGTCGCGCCGCGTCCTTTTGTACGGTGAAGTGCGCGGCGCCCCGGAGCAGCGTCACCCGGCGGAAGGCCGTCGAAAAATCAGTCTGCAGCTCCGCGGCGCCGCTCAACTCGGCGATGCTTCCATCCGGAAGAGGCTGAATCCGCGGATGCAGCGTGGGGGTGCGGACGATGGGAGGCGGCGCAGTGCGGTCGGTCGGAGCCTCGCGGCGCCAGGCCAGGCCCGCGAGGAGGGTCAGGGCGAGCCCGGCGCCCACGGACGCCACCTGGCGCCGCCGCCGGCGTTGGGCGGTCTGCCGCCGCACTTCCATGGCCACGGCGGCGCCGACCCCGGCGAGTCGCGGGCGTTCGGCGAATTGCCACGCCTGTTCGTGGCGGGCGAGCGCGCGGGCGTGCGGCGGCTCGGCGGCCCAGCGGGAAAACTCCGCCGCTTCCGGTTCGCTCAAGCCGGCGTCGCGGCGCGCGATCCAGGCCGACGCGGCGGCTTCGGGGTCGGTCGGTCGGACGGTGTGAGAGGAGGGTTTCATGCGGCCGCCTCGGTGATGGCACCCCGTTGCCGCAGGTATTGTTCACACCGCCGGTTGGCGCGGCCGATGTGCACTTCGACGGTGTTTTCCGACAACCCGAGCCGAGCCGCGATTTCCTTCTGGGACAAGCCCTCGAGTTTGCGGAGGACGAAGACCTCGCGGGTGCGGTCGGGGAGCGCCGCGATGGCGGATACGACCAGGGCGATTTCCTCTCGCAGGCAGGTTTCGCGGATGACGTCGGCCTGTTCGTCGATGACTTTCAGTTCCGTCACGTCAATCCGTTCCTCGCCCGGCGCCCGACGCTCGCGGCGCACGTTGTCGAGCGCGAGGTTGCGGGCGACGGCGAAGAGAAACGAGCGGCCGTAGCGGACCGGTTTTTCGAGATGCCGTCGCCACGTCCGCAGAAACGACTCCTGGACGACATCGTCGAGATCCCGCACCGACGGAAAGGTTCCGCGCAGATACGAGCGCAGGATGGGCTCGTGGGTTAGAATCTCCTCGGTGAACCAGCGGGCTTCTTCAGGCGCGGGGGACGGCGGTGGCATGGGAGATGTCGGTACGATCCGGGACCGGAGTGTGGGGATGCGTGGCAACGGGTGGGTCAAGGCACGCCGGGCACGTCACACGTTGTTTTTGTCTGGCCGACGGTGGCAAGGCCGAACTGACCATTTCCCACAAACAGTGATCGCTGCCGGCACCTTCACTTCGACGAACGGTTTGTGCGATGGGAACGTCATGGTCTGCGCCATCCGGAGTCGTCGGAAGTTGGAGTGCAGCGGGATAAGACCAGCCGGACGACATTGCGCGCAACGACCCAAAGCTGCGCGCGGCAAACCGTGCTCGACGCCTTCCCGGATTCCGCCTTGCAACATGCAACAGCCCGACCCCATTGGCTCGACCGCGAGAAGCAACCCGATGCCCACCGCGCCGAAGAGACGGAAAAAGGTCCTCAGGTTCAGTAACTGTAGCCCACGCCGAGCGCGAGGATGCGGCCCTCGAACTCGAAGTTCTGGTAACGCTGCGGAATGTCGTAGTAGAGGTAGGTTTGCTCGCGCGTCAGGTTCAGCCCGTCGAGCGTCACGCGCAGTCCATTCTTGAAGCGGTAGCGCACGGACAAATCCACGCGCCCCTTGCCCTGACCGTAGGTGACGTTGGCGCCGCTCGCCGCCGACGAGCGGGCGACGAGGTAGTCGCTCCGATAGTTGTAGGCCACCCGCGTCGAGAACCGGCCCTGTTCATAATAGAGCTGCGCGTTGCCGGTGTTTTTCGAGGCGCCGGGGAAAGGGAGTTTGCGCCCGCTGGCATCCGTGAATTCGGATTCCGTGTAGGTGTAATTGAGCGCCGTGCCGCAATGGCGGAGGAATCCGGGCAGAAACGTGAACGGCGTCTGGAAACTGATCTCCGCACCCTTGATCGCCGATTTGCCGCCATTGCGGTAGGTGGTGACGTTATAGTTTTGCGCGGGCACGCCTTGGGCAGTGTAGGCGTGGTTCTCCACGACGACGTCCGTCACGATGAAGTTCTTCACGTCCTTCCCGAATCCGGAGACAGCGAACATCGCTTCGTTCTTCTGGCCAAAATAATATTCCACCCCGAGGTCGTATTGCCACGCCAGGTAGGGCGAAAGGTCCGGGTTACCCCGGGTGATCGCCCGATTGGTCGTGTCGATTACCATGCTGGGATTGATCTGGCTGACGCCGGGGCGGGTCATCGCTCGCGTGATGGCGCCGCGCACGAGCAGGGGCGAGTTCTGCTGCGGCTGGAGCTTGAGATTGAGCGATGGCAGTGGCTCGCTGTAACGCGTCTTGAGCGACGGCTGGCCATCGAGCACGTGGGTTTGGGTGGGCGTCGTCAGAGTGACGCGGCCAGAACCATCGTAATCTGTCTGCGTCAGGCGGATGCCCACGTTGCCCTGAGCCACGACACTGCCGAGCGATTGAGCGAAATCGGCCATCACGTAGGCGGCGGTGTTTTTTTCCGTCGTCGTGTAGAAATTGTTGTCGCTGAAAACCACCGGGCCACCCGGGGCATACTTTTGATAGAGCTGCTTCGCATCGACCTCGGGCCACTTCGTTAGGAAATCACCGCCGCCCCGGCCCATGCCGAAACTGCCGTCGAGGATGAACGGCGTGACGCCGTTGGCAAAAGTGATGCCGGCGATGTTGGCGGCCGGGGGACCGCCCTGCCGCCGCTTGAATTGGGTCTCGGCCGCCCGCGCGCCGAAGCGAAACGAGGTGAGCGCGCTGTCCCGGAAGGCGCGCTTTGCGTCGAGCTGAAACTCGGTCTCGCCGATATCCGTGATGCGCTTGTTGTCGCTGATGCCGCGGAGCGGAATCGCCGACGGCGCGAGCGCGGTCGAGGCCGTGTAAAGGCGCGGCGTGCGCGGATCCTCGCCGAGGTCGTAGCCGCCCACGCCGTCGCGCGCGATGCGGGCCTGCGCCTGATATTCGTCGAAGTCCTCCTTGCCCTGCGACGAGCTGGCCTTGCCCTCGATTCTCCAATGGACGGGTCTCCAGACGAACCCGCCCGTGACGCCCGTGGTGTCAACACGCGTGTCGCGGACGAAGTCGTTGTAGTTGACCTGCTGCCCCGTGAACTGCGCGGAGGTAAAAGTCTTGGTCGCGGGATCGATCGTGCCGCCGGTCAGGGTGCCGGTGCTGAACTCAACCTGGATGCGCGACTTGTTTTCGACCCGCTTTTCGCGCGTGACGACGCTGTTGGCGTAGAGTTGCAGGGCGGGCGTCGCCATAAACTGGACCTTGGCGTTCACGTTGAGCTTGGGCGTTTCGCCGGTGCGGCTTTCCAACCGCAGGCGGGCGGGATACCAGCCGCCGTTGAGCGCGGGATTCGTGCTCGTGAGTTGTTGCCAGACGGGGTCGCCCATCTGGACCTTGTCGAGACGGCGGTCGCGCTTGTCGTAGGTCGCGGCCAGCAGCACGCCGAGCCGTTTGCCGAAAAATACGTTCGAAAAGAACGCGCTGAAGTTTGGCTCCCGCCGGTCGCGCATCTGCGCATCCGTGAGCTTTGACTTGAAGCCCCACCGCAGCCGGCCGCTCGCGAGCGGATCGGGGCTTTTCAACCGCACCACGCCGCCGGCGCCGCCCTCGGTGTCCGCCGCGGTGGGCGACTTCACCACCTCGATGTTGTTGTAGAGATCGGAGGAAAAGACGGAGAGGAGCACGGCCCGGCCCGGGTCGGACTGATCGGAAGTCATGAAGGTCGAACGTCCGTCGACTTCGACGCGAGTGAAGTCCGGCGCCATTCCGCGGATCGACACGTATTGCCCCTCGCCGTTGTTGCGCGTGAGCGCGACACCCGAGATGCGCTGCACCGCCTCACCCACATCCTGATCCCCAAACTGGCCGATCTCCTCAGCGGTGATCGAGTCCATGACCTGGCCCGAGTTGCGTTTCGCCTCGAGGGCGTCGCTCAGCGACGAGCGAAAGCCCTGCACCGTGAAGGGATCGAGTTGCACGACGGCGCCGGTCAAATCCGCCCGCGAACGCGTGACTTCCGCGTCGGCGGGTGGCGGTGGCGTTCTTGGGGTGACCACTCCCTTGCGGACCGCGAAGGCGCCGGTCTTCCCGTCGAGTTCCGCCACGAGTGCCGTGCCGGCGAGTAGTTGTCGCAGTGCATCGCTGACCGGAAATTCTCCGCGCACGGCGTTGGTCGCGTGGCCGCGCACTTCCTCCGCGGGGTAAACGATTTCGCGACCCGCCTGCTGGGCGAATTTTCGCAGGGTATCGGCGGCGTCGCCGGCCGGAAGATCAAAGGTGCGGCGCACTTCGGCGGCAAAGATGCCGCCGGCAAGGAACAACGCACACGCCAGCAGGGGCAGTCGGAGAAAACGCATAGTGAGGGGATAGGTTCTCACCCAAGACGGAACGCGTGGCGATTTCCGCCAAAGAAATCTTCCGGTGCTGAATGCCGCCGCCGCGTCAGGGAGCGCGACGCAGCGCGATAGCGGCGTCGGTGCGGTCGGCCTTGATTCCAAAACTCGCTTCGAGCAGCCGCACAAAGCCATCCAGGTTGTCGGAGCGGAACGACGCGCCGATGGGGAGTGCGCGCAACGCCTCGTCGGCGATCACCAGTTGCACGCGATTGCGGCGGTTGAACTCGGCGGCCACTTCGGCGAGCGGCGTGGAGACAAACTCCAGCAGCCGCGGCTGCCACCCGAGCGCGCGCTCGATTTCCTCGCGCGAGACGGCGGCGGCGGGCGGCGGCGGGCCGGCGAAGGGGATCGTCACGCGTTGGCCGGCGTCGAGCAGCGGCGGCGCGGCGAGCGGCGCGGTGGGACGCTCGAGTTGCACGCGGCCCTCGGTCACGAGCACATCGACGCCGGCGGCGGCGATGCGGACATTGAAGGCGGTGCCGATCGCGCGCACGGTCACGCCCGCAGCCTCGACGACGAAAGGCCGCGCGGGGTTTTTCGCGACGGTGAAGAGCGCTTCGCCGTGCTCCAGGCGCACGCGGCGCTCCGCGGCGGTGAACGCGGCGGCGATGCGCGCGCCGCGGTTCAGTTCCACGAGCGTGCCGTCGTCGAGCACCCGCTGGCGGTAGGCGGGCTCGGCGTGCGCGAGCGCCGGCGGCGGTGCGGCGGGGCGTTGCGAAATGAACACGACCGCGATGGCCGCCGCCGCGGGGGCCTTCCGATCCGACGGCGGATCAAGTGCGCAGCCATGCAGAGCGGGCCTTCGAGAAGCTCAAGCAAGAGGAACGGGGGCGAGCGGCCCAGCCTCCGATGCTATGATCGGGTGGAGAGTTAGTGCTTCGGGTTGGGCCTGATCCAGTTAACCAGCAGCGCCACGGGTTTCACGAGGGGCAATTCCCGGAGGAGCTGCCGTTGAGGGATTCGCTCGACATGGCGCGCTTCATGGAAG
>SXGU01355801.1_pt1 | contig 37784 bp, 22 predicted proteins | sample 3174531 | NCBI WGS metagenome assembly SXGU01 (sample SAMN11356863, study PRJNA531348) | freshwater metagenome | isolation source: freshwater sample F1-140 | place: China: Fuxian Lake, Yuxi | collected 2017-12-25 | reverse complement strand
GCATGACACGCTGCGCTATTTTCAGCAGGAGCCCATCCACCGGAAATGGCACCAGAAGGAGCTCACGTTTGGCATGCTCTACCAGTACTCGGAGCACTTCGTGACGGTGTTTTCGCACGACGAGGTGGTGCACGGCAAGGCGTCGCTGCTCCTCAAAATGGGCGGCCGCGACATCCCCGAGAAAGCCGCCAACCTGCGCGCCCTCTACGCGCACATGTGGGCGTGGCCGGGCAAGAAGCTGCTTTTTATGGGCGACGAGTTCGGCCAGTCCGCCGAGTGGAATCACGGCGCCAGTCTCGACTGGCATCTGCTGCAATATGCCGACCACGAGGGCGTGCGCCTGCTCGTGCGCGATCTCAACAAGCTCTACACGAGCGAGCCCGTGCTCGGCGGCAACGATCTCAATCCGCAGGGCTTCCGGTGGCTCGCGACGTATGATGACAACGCGAGCGTGATCGCCTACCTGCGGGTGGATGCGGCGGAGCAGACCCTGTTCGCGGTAGTCTGCCACTTCACGCCCGTGGTCCGGCCAAATTACCGGGTGGGCGTTCCGCGCCGCGGTTTTTGGAAGGAAGTCATCAACACCAACAGTAAGTACTACGGTGGGAGCGGCGCCGGCAACGATGGCGGCCGCGCGACGGAAAGCGTCGCCGCCGACGGCCATGGGCAGAGCATCCGGCTCACGTTGCCGCCGCTGAGCACGACGATCTTCAGGTGGACGGCGGAGGTGTAGGGGGGTGTTCCTGATTTTTTGGCCCGCCGGTCGGCAGGTAGCTGCGAGCGCCAGCGAGTGGAGGATTCGCGGTTTGCTGGTGGCCTGGCTCGGGCTTCATTACGACGATCCACAAAAGGTCGGCGGAGATTTGGGAGAAGGAAGAAGATCGCGACCGGCGCCAGCGCGCCCGACTTATTTCGTCGCAGGCTCCGGAGTGATCTCGACGAGGCCGAGTTTTCGCTTTGGACCGAAGGACGGTTTCGGTTTCACCAATTCGTCGCGCTCGACGCGCGCCAGCTGTGCCGTCGCTTGCCGCCAGTGTTCCACCGCGCGGCCGTGCGGCCGGCCCTCGCGTTCCCAGACGGCATAGGCAACCCGCGCAATCTGCTCATGCGTGGGCGGCGGCGGCGGAGCCGGAACCGCCGGCGTCGGCGTTGTTTTTTTCGATGATCTCATGCGCTGGCGTGGGTTGTTTGGGCTCGGCCTGAATCAGGTCAAGGTATCCTCCGCCTGTTCAGCGAAACTTCAGCCCGATCGGCAGCGTGTCGCCGAGCGCGCGCGCCTCGTCATCCGCCTCGAGCACGACGACGGCGTGCACCATTTCCCACCAGCGCGCCGGTGCGCCGGCAGCCCGCAGGGCGTCGACGGTGCGCGTGCGCAACCCCTCGTCCACGTCGCGCGTGCGGTCGCCGGTGAGCCGGGCGAGTTGCGCGACGGCAAACGCGGCGCCGTCGACCACGCGCCAGTCGGTCTCCAACAAAAACGCCAGCCACTCCGCGGCGCAGTCCGCGTCGACGGTGCGGTGGCCGCTGCCATACAGCGGCACCCGGGCGCCGAGCCGGCCGAGCGACCAGGCCCACGGGCCGCCCGCCGTCGCGGAACTTTTCAGGCGGCCGGCGATCCAGTTGCCCAACGCGATCTTCTCCACCGGCGGCAGGTGTTCGAGCGACGCCGCAGTGCGGACCATTTCGTCGAGGCCCTCGGGCTGCGCACCCTTCGGCCGCGCCGCGTTTTTCGCGGGCTGCGCCGGCACGCGCCGGGCCAGGTGCGGCTTGAGCAACGCCCACACCGCCTCCTGCTGCTCCGGCGTCAGCCCGCCCGCGACGCGCCGCCACATCACCCAGAACTCGTTCCACACCGACGTCTCGTCGCGGGCCGTCACGCCCTCGGAAAAGAGGCGGAAGGTCTGCTCGCAGCGCCATTCGTCCAGTGGATAGCCGAAGCCCGGCCGGAGACTGTAACCCACGAGCCGGAAAAACATCCGCTCGTGCGCGGGCGAGCGCCGACGGTTTTTCGCGCCGGCAAAAAACGCGCCCCACATCTCGCGCAACAACGGCAGCCGCCACGTCTCGCGGGCGCCGAGCGCCGCCTCCAACGTGGAGCCCAGCTGCTTCACGTCCCGGGGGCCGATGATCAGCGGGGTTTTGCCAAAGACCCGGCCGATGACCGCGCGCACCTCGCCGTACTCCGCGGGCATCGACTCGGTGACCGTCGCCGCCGTCCTCGCCGCGGCGCCACGCAGCTCGAACTCCAGCCGCCAGCGCTCGTCGCTTTCGTTCGCGACACACCACAGTTCCAGCGTGCCGAGCTCGGTGAGAGTCGCCCGCAGGTGCACCGGGATGGCCCCGGCCTTCCCGTGCGCGGCGCGGAGCAAGGTGTGAATCGGCGGCAACGGCCGAAATTCCTCGCCGAGGGTCACGACCCCGCCGGGCGGGTCGATCCGATCCGCCGTGGTGGAGAAGAGCGGAAACTGCACCGGCTGGCCGAGGGTGAGCGAGAACGGCCGGCCCGTGAGGTCGAGCGCCCGGCCTTCCTCGTGCCCACGGGGAATCACACACACCGCCCGGGGTGAACCACCGGTTTGGTCGGCGGCAAGTCCAACATAGAACGCGTGCGCCGCGCCGCCGCCAATCCGCTGGCCGAGGCCCCGCCGGACGAGCCCGTAACAGGCGGCGCCGCGCGCGACGGCGAGTTCGAGGGAATCGTGCCGCAGCAACCGGATGCGCGGCGACTCCGGCCACCACGCCGACACGACGTCGAGCAGCCGTCCGGCGATGCGCGGCGAGTTGAAGACGCCGCCGTTGAGGAGAATCGCATCGGGACGCGGAAGCGGCGCAGCGGAAACGGGCGGCCTTTCGGCCGGCTCCGCGTTCAGCGCCGCGCTTCCCGCGGCGGCGTGCTGGCGGAGAAACGCCGCGAGGTGGCGCGTGACCGCCGCGTCCTGCGCATAGGGCAGCCCGAGTTCCTGCAACGCCGCGCGTGCCGCCCGCCGTGGCGCCTCGTCCGCCGCGCAGGCGGGGAAGAAGCCCTCGAGGATCAGGCGTTCCGCCTCGACGCGATCGATCTCGGCGGAGAGAGCGCCGCGCAACAATCGGCTGCCTTCGCTCACCAACGCGATGCCGTGGCGCGCGGGCGGCTCGGCGCCGAGCAGGGCCTCCTTGGCGGCGCGCGCAGCCTGCACAAGCTGCGTCCATTGCGTGGCGCCGAGCTTGCGTCCGCCGCTGAGGAGCCGTTCCTCGACCTCGCGCGCGAGGGCCGCGTCCATGTTGTCGCCGCCCAGCATCAGGTGATCGCCGACCGCGATGCGCTGGAGGGAAGGGCCGCCCGACGTGAGGCCGACCTGGATGAGGGTGAAATCCGTGGTGCCGCCGCCGACGTCCACCACGAGCACCAGGCGAACGCCGGCGAGCGCGGTGGTGAGATCATGGCGATGCCGCGACGTGAAATCGTAGAACGCCGCCTGCGGCTCCTCCACGAGCGTGAGCTTTTCCAGTCCGGCCTGCCGCGCGGCCCGGACGGTCAGCGCGCGCGCGACTTCGTCGAACGACGCCGGTACGGTGATGACGACATCCTGGGCCGCGAGCGGCGCGGCGGGATGCGCGTGGTTCCACGCGCTGGCGAGATGGGCGAGCAGCCGGGCGGTGGCCTCGACGGGCGACAGCTTCGCGACTTCGGCCGGCGCACCCCACGGCAGAATCGGCGCCGAGCGATCGACGCCCGCGTGACAAAGCCAGCTCTTGGCCGATGCGACGAGGCGGCCCGGCACGCGCGCGCCCTGCCAGCGCGCGAACTCGCCGGCCACAACGGGACTAAGAGACGACGGGACGACGGGACGACCGGACCTCGCTTGGCCCGCGGTCTTGTCGTCCCGTTGTCCTGTGGTCTTGTGGTCCCGTGATCCCGTGATCTCGGGCGAATCCCACGGCAGCTGCGTCGATCCCGGTGGCAGCTCGTGTGCGCCGGCGAGGTAGAGGCACGACGGCAGCAGCGACTGGGCGCTCGTCTGCCCGGGACGCTGGAGTTGCGGTATCGGAAAATCGACGACCGCCGCGTCAGCGCCCGCGGCCAGGGCCGCAAACGCCACCGCGCAGTTGGTCGTGCCGAGATCGATGCCGACGCTGTAGGAAGCGGCCACGCTTCATTCCTTCATGCGCACATTCAACTCGAGTTTCCACTGGCCGGCGCCGCCTTTTTCGAGGCAGCGCAATTCCAGCGTGCCGATGGCGGTGACGGCCGCCTGCAGGTTGACGGGAATGAGCTTGCCGGCGTCGCCGCCCCTGGCGGGCAGGGTCGTCTCGATCGGCGCGACCTCCTCGAGTTCCTCGTTGCCCGCCGGATCTTCGAGCATCGTGCCGACGACATCGTCGCGGCGGACGGAGCTGGCAAAGAAGCGGAAATGCGTGGGCTCGCCGACCACGAGGCCGAACTCCTGCGGCGGCACATCCGCCTGCGTGCCCTCCTCCATGCCGAACGGCGCGACACACAGGGCGCGCACGGGCGGCTCCATGCCCGGAACCGCCGGCACCGCAGCCTCGACCCCGACATAGTAGGCGCGGGCGGTGCCGCCGCGAATCCGCAGGCCATGGCCGTGGCGCGCCCAGCCGTAATAGGCCGCGCCGCGGGCGACGGCGAGGTCGAGCTCGGCGCCCTCGAGTTCCTTCACGGGCTGGCCGCGATCGGCGGCGAGCCATTGGTTGAGCACGTCGACGACGCGCTGCTTGAGGGCGGTCGCGCGGAACACGCCGCCGTTGAACAGCACCGCGGTTGGATGCACGAAGGCCTGTCCGGTCACCTTGACCGGCGCATCGTGGGCCGTCGCGAGCGCGTGGGCCTGGCGCGTCAGGAATGCGGCGAGATGGCGCGTGATGCCGGCATCCTGCGCGTAAGGCAGTGCCAGCTGGGCGAGACCGCCGCGCCGCGCCGTCTGCGGCAGCTCGGTGACGGCCGACTGGGGAAAGAAGCCCTCGGTCAGCACGCGCGTGAGCTCCTCGCGGGTCAGGTCAGCCTTGATCGTGCCGCCGACGAGCGATGAGCCGCGGCCGGGAATCACGAGCGGCGCGTGTTTCATTTTCGCGCTGGCAAACATTTCCTCCTTGGCCGTGCGGCACGCGAAGGTGAGGGCGTTGAACTGCCACGCGTCGAGTTTTTTGCCATCGGCGGCCAGCCGCTGGTTGACGGAGTGGGCGAGCGCGAGATCCATGTTGTCGCCGCCGAGCAGAATATGATCGCCGACCGCGACGCGCGTGAGCTGCAGCTCGCCGCCCTGATCGCTGACGGCGATCAGCGAGAAATCGCTCGTGCCGCCGCCGACGTCGACGACGAGAATCACGTCGCCCGGGCGGACGTGTTTGCGGAAGCTCTCGCCCGCCTGTTCGGTCCACGCGTAAAACGCGGCCTGTGGTTCCTCGAGCAGCGTGACGTTGGGCAACCCGGCCTGCTGCGCGGCGCTGAGGGTGAGCTCGCGCGCGGCGGCATCGAACGACGCCGGCACGGTGAGCACCACGTCCTGCTCGGCGAACGGCGTGTCCTTGAATTGGTGATCCCACGCGGCGCGCATGTGCCCGAGAAACTGCGCGGAGGCCGCGAGCGGCGAGACGCGCGCGACATCGGCGGGCGCCTGCCACGGCAGGATCGCACTCTGGCGGTCGACGGCCGCGTGCGACAGCCAGCTCTTGGCGGACGACACGAGGCGCATCGGGACCTTGCTGCCGTGCCCGCGGGCAAACTCGCCGACGACGGCGTCGCGCTTTTTCTTTTCCCACGGCAACGCGAGGCCGCCGGCGGGAAATTCCTGCTCATTCGGCAGGTAGAGAAAAGACGGGAGCAGGGTTTTCTTTTCGACGACGCCGAGCGACGTCACCTGCGGAAGGGCGAGCATCGTCTGTTCGCGTCCGCGGGAGGCGTTGGCGCCGAGATCGAAATAGGAGACGGCGGAGTTGGTCGTGCCGAGGTCAATGCCGATGGAATAGCGGGCCATGAAGGTGGGGGAAAAGTGCGAGGGAGGGTGAAAGGGGAGGGGTGTTTGCGAGCGCAGGTCAGAGTTCCACTTCCGCTGGAGCGAGCACGCGGGGATCGAGGGCGCTGGCGGTGGTGGGGAAGCGCACGGCGGTCGTGACCCAGCCGTGGTGTTTGAGCGCGCCGCGATACGGCGGCTGGCCGGCGACGGCGCCGGTGAGCCGGATGCGCTGGGCGTCAAAGCCGGTTGGCACGGTCACGGTGGCGCCTTCCGCGTCCGGGAGCACCGGCTCGAGGGTCAGATATTGGGCGAGCACCTTGCGGCTGCCGGCGTGGACGACGCGAGCGGCGGCACCGATTTCAGCGTCGGAGAACGCGGCCATTTCCTCCTGGAGAAAATCGATGAGCCGGCCCTCGCGCTGGAGCATGGCGAGCACGGCCAGGCCGGAAGCATGCACGCGCTCGGGCGGTTCGGCGGCGGCGGGGGCGGCAGGCCGATCCTGCAACAGCGCGGCCGCGTCGCGGGCAAAGGTGGCGTCGCCGAGGGCGCGGAAAAAACACGCGCCGGCCGTGCCGAGGCGGGCGAAAAACGAGGGAGCGGAGTCGTGGTCTTCCATATTGACCGGCGACCCCAGCAGAAAAAGAGCCACAGCGCAAAGCGGCACGCGTTGGGTCGGAAACGGAGGGCACCCCGCCTCCATGGGCGGAAAGTCGTCGGATCGCGCAGGGTTCCTTTGGTTGCGGCCCTGCGCCGCGGTGCGAGATGTTCGGGCGGGAACCGGACCATCCACGGAGGGATGGCCGCGCCGGGACCATCCGCGCGCTTCAAGACCGTGGGTTGCGCTGCGCCGCCGCCTTCGCGTCGAGCTCCGGCAAGGTGAAACGCACGCTCACGATGTAGGGCAGCTCTCCTTCCGTCCAATGGCCGTAGGTGGTGGTGACGATCGCGCCGTCGGGCAGTAACTCGACGCCCGGGTACGTGCAGTCGGAGCCCTTGGTGTTGTCCATGAGGCGCACGCGATACTGACCCTCCCGGCCTCGCACGATATCCTCATAGGTGCCGACCCAGCCCACCCAGTCGCCCTTGGTGGGGCTGACGTGCGTCGTATCGCGGAAGCTGATGAAGAGGCGGCCATCGGGCGCGTATTTCGCGGTGTGGCGATCCCCGGTGAGGGCGGCCGGCAATTCGCGGGGCACCGTCCACGTGAGACCCTCGTCGCTGGAGAAGATGACGAACGAATTGTATTTGCGGGAATTTTCCCGCAGCAGCACGGCGATTTGCTTTCCGTCGGGCGAACGCAGCGCCCCCGGTTCGCAGAGATTCGCCTCCGGCAGCATGGCGATGGGCGCGGGCACGCTCCAGGTCATCCCACCGTCTTTCGACCGCGTGGTGTACACCCAGAAGCGCCACGGTTTCGCGGCGGGTGAGGTGTGGTCGCTGTGCGGCCCTTTCATCCGAAAACGCTCCTCCGTGCCGCCACGGATGAAGCGACCATCGTCGTGGAAGAAGGCGAGATACTCCCCGGGACCCGTCTTGAGATCAATCACGGTCGCCATCGTGACCACGCCGCCGAAATCGCCGATCGCCTTCAATTCGCTCCACGTGGCGCCATCGTCCTCGGTGACCGCCATCCGAATGGGATACAGTCCGCTGAACATGATGATGCGTTTCTGCCCGGCCGCATCCACCACGCGGTGCAGCGTGGGGACCTCGAGTGACGTCTCCCACGACTTCGGGGTCGGCAGGCGGGCGCTCCACGATTTGCCGCCATCCGTGCTGCGTTTGTAGACGATGGCGCCGCGACCGTGACCCTTCGGATAAACGATGAGCATGGTCCGGCCATCCTCCAGCAGGACCGTGGTCGGATGGCCGAGATACTGCCCGGCCTCGCGATCGACGATCACCTGCCGCTGGGTTTCGCGGCTCAGATCCACCGTGGGAATCGTGTAGCCGGGCGCGAGGATGGTTTTGAGGTTCTTGGGCGGTGCGAGCGTGGTGTCCTGCTTTTGCGCCGCGGTCGGTTGGGCGAGAACGAGGCTGGTCAGGAGGCAGATCGTGCCGATGGCGGCGAAGGCGCGGAGGATGGTCTTCATTGGGGGCTGCTCCACATTGGGAGACTCGGGCCGCGAACCGCAAGATTCGGAAAGGATCACGGCGTGCCCGCAATTCTCCTTTGACCGGCGGGCGGGGTGCCCTTCACCTCGCCATGATGCTTTCCGAACTTCTCCAAGACCGCGCCGCACTCTATGTGTCCGGCGCCCTCGCCGCGCCGGAGCGGGAGAACTTCGAACTCATCCTCGAATTTCACCAGGAACTGCAGTCGCATGTGGCGGCACTGCTCCAGGTGGGGACGGCGGTCGTGATGTCGCACCCGACGCCGGCCGCGGCACTGCCGCCGGCGGAATTGAAAACCCGCCTCCTCGGCGCCCTTGACGCCCATCCGCGACAGACGGAACCGGACGGCGTGGTGGTCACCGACACCGGCGGGTTGGTGCAGTGGGTCAGCCCGCCGTTCACGGCGATGTGCGGCTATTCCCTGGAGGAACTCAAGGGCCGCAAGCCCGGTCACGTTTTGCAGGGAGTCGAAACCGATCCGGCGGCGGTGCGGCGCATCCGCGAGTCGGTGCGCGACCGGCGTCCCTGCCGTGAGACGCTGGTCAATTATCACAAGGACGGCTCGCGCTATCGCGTCGATGTCGCCATCACGCCGATTCTCGACGACGAGGGCCTGCCGCTGTGGTTTGTGGCGAAGGAGCGGAAGTTGCCGGCGGACCGATCCGCTTCTCCGGTCGGTGCGCGCGGAGTGGCGGCCTGAGGAGCGCGTGGGCGATCCCCGGATGCAACTCCGCTTTCTGCCCTACACGCTCGCGCTCAAGCATGCGTTTGGCATTGCGAGCAACACCCGCACCTCGACGCCGGCGATGATGGTCGAGGTCGAGCGCGACGGGATCATCGGCTATGGCGAGGCGGCGATGCCGCCGTATCTGGGTGAAAGCCAGGCGACCGCGGCGGCGTTTCTGGAACAAACGGCGGCGTGGTTGGCGGCGGTGGACGATCCGTTTCAGCGGGAGGAAATCCTGCCGGCGATCGACGCGCTCGCGCCCGGCAACACCGCGGCCAAGGCGGCGGTCGACATTGCGCTCCACGATTGGATTGGAAAAAAACTGGGTGCGCCGTGGTATCGCATCTGGGGGCTTGATCCGCAAAAAGCGCCGGTGACCTCCTACACCATCGGCATCGACACGCCCGAGGCCGTGCGCGCGAAAACGCGCGAGGCCGACATCTACAAAATCATCAAGGTGAAACTCGGACGCGACGCGGCGACGGATCGCGCGACGATCGCCGCGATCCGCGACGTGACCGACAAGCCAATCACGGTGGACGCGAACCAAGGCTGGCGCGATCGCGACGAGGCTTTGCGCCTGATCGAATGGCTGGCCGGTCGCGGGGTGGTTTTCATCGAGCAGCCGATGCCGAAGGAACTGCTCGACGACACGGCCTGGTTGCGCGAACGCAGCCCGCTGCCGCTGATCGCCGACGAGAGTGTCCAACGGCTGGCGGAGGTGCCAAAAACGCGCGGGGTCTTCGACGGCATCAACATCAAGCTGATGAAATGCACGGGGCTGCGCGAGGCGCGGCAGATGATCGTGCTCGCGCGGGCGCTCGGCTTGAAAGTGATGCTCGGCTGCATGACGGAGACCTCGTGTGCGATCTCGGCGGCGGCCCAACTTTCGCCGCTGGTCGACTGGGCGGACCTCGACGGCGCCGTGCTGATCGCCAACGATTGCTTTGACGGCGCGACGATCGTCGACGGCCGGATCACGCTGCCCGACCGCCCGGGCATTGGGGTGGTGAAGCGAGAAAGCCGCGGCTGATGCGCGCGGAACACGATTTGCCCGCGTTCAGTGCGGAGCACGACGGTGGTCGACCAGGTCAGGGCGTTCGGTGTTCGCGATTGGGCGCACTTCCGAGAGGTCGTCAGTTTCTTTCGGCCGCAACGCGCATGACGCCTTTGTAGCGTAAAAGCTACATGGGGGACGATGATCGTTACACCGAGAAAAATGGTCGCGTTCCGCACCGATGACGGGCGGGTGCCCTTCGACGAGTGGCGGTGCGATCTCTCCGATGCGAGGGCCGCCGCACGGGTTCTAGCCCGCCTCGTGCGCGTGCGGTGGGGAAACTTGGGCGACTGCAATTCGGTCGGAGACGGGGTGTCTGAGCTGCGGGTGGATACGGGCCAGGCTATCGGGTGTATCTCGGTCAACAGGGCCGGACTCTGGTCGTGCTGCTTTGCGGTGGCGACAAGCGCACTCAGGAAAAAGACATCCGGCTGGCCAAACAGTACTGGCATCAATTCAAGGAGAAAAAGTCATGAAAACAATGAGCTACAAGAAAATCCTGAAGACACAACTGAAAGACCCGGAACGGGCGGCAGAATACCTGACGGCCTGTTATGAGGAAGGCCCCGAAGTCTTCCTCGTCGGACTGCGCGACGTCGTGGAAGTACAGGGTGGGGTGAGTCGGGCGGCAGAACTCAGCAAACTGAACCGCGAGAGCCTTTATCGTTTTTTCTCCCGCGAGGGCAATCCACGCCTGTCGAGCCTCAACGCCGTGCTGTCCGCGCTCGGCCTCAAAGTTGTATTCACCGCGGCGTGAATGGGGTTGGTCGGCAAGGTCAGGCTTTACATTTTTCAGGCTGGCCCAATGGGGTCCGTGAATCGCTATCCGTGCCTACCACCTCTGATCCCGCGGCGTGCACGCAGGCACGGCGATCCGCCGGAGTCTGCCTGTTACAGGTTAACATCGTGAGGAAAAGTAGCTCGCGATAATTGGGAATGACCACGATTCCGAAGCCCCAAAATCAGGGGTAAGCGCAATCCGCAGCGATCCGCCCCTCACGGCACCTCCCGCGCGCCCAGCCGCGCACCGAGGACGATCGTCTCACCCGGGCGGATTTTCGGCGTGGCGGTCTGGTCGCCCAGGCGCACGCCGAGTGGAGCGCCCGCCGCCGACTTGATCCGGGCGGAAACGAGTTTTCCCCCGGCCCAGGCGAGGTCCACCTCGAAGCCGCCGCGGGCGCGCAGGCCCTTGACGCTGCCCGTGCCCCAGGAGCCCGGCAACGCGGGCAGCAGATGCAGCAGGAAACCGCCGTCCTCCGTGCGGAGGTGCGACTGCAGCAGCAGCTCGGCGATGCCGGCGCAGGCGCCAAAGTTGCCGTCGATCTGGAACGGCGGATGGGCGTCGAACAAATTCGGATACAGCCCGCCCTGGCCTTTCTTGAGCCCCGTGGGCGTGATCAGATTCCGCAGAATGAGCACCGCGTGGTCGCCGTCGAGAAACCGGGCCCAGAGGTTCACCTTCCAGCCCATGCTCCAGCCGGTCGCGGCATCGCCGCGGTAAACCAGGGATTGTCGGGCCGCATCGAAAAACTTCCGATCGCGCCAGGTGATGTCGTCCCCCGGATAAACGGTCCACAGGTGGGAGACATGACGGTGGAGGTTTTTGGGGTCATCCTTGTCTTCGAGCCATTCCTGGAGCTGGCCGTGCTGACCAACCTGGTTGGGCGCGAGGCGTCCGGCCAGGGTGGTGAGTTGCGTGGCGAAACCGGCATCGGAGCCGAGAATCTTCGCGGCCTCGGCGGTCTGGCGAAACAGCGTGCGGATGATCGCGTGGTCCATCGTCGGGCCCATCACAAGGCCACCCTGTTCCGGTGAATTGGACGGACCGCTGATGAGCCAGCCGGTCAGCGGATCCTCAAAGAGATAATCGGCGTAGAACTGCGCGGCTCCCTTCATCAGGGGATAGGCGGTCTGTTCGAGGAACTGCCGGTCCTGCGAAAAGAGGTAACGCTCCCAGAGATGCGTGGCCATCCAGCCGCTGCCGGTCACCCAGATGCCGTGGTTGGAGGCGTTGATCGGCGCGGCCCCGCGCCAGAGATCAAAATTGTGATGCACCACCCAGCCGTGCGCGCCGTAGTGCTCCCGCGCGACTTCGCGTCCGGACTCCGCCAGATCCGCCAGGGCCGTGAAGAGCGGCTCGTGACATTCTCCGAGCGCCGTCAGTTCGGCCGGCCAATAATTCATCTCCGTATTGATGTTGCAGGTGTACTTGCTGTCCCAAGAGGGGCGCAGCTTGTCGTTCCAGATGCCCTGCAGGTTTGCCGGTTGCCCGCCCGCGCGACTGGAGCCGATCAAGAGATAGCGGCCATACTGGAACATCAACGCGGCGAGCTGGGGATCGCTGCCGGTCGCGAATTGCCGGATCCGTTCGTCGGTCGGTTCCCGCGCGGCCGCCGTCCGACCGAGATCGAGGGCGACGCGGCGAAACATCGTCTGATGATCGGCGGTGTGTGCCTGCCGCAACTGCGCCCAAGATTTGCCCGCCGAACGCGCCAGCAACGCGGTGGCGCCCGCGGCCGGATCGCCGGAGATATCCCGGTAGTTCTTGAAATTCGTGGCGGCGACGAGGCGGATGACGAGCTCACGGGCGCCGCTCACCTGCAGACCCGCCGGCTCCGCCTGCACGCGGCCGCCCTCCACCGCGAGCACGGCCCGGCTCTCGAAGCGAACGCCCCCGGCCTCGACCTGCCCGCGCAGCACCAGCGTGTCGCCGCCCGCGGTGGCCACCCGCGAATCGGGGTGCGCGCTGCTCAACCGTACGACGCAGTCGAGCGTGGACGGCCCGGTGGCCACGATTCGCAGAGCGACCACGCGGTCGGGATGCGAGGCGAAGACCTCGCGGCGGAAAGAGGTGGCGCCGGACTTGTATTCGGTGACCGCCAGCCCGGCGTCGAGGTCCAGCCAGCGGCGGTAATCTGTCACATTCTCATGCCCGGTGAAATCGATCCAGAGGTCACCGCATGGCTGATACGCTTTCTGGCGCACCGGCTCGCTCATGAATTCCTTCGTGCCGAGATCTTCCGCCGCCTTCTGCCGGGCGCGGGCGGCGGCCAGCTTTTCCCGGGCGGCCGGCGACCGGCCCAGTGGATCGAGCTGGAACGCCTCCCGTTCGAGCGCCCGCATCTCCTGCAGCAGCGTGCGCAGCGGCGGCAGCGCCTTGACCGCGCCGGGGTGCGCGTAGGAACGCGGCTGGCCGGTCCAGACCGTGTGCTCGTTGTACTGGAGGTGTTCGGTGGGCACGCCACCGTGAACCATCGCGCCCATGAAGCCGTTGCCGACCGGCAGCGCCTCCTCCCAGATCCGGGCGGGCGCGCCGTACCAAAGAAGCCAATCGCCGTTTGGCGCGACGGTGGATCCCCGGACGGGCACCGGGGGAACGGGAGCAGCGGAGCTGGCGGCGGGTCCGGCGGCCAATGGGGCCAGCAACACAGCGGCAAGGACGTGAATGGTCTTCATCATGGACGCGTTCATTTCTGTTTCGGACCTGGTCGAACTGCGGAGTTTGTAAACGCGGCCGCCTGGACTGTCGATCCTCCTCATCATCTCCGGACCATGAGTTTGCCCGTACGAGACCGCTACGACTGCGCAGCCATCAGCCCGCCCGCTTCGGTTTCCCTCGCGGACTTCTTCGTGGAGTCCGACAGCCGGGTTCAAGACCCTTAAGCCGCTCCTGATTTCCGCCGTAAACGAGCAACGGCAAACTGCATCGTAACAACCGTTCGCTGATCATCGCACCTGGCGAGTTCGGTTCAGGGTCACGCTGCTGATCTTTTCCTCATCCCAGCCCGGATTTTGCCGAGGATATCAAAAATTGAAACTCGTCGAGTCGCGGCTGCGTTTTCTTGATCGCCCGCGTCTTGCATCATTGCGGCGCTCCAGACCGGGGCCACTACCGCAACGGCGGCCAATCCCACGGGGTCAGCAACGGCCAAGGAATTTAATCCCCTGCGACCCATTCCCCCGCCCGCGCCAAAAGGATCATGCTGCCGCGGGGCGGAATACCGGTCAGCCGGTCAGGAGGACGTTTCGCATTCGGCGACTTTGGCTGCGTAGAAATCTTCGGTGAGCAGGCCCTCTTCGTACAGGAGCTTGAGCTGTCGCAGTCGCCCCGTGATCTGCTGCTGCGTGAACTTGGGTTTCGCGGTCGCCGCCGCCGCAGTGGTGGCGGCCGCACCAGTGGTTCCAGCCGCAACGTCAGCCGCAACCATCGGCTGGGTGGCGACCGCCGGCGCCGGTCGTGCCGGGGGGACGCGCTTGGGCGGCGGTTGCTGCCGTGGATCAAAGACGAGGGCTTGGAGTTCGTTGGCGGGTACGAGATGCCGCCAGAGGAAAGCCTGCATGCGGTCCTCGGCCGGCACGGCGCCGCGGACGATTTCCTGCCCGCCGATTTTCGCGCTGCCGATGACGGAGAGCGTGACGGGGGCTTTCGCCGCCGCCGCCGTGCCTTTCAAGTTGAGCCGCGTCATGGTCTGGTTGGCGGCCAGGGTGACGGGCGTGGCCGAAACCCCCGCGGGCGGATCGTCCAGGGCCAGCTTGATCGGCCCCGTGAATCCGTCCTTGCGTACGGCGTAGATGCTGACCGCGGCGGTGGCGTTGAGCGGAAGGCTGACGCTGGAGGGAACCACGCGCAGCTCGAAATCGGGCTGCGGTGCGCCGAGGCGCAGGCGGTAGCCATATTCGCCGCCGCCCTGGCGGGCGGTGTCGCCGAGGTGGACGTAGTAGGTGCCGTCGGCGGGCAGGCGGGCCGTGAAAGAGGAATCCGCGTGGTGCGGGTTCACGCCCGCGGCGAGATTTTCGCGATCGTCGTTGAACGCGAGCAGCCGGCCGGTCGCGTCGGTGAGCTTGATCACGGAGTCGAGCGGGGAATCGAGCCGGCGCGCCTGCACTTCCGCGACAATCTGATCGTTCGCCCTGCCCGTGAATTGAAACACATCCCAATCGTCCGGCTGGCCGATGCGCCCGTTGACGACGACCGGCAGGATGAGTTTCTGCGCGGTCGCCTCGGAGTTGTTGGGTTCGGTTTCAATCGCGTTTGGCAGGTTGTCCAAGGCGAAGGGCAGGTGGTTGGACTCGTAGCCCAGCCGGCTCGCGCGGAGCGCCGGCAGCCCCGGCTGCGGGCCCGGAGGCGGCGCGACCAGCTCGAGGTCGGCGTCGTGAATATTCCAGCCGGCCAGGTCGGGCGGCAAGGTGGCGCCGACCTGCCCGCCCAGGGGAAAGAGGCTCGTGACAAACGGCAGTTCGCCGAGCGTGATGCGATAGACGAAATCCTCGCGGCCGCGGTAGATGCTGTCGTGGATCGCCAGCACGTATTCTCCGTCCTGGGGCACCTGATACAGAATCACCGGGTCGGGTTTGAACCGGTAGTCGTCGGCAAACGCCACTTCCCTCCCCTTCGCGTCGGTGAGGACAATCACGGGCTGAAACCAACCGGGAACGGCGTCCGCGATATAGGGAATCAGCTGGCGCCCCTGGGTGGAGATCACCAAACGCTGGCCCTGGCTGGCTTCGAACCGATAGCGGTTCACCTCGCCCGAGGCGATCTGGCCGTTGACCGTGCAGGGCAGGGCGACGCGGGCCTCGGCGTCGGCGGCCGGCCGTTTGCGGAGGGCCGTGGCTTCCTTGCCGAGCACTTGGAGGAGGGCGCTGCTCATCGGCGTCCGCGCGTACTCGGTCAGCTGACCGACGTGGAACGGCAGCGGGTTCGACACGCCGCGGGGCGTGGCCAGCCGGAGTTCCCGCACCCCGAGCTCGGCGTCGGGTGCGATGGTGACCTCGACGAAGACCAGACTGGAGATCGAAGCGCACGCGGGCGTCTGCACCCACTCGCGCGTCCGCCGCTCGATCTGCGCGATCAGTTCCGGACCCGACGCGGCGTGTGCTGATCCCGTCGGAGCATTTTTCCCGGTCGCCGCGCCAGCGCTGGCTGGTCCCGGTCGCTTCAGCAGCCGCAGTTGCTCGTTCAGCAACTGGATCTCCTGATTGTTCAAACGCCGATAATACTCAACCACCCTGGCGGTGACGCCCGAACCGGTGACGAGCACCGCGTTGACATCGTCGAGATCCTGTCCGCCCAGCTTGAGCTGGACAGTGGTGGCCTGTTGACCACCCGCGGGGTAGGTGTAGCCGATGTGGGGCCGCCGCTGCGCCTGCGCTGCGGGCACCAGCACCAACGCGGGAACAAATCCCAGGAGGGCGAGCAGGGAGCGGTTAACTTTCATCACATGATTTCGGTCAGGAGTCCGCCGGACTTCGCGCCGTCGGCCGCGGCCGGCAAGACGCGGGCTTCGGCCCCCAGCGGGTGGGGCAGTTTCGCGCCGGCGTCGATCCCGCCCAACGCATAGATGCTGCCCAGCAGGTCCACCGGATACACGGGCCGTTCCTTCACCTCCTCGGCTTTCTGGTCGGACGCCCCGACCAGGTGCCCGCCCTTGAACCCGCCGCCGGCCACGAGCGCGGTGAAGACGTTGCCGTAGTGATTGCGCCCGCCATTCCACGGTGGCTGCCAGTCCACCTTCGGGCCGCGACCGAACTCGCCGCAGCACCACACGATGGTGCTTTCCAGCAAACCGTGGTCCGACAAATCCTGCAGCAGCATCGCCAGCCCCTGGTCCAGCTGCGGACACTGCCGGCGCATCGTCGCGAAGTGGTTGCTGTGGGTGTCCCAGCCGCCGGGATAGTTGATGACGATGTAGGGGACCCCGGCCCCGACCATGCGGCGCGCGGCCAGACAATCCTGCCCGAAGGTGTGGCGGCCGTAGCGGTCGCGCAGTTCCGGCTTTTCCTTCGCGAGATCAAACACCTCTTTGCCCTGACCCAGAATCAACTCGTACGCCTGTTGCTTCGCTTCTTCGGTGGCGACGAGTTGCGGACTGGCGCCCATCGCGCGGCCCATCGTATCCATTTTTCGGAGCAAGTCGCGCCGGGCCTTCTGCCGGGCGTCGGTGAGGCCGCGGGAGACAACGCCTTCCACTTCGAAGCGGGCCGCGTTCGGATCGCCGCCGGTGGCAAACGGCTTCAGTCGTGGCCCCAAAAAACCTTCCTCGGAGAACCGCCCCTGCGGCTGCGTCAGCACCACGTACGGCGGGATCAGCCCCTGGTACGTCGGGCTCTTGAACAGCGCGAACACGGCCCCGACGCTCGGATAGGCCAGCCGCTCGCCGGGCGCGTGGGCGGTCTGCATCAGGTAGGCGGCGGTTTCATGACCGTTGTTGCGGTGGGTCATGCTGCGGATGAGGGAATACTTGTCGGCCTGCTTCGCCAGTTGGGGGAACAGTTCCCCCATCTGGATTCCATCCACGTTGGTGGGGATCGCGGTCCGAAAGTCGCCCATGTAATCGTAGCCCGAGGCGGGTTTCGGATCCCACGTGTCGTTGTGCGACATGCCCCCCCAGAGGAATATTTGGATGACGGATTTGGCCCGGGGCTTGATCGCTGGCGTGGGCGCGGCTGGCGGCGCGGGCGTCGGTTCGGCGGTGCCGCTGGCGGAAGTGTTGGCCAACAGCATTCCTGCCGTGCTGAACAGGCCGACTCGCAGGGCGTCGCGCCGGGTCATCGGCAGACTCAGGCTCAGGCCGAGCGGGCTGGCGGAAGGGTGGCGGGAAAGAGGGGGCGGGTTCATGATTTTGCCTTTCACTGGGTGGTGGCGCTGGTCCGGGAATTTCTTGGCGGTTAATGGCGATACAGGAACTCCGTGCTGTTCAGCAGTGACCAGGCGAGGTCGGCCCAGTCTTCGCGCCGTTTGACGACGACGGTTGGGGCCGGCGCGGCGGACTTGACCGCCGGGCCCGACTTGGTGGGCGGGGCGGACTTGACGGGCTGGACCTGGCCCAGCGCTCCGGTGATCTTCAACTCTTCGGGCGTCGGGAAACGGGACAAGATCGCCAGGTAAAGCTCCTCGGTAATTCCTTTCTGGTTACGGCCGGAGTCCAGGATCGCCTTCAGTTTGGGGCCTTGCTCCAGTTTGCGCTGGATGTGGCTGGAGTTGAGCAGGTGCAGCCACTGCGCGGGGACGGGCTTGTTGTCCCGCTCATTCTCCATGCCGGTGGCGCGGGCCGAACGTCCGAAGAGGGCCAGGAACGGGCTGGTGATGCTGCCGTCGGCGATGGCAATCGCGGGCATGTCCGCCGGGAGGTAGGTGAAGGGCTCCGGGATGGGGCTGGTGTACAGGTCCGACGTTCCGGTGATCGCGTTGATCGCATCGATCAAGACCTCCGCATCCAGGCGGCGCAGCGGATAGCTCGCGAAATTAGCACTGGCTTCCGCCGAGTTGAACCGCGGCATGGAGGAGAGCTGGTACGCCGTCGAATTCAGAATCAGGCGGTAGAGGCGTTGCAGATCGTATCGGCCCGCGATCAGTTCCTTTTCCAGATGGGCCAGCAGGGCGGGATTGGCCGGCGGGTTGTCCGGCCGGATGTCGTCCGGTTCGTGGATGATGCCGCGGCCGAGCAGCCAGGACCAAACCCGGTTGGCGATGTTGCGGGTGAACCAGGGATTCTCCGGCGTGATCAACCAAGCGGTGAAGGCTTCCCGGGGATCACGGTTCGGCGGCAACTCCACTGCGGTGCCATCGGGGCAGATGGCCCGGTGTGGCCGGCGGGCGGCTTGCGCCGGAGGACCGGCGGGCGTCGCGCTGCCGGGGGTCTGACCGATCGCGGCGACCGCGGGGCGGCCTGGTGCGAGGTTGTCCCCTAACGCGCTCGTGCCGAGCGGATCCCAAAACACATGCTCCTCCTTCCATTCGCTGGTGGGCTTGTAACCGACCTGCGAGAAGAACACCGCCAGGCCGGCGAGGCGGTCGGCCGGCCAGGACTCGGTTCGCGCACCCATGAACGTCAGGGCCGCAGCGGACGCGAGGCCTTCGGGTTTCCGGTTCTGGACGGCGCGGTAGAAGTTGACCGGGCCCACGCGGAAATTGCTGCCGCTGGAGGTGAGCAGTTCGCGGGCGAACTGGTCGTAGGGTTTGTTCGCGGCGAGGGAGGCGCGGACCCAGCGGTGATAAGCCTGGGCGGCGTTGGGCCAGAGGTTGACGGGAAATTCCGCTTTGATCCGCAGCAGATCGCCCCACTTCATCGCCCAGTAGTCGGCGAACTCATCCCGCGCCAGCAAGCGGTCGATCAGGTGGCGACGCTTGTTCGCGGTGTCGGGATTCTGGATGAATTCCCGGGCCTCTTTCGCCGTTGGCAGCGTGCCAATCACGTCGAGGTAGGCGCGCCGGACAAACACGGCATCGGAGCAAAGGACCGGCTGAAGGCCCAGCTGCGTCAGCTGGCGGAAAACCAGTTCGTCAATCTGCCCCGCCGGAATCGGAGTGACCGAGCTTTCAAAAACGCTGATCTCGGTCCCAGGCGGCCCGACCCCCGCCGCGGAGGCGACCGCGAGAAACGCAACGAATGGAAACAACCGTGCAATTTTCATGCTGGAGCGCTCGGACTGGAACCGCTGGGAGAAGAAGGAATCTTCGACAGAAAGGGATTGCCGGGCGGCCAACGCCCGGCGCAGCCGTATCGTCCTCCAATCCACCGCCAGCGTCTGCGCGTTGCTTGACCAAACTCACGCGGAAATTGCGGGGGGGCGGGCACGGTGGATCGCGCGGCTGAGCAACTCCACGCCAACCGCTACGGGGTGCCGGAGATTCCGAAGCCAGTGCTGATTGGACGCCGATGGGTGCCGGGCTCGACGGCGCCGGGCCCCAAAGGTGCCTGCCGGCGCAGCGTCAGGAGTGGCGGAGTCCGTCGGCGCGACGGATGAAATCGTGGGCAAATGCCGCGCACAATTTCCGGCGAACTGGCCAAGATCTGGTGAGTCAGGGCGGGAAAATCGTGCTAAAATGCCGAAGCAGTCCCCTGCTGGTCCGGCGCCGCGCCGGCCGGCCCCTATCTTTCTTATGGCTCCAACAACGACGAAAAATAAAAGCGCCGGCCCGGTTGGCGATGGCCGCGTCGCGCTGGAACGGCGGGCGCTCGAGCTCGCGAAATCTTGTCCGGCGGATCTCTCAAATCCCCGCGAATGTCCCCTCTGTGAAGTGCGACTGCTGCCGGCTCGCGCGCGCCGGGTGTGGATTCACCATCTCAGCCTCGACGAGTTGGAATACCTGGCGACGTACCACACTTGCTGTTACGTGGAGAAAATGGCGGCCCGCGTGCGGTGAGTCGTCTGCACGGGAACAGCGCGAGCGGGCGGACGGGCCGGCGGGCGCGTGACCCCGTCGCAACGATCGAAACGTTGGCGGCAAGACTGGAGCCTGGCGTCGGATGGTCGGCGCGAGCCTGCTTCGGCGGCGGTTGGGAAACCACGCCCCAGGCGGACAAACCGCCGGCGGGCGCGGCCGAGCGGCTCCCTGCCCTCCGGGCTATTGGTCCTGTTTCTTTTTCGCCGCCTGCGGGGCGGCAGCCGGGGCCGGCTTCCGTAGGACGACCGGCACGGCGTTTTGCTGCGGGGCGCCCGGTGTGGTGCGGCCGTCGGCGACGAATTTTTCCAGCAGCTTCGTGAGACGGTCCACGACCCCGGGGTTTTCGGCGGCGACGTTTTTCTGCTCGGCGATGTCGCCGTCGGCGATGCGGTAGAGCTGCGTCTCGGGGAGGCCCTGTTTGCGCGCCTCGGGATCGCGCGGGGCCGACCAGCCGCCGCTGCCGGGGCAGAGCGCAAGTTTCCACGGGCCCCGGCGGATCGCGAAGGCGCCGGTGATGGTGTGATGCACAATGGCCTCACGGGCGGATTTTCCCCGGCCGGTGAGATTGGACAGGAAGCTGAAGCTGTCCTCGCCGGCGGTGGCGGGCACGCGGGTGCCGACGATCTCGGCGCAGGTGGCGAAAACGTCGGTGAGGCAGACGAGTTGATCGCTCACGGCGGGCTGCACCTTCGCCGGCCAGCGCACGAAGAACGGCACGCGGTGGCCGCCGTCGAAGATATCCGCCTTGTGGCCGCGCAGCGGGCCGCTCACGGCGTGGCCCTTTTCGGCGAGTACCTCGATCTTCGCCAACGGCGAGCAGCCGTTGTCGCTCGTGAAAACAACCAGCGTGTTGTCGGCAACCCCGGCCCGGTCGAGCGCGGCGAGGACTTCGCCGACGGCTGAGTCGGTCTCCATCACGAAATCGGCGTAGAGGTTCAGGCCGCTCCGGCCGATCCACGCCTGGTTGGGAGCGATCGGGGTGTGGGGCGAGGCGAGCGGCAGGTAGAGAAAGAACGGCTGGCCGGTGCGGGCGCGCTCGGTGATGGTGTTCACCGCCTGGCGGGTGAATTCAGGCAGGACCTGTTCGACCTCGAAGCCGGGCGCGGCGGGGCCGACGCGACAATTCTGGTCGTAGCCCGGATGGAGGGGAAAGGTCTTGTCGACGGTGGGTTGGACGGTGACGCGGTCGTTCTCGATGAACACGTAGGGCACCATGTCGAGTGACGCGCTGATCCCGAAGTAGCGGTCGAAGCCGACGCTGGTCGGGCCGTTGGTGACGGGCTTGGTGTAGTCGACATTGCGCACCTGCTCGGCCGTTTCGATGGAGAGCTCGCTGATGGATTTTCCGGGCAGCTTCACCCAGTCCATGCCGAGGTGCCATTTGCCGATGGCGGTCGTGTGATAGCCCTGCTTTTTCAGCATCGAGGCGATCGTTTCGCGGCCCGGTTCGATCAACCGCGGGGACAAGCCGCCGAGGACGCCCGACTGCAGTTTGGTGCGCCAGTTGTAGCGGCCGGTCAGCAGCCCGTAACGCGTGGGTGAACAGACCGACGACGGCGTGTGGGCATCCGTGAAGCGCACGCCCTCGCGGGCGATGCGATCCAGGTGCGGCGTGGCGATTTTGCCGGCGGGATTGTTTGCCCGCACGTCGCCGTAGCCGAGGTCGTCGCAGAGGATGACGATGATGTTCGGCTTCGGCCCGTTCGACGAGCTCAGGGCAGACAGGCTCACCGCCGGCGGTTGGTCGGCGGCGACGGCGGAAGAGGCGAGGAAGGCGAGACCGACGAGCAGAAAAGCAGGGAGAGAGCGGAAATTCATCGGAGATGGAGAGAAGAGGAGCGGAGAAGCGGGTGGCGACAGAAAATTCAAAAGCCGGAATCGGTCATCTAAACTCTCGGAATTTTCATCGGTGGGACCGATGGGCGACGGGTTAACCGACGGCAAAAATTTCCACCGGTTCGGCGCGGCCCTTGACCGGAACGGTGCCGAGCGGGCGGGTGGTCGGGGCCGGCGGGCTCCCGGCGGGCGACGGAAGCTGCCGGCAGGCGGCCAGGGTCGCGGCGCTCGTGATGATGTTGGTGTGAAATTCCGGAGTGCGGGTGAGCGACTGGAGGCGGGAGGCGACGTTTACGCCGTCGCCGATCACCGAGTAATTGAGGCGGCGGGTCGAACCGATGTTGCCGGCGACGACGCGGGCGGTGTTGACGCCGATGCCGATCGCGAGCGGGGCGATGCCTTCGGCGGCGAGTTCGGTGTTGAGCGTCACGAGAGCGCGCTCCATCGCGACGGCCGCGGCGAGGGCGCGGTCGGGCGCGTCGTCCTGCGCGACGGGAGCGCCGAAGAGGGCCATGATCGCGTCGCCGATGAATTTGTCGATCACGCCGCCCTGCGACTCGATGGCGGTGCTCATGCGATCGAGGTAGCGATTGAGCAGCGCGAGCAGTTCGGGTGGCGTGAGATTTTCACTGAGCGTGGTGAAACCACGGAGGTCGGCGAAAAGGATCGTCACCGCCCGCTCCTGGCCGCCGAGGGCGGCCCCGTCGCGGAGAAGTTGCGTCGCGACTTCGGGGGAGACGTTTTTGTCGAGCAGATCGCGCACCTTGTCGCGTTCGGCGAGGCCGCGCGACATCTGGTCAAAGGCCTCGGAGAGGCGGCCGAGTTCGTCTTCGCGATAGGACGTGTTGCGGACGCGGTAGTCGCCGGCGGCGATGCGGCGGGTGTGGCCGACGAGGGCCTCGATCGGGCGGGTGAGGTGGCCGGCAAAGCTGAGGCTGAGGAAGACCGCGAGCGCCAGGCTGCCGGTGGCGGTCAGGAGCAGCAGGTTTTCCGCTTCGCGGGCGGGCCGCAGTTTTTCGTCGAGCGAGTATTGCAGGGCGAGGGTGGCAAACCGGCCGTCGCCCGCCGGGAGCCGGCGGGTGGCCACCAACGCCGTCTCGCCGGCCAGTGGCACCGCGACGCCGAGTTTCGATTCACCGAGCGACGGGAGCGCGGGGGCGAGTGCGGCGACCGTGGCCGGTGGCAAGGTGGTGGCGAGCGGGTGATGCTGGTGATCGAAGAAGGTGAGTTCGATGCCGGTCTCGGCTTTGCGGGTCCGGGCGAAGTCAGCGTCGATGCGGAAACCGATCACGAGCCAGGCGACCGGTTCCGGGGCGCGCACCGGTGCAATCGCGAGCGAGTAGAGCTGGCCGTCAAAGTAGCCGTAGCCGTGCGCAGTCTGGTTGGGGCTCGGGTCGGCCTCGGCGCGTGCGACGAGCTGGTCATAAACCCGGCCCTCCACCATCGCGGGGGAGGTCGAGGCGAGCAGTTTGGCTTCGACCGTCAGCGCCGCCACGACACTCGCCTTGGTCCAGATCTGCAGGCTGGGCAGCGCGGAGCGAAGCGTGGGCACGTCGATGTCGCCGGCGAAGAGCTGTTTGAATTCGTAGCCGCGCGCGGCGATGGCGGCGGCGGCGGCGAGGAGTTCGTTGCGCTCGGCCACGACCCGGTCGAACGCCATGGCCGCCCGGAGCAGTTCCTCCCCGATCAGATCCCGGGCCTGGCGGCGATGCGCCCGCGACACGATCAACCACGTGGCGAATTGCGCGGCCACGACCACCAGCACGAAGAGCAGCAGCAGCTTCGCGCGAAAACTTCGCGGGCGCAGCTTCACTTGTAGCCGCCGGCGCCGCCCTCGGGCGCCCGCCGGATGCGCCGGTCGACCCCGAGCAAGACCGAGATAATCTGCGTGGCGGTGTCGTTCGGCGCGATGGTAACCTCGCGCTGCAACATGGCCTTGATCCGCGGATGCCAGACATCGAGCCGGTAGCGGCCGGCCGGCAGACCGGAGAGCGAAACGAGGCCGTGGTCGCCGCTTTTCGCGAAGTGGGGGGTGGCGAGCACGACGACGTAAGCCGACATCCAGTCGTGGATGTTGCAGCCCAGGCTGACCACGCCCGGTTGGTCGAAGAGCACGGCCTCCTTGCTCTCTCCACGGAACAGCGGGAGATCGAATTTCTTCGTCTTGGAAATGGAATACACGTGATGCTGCACCTTGTCGCGGTTGGGAAAGACCACGCGCGTGCCCACGACAATGGCGGTGACATAGGGTCTGAATTCCTCGCCCTCCTGGGTGACGGCGAGTGGTTCCGCCGGCGGCGTGAGCCCGGGGGCCGCGTCGAGCGGCACGAGCGACGCCACGGCGTCGGCGACCGGCCCACCCTTGGGGTCTTTGATTTCGATGCGCACACTGCCGCTGTTGGTGGCGGCGGCGGCAGGGAGGGTGAGGACGAAGGCCAGGAGAGTGAGGGTGGGCAAGCGCATGATGGAGGAAGGGAGTGGCGAATTGCGGGCAGTCTTGTCCAGGAGCGCAGGCCGGGTTCAGAAGCGATGCAGCACCTGCACGGTCCAGACATCCTGCCGGTATTTCACGCCGACCTTGTTGACCGAAAAGAGACTGTCGTAGCGGAGCGGCAGCGAGGTATTGCGGCCGATTGCGGGCGAGAGCTCGAGCCACCAAAAACTGATCCGACCGTCGACGAGGTACGAGACCCAGCGGGGGCCGTAGGTGCCGGTGACGCCCCAGTGGATGGTGTTGTAATAAGTGGAGATGTTGCTCCCGAGCGCACCCGAGAGGGCGCGGGACCAGACGGCCGCCGAGGCGTTGGCGGTGAAGCTGCCCCAGAGGCGCCCGTTGCCGTGGGTGAGCGACCAACGTTCGTTGAAGTCCCAGGTAACGGTGCCGAAGGCGCGGTGGTGCTTGGTATCGAAGATGGCGTTACGGGCGTAATGTTGCTGCCAGTCACCGGTCGCCGCGACGCGCCAGGATGGCGTGAGCCGCTTGGCGAGGCGCAGGCCGGCGGTGGCGGTCCAGCCGTCGCTGGCGTCGAGCTGGGCGGCGCGGGCGCGGAGCCCGGCGTCGAGCGAGAGCACGGGCGCATAGGCGCCGAAGCCGAATTTCTGGCGCACCTGCACGGCGGTTCCGGCGGTGAAGGTGTCGAGCTTGGTGTATCTCGGCACGCGCTCGAAACCGACGCCCAACTCGCCGCTGGTGACAAACCCGGTGTGCCATTCGCGCAGGAGCGAAAGCGCGGTGTTCATTTCGAATTTTTGCGCGTCGCGCCAGTCGGAGGCGGCCGAGGAACGCGAGATATTCTCCGCCCAGGCGGTCGAGGCTTCCATGCGCAGGTTCATCGCAGCGGCCTGGGAGCCACCGAACGCGAAGAGCGCGAGCGAAATGCAAACCGTGGGGCGCGACATGGGAGAACCAAGCAGAGGAAAATGGCCGTCCCGCTGCAACGTTTCTCTCGTCCGGCGGGGTGCGCCCGGAACCGGGAATCGGCGGGAAACTTCGCGTTTCGCCAAAAAACCGACGGATCAACTTGTCACGTATTACGTGACAAGACCGCCGGGGCCCCGGGTTTTTTCTCCCGGTCCGAGGCGAAGCACAGCGCCCCGGTGGGGCATTGGTGCACGACCTCGGCGGCGACCTGCTGCAGACCCTCGGCCACCGTGCGGTTGAGCGCCGCGCCGATCCGGACCTCGAAACCGCGACCGACAAACGTCAGCCCGAGCGGTTCGCGGGCGAGCTCCGTGAGCTTCACGCAGATTCCGCAGAGGATGCACTTGCCCGGCTCAAAAATCACGCCGCCGAGCTGCACCTGTTCCTCAAAGGGCCGGCGTTTCGCGCGGAAGCGGTCGGCGTTGGCGCCGTAGACCTGGCCATAGTGCTGCAGGACGCAGTTGCCCGAGGAGCGGCAATCGCAATGCAGGCAACGCGACGCCTCGCACTCGGCTTCCTGCCGGCTCAGGCCCGCCGCGCACGCACTGCACGGCGACGCTTTGGCGCGAAGACTTCCGTGCTGGAGAAAAGTCCTCAGCTCCCCGGGATCGAGCCGGCCCATGATGCTGCTGAACGGCTTGTCGGGGCGGCGCACCGTGGCCCCACGCAGGAAGAGATCAACGCAGTCGGCGACGGCGCGGCCCTCGGCCAGAGCCCGGACAAGGTGCTTGACCGGCTTGACCGCGGCGCCGGCGGCAAAGACCCCCGGCAACGTCGTCTGGCAGGTGTTCGGATCCGCCGCGAGGCCGTGCTCCGTCACTGGCACGCCCAGGGCCGCGCCGTCGGCTTTCGCCTCCTCGCCCACGGCCAGCACCACGGCATCGTGGCGAACCGACAACTCGGCCAACGCGAGCGTCCCGCCCAACTCCGCTCCGCCGTGAAAACGAACTCCCAGCGCCATCACGCCGTCGAGCTCGGCCGAGAGCACGTGGTGCGGCAAGGCCGTTTCCTCCAAAATGCGCAGCGAACCGCCGGGGCGGGGATGGCGATCGAAGAGGTCGACGGCATGGCCCTGCCGGCGCAAGAACCACGCCGCGGCGAGGCCGGTGGGCCCGGCGCCGATCACCGCCACCGAGCGGCCACCGTCGCGCGCCACCGGCGGCCGGTAGGGCTCCGCCTGGGCGAGGTCGTGATCGGCGACGTGACGTTCCATTTCCCGGATGGCCGCGGGGTCGTCGTTCGCGCCGCGCCGGCAGCCCTTCTCACAGGGATGATGACACAACCGGCCGAGCACGGCCGCCAGTGGCAGGGACTGGCGCACGGTGGCGGTGGCGGCGCCGAGTTCGCCCGACTCGATCTGCCGGATCATCACGGGAATGTTGAGCCGGAGCGGGCACAGCAAATTGCAGGGCGAGAGGCAGTCGCCGACGTGATCGCTGAACAGCAATTCCAACGCGGTGCGACGCGCCGTGTGCACCTCTTCGGTTTCGCTTTCCACCACCATCCCCGGCGTGGCGACCACGCCGCAGGAGGGCACGAGTCGGCCGTTGATTTTCACGAGGCAGACGAGGCAGGTCGTCAACGGGCCGCATTGCTCGAGATGACAGAGCGTGGGGATGTCGAGGCCGAGCTGGCGGGCGGCGGCGAGCACAGTTTGCCCGGGGGACACGGCCACTTCACGGCCGTCGATGTGAATCGGCACGGCACTCATGTCACCTCCACGGCGTGGTAGGGGCAGACTTTGCGACAGGTGTCGCAACGCGTGCAGCGGTCGAGGTCGATGGTGTGCCGGGCGTACGGTGTGAGCGGAATCGCGTCCACCGGGCAGTGCTGCGCACAGAGCGTGCAGCCGGTGCACGCGTCCGTGATCCGGTACTTGATGAGCGCGGTGCACCGGCCGGCGGGGCAGCGGCCCTGGAGGTGGGCCTCGTATTCGTCGTGGAAGTACCGCAGGGTCGTGAGCACGGGATTGGGTGCGGTCCGGCCGAGCCCGCAGAGGCTGCCGGCACCCACCTGGTGGGCGAGGCGTTCGAGTTCCTTGAGGTGCGAGCGTTGCGCCCGGCCGGTGCACAGGCGTTCGAGCAAATCGAGCATGCGCTTGGTGCCGACGCGGCAGAACGTGCATTTGCCGCAGGACTGAGCCTCGGTGAACTGCAGAAAGTAGCGCGCGATGTCCACCATGCACGTCGTGTCGTCGAGCACCACGAGGCCACCCGAGCCCATGATGGCGCCGACTTCGCGCAACGACTCGAAGTCCACCGGTGTGTCCGCCAGCCGCGCCGGGACGCAGCCGCCGGAGGGGCCGCCGATCTGCACGGCCTTGAACCGGCGGCCGGGCCCGACCCCGCCGCCGATCTCCTCGACGATGTCGCGAATCGTGGTGCCCATCGGGACTTCGATCAATCCGCCGCGGCGCACGTGGCCGGCCAGGGCGAAGACCTTGGTCCCTTTGCTCTTCGCCGTGCCGATGCCGGCGAAGCGCGCGGCGCCGTGGCGCAGGATCCACGGCACCATCGCGAGAGTCTCGACGTTGTTCACCAACGTGGGTTTTCCCTGGATACCGGATTCGGCGGGGAACGGCGGGCGCAGCCGGGGCATGCCGCGCCGGCCAGCGATGGACTCAATCAGGGCGGTTTCCTCGCCGCAGATGAAGGCGCCGGCGCCCTCGACGATCGAGACGTGGAACGGCCGGTCCGTGCCCAGCAATCGCGCGCCGATCCAGCCGCGGCGATCGAGGAGCGCGAGGGCGGTCCGCACCCGCCGCACCGCGAGCGGATATTCGTGCCGGATGTAGAAGATGCCCGCGTGCGCTCCGGTGGCCAGCGCGGCAATCGCCATGCCCTCGATCACGCGGTACGGAAACGATTCGAGGATCATGCGATCCATGAACGCGCCGGGATCGCCTTCGTCGCCGTTGCAGATGACAAATTTTTCCGTGCCGGGCTGGCCGTGCATGATCCGCCATTTCTGCCCCGTCGGAAATCCCGCTCCGCCGCGCCCACGCAGACCGGACTGCTCCACGGTGGCGATCACTTCCTCCGGCGGCAGGCCGCCCAGCACCCGCTGCAGCGCCTCGAAGCCCCCGTGGGCGACGTATTCATCGAGGTCGAGTGGATCCAGGTGGCCGAAATCTTCGGTGGCGATGTGCACCTGGCGCCCGAGAAACGCGTTCACGCCGGGATCGCGCATCGTCAGCTCGGCCTGCGCCACCTGCTCGCCCGGCGGCGCCACGTCGAGCAGCAGGCCGTCGAGCGCCCGCTGCCAGAGTTGCGTCGCCCGGCCGACGATGCCGCGCGGTTGGAAGTGCCGCCGGATGAGCGCGCTCGCGTGATCCGGCGTGAGGTCGGCGTAGAAGCGCTTGCCACCTCCGGGCAGGGCCACCTCGATCAGCGGCGTGCGATGGCACATGCCGACGCAGCCAACCCGCTTCACGTTGATCTTGGCTCCCGAGCGGGCCGCGCTGTCGTGCAACGCGTGAAACAGCCGGTCGCTGCCCTTCGCCATGCAGCACGAGCCGAGCCCGACGTGGATGGTGGCGTTCGTTCCGGCCACCGGTGGTGCCGCTTCCTCGGTTGAACGCAGCTCGACGGGCTGCACCTGTTGCGCGAGAAATTCCCGGACCATCGCCGGCACCTGCTCCGGTTTGGTGTGGCCGATGGTCGTGCCGTCGATGGTCACCACCGGTGCCAGGGTGCAGCAACCAACGCACGACACGGGCTCCACCGTGAACTCGCGGGCCGCGTCGGTGTCGGTCCCGGCCGGGATGTGCAGGTGCAGCCGCAGCGCCTCTTCGATCCGATCCGCGCCCGAGACGTGGCAGGCCGTCCCCTTGCAGACGCGCACGAGGTGTTTGCCGACCGGCGCGTGCCGGAACATGTCGTAGAACGACGCCACCCCCGTTACGTCCGCGGGCCGGATCTCGGTCAGCGCGCACACGTGCTCCAGCGCCTCCTGCGGCAGGTAGCCATAGTGGTTCTGCAACCGCTGCAGGATTGGGATCAACGACTCCGGCTTGCGTCCGATCTTCGCGATGGCCTCCTCGACGGGTTGGAGTTCGACGGTGGACATGGCTCAGGGTCTGGAGGCGGGTGTCGCGCTCCCGTTCAGGCAGAAAAGATGCTTCTCACCGCGCAGGTACAGCCGCCCGCCGGCGAGCGCGGGCGAGGCGTAAACTTTTTCTCCCAGCCCGTTGCGGGCGAGCTCGCGGTACTCCGCGCCCACCGCCGCCACGATGGTCGTGCCGTTGGTGGCAGTGACATAAAGCCTGCCTCCGAAGATCGCCGGCGAGGCCTGCACGCCCGTATCCAGTTCCTTGCTCCAGACTTTCGCGCCCGCCTTGGTCTCGAAACAGAAGAGGTCGCCCCCGCTGTTCACGGCGAAGGCCCACTTGCCGTCGCTGACGGGGCTCGTCACGTCGGGCATGCTCTCTTCCGTATGCCAGGCGACATGCGTCGCCGTCACATCACCCGCGCCATCCGGCTTGATCGCGATGAGCGAATGTTCGGGATTAATTATGAGGACGAGTCCGCCCGCGAAAACCGGGGAGGGCGTCACTTCGCCTTCCATCACCCTCGCGCTCCACAACTCGGCCCCGTCGGCAAACGCATACGCGATCGCCAGGGGCACGCCGAGCGTGATGATCTGCGTCCGGCCCGCCGCCTCGACGACAATCGGCGTCGCCCACGAACTGGAAATCGGCCGCGTTTTTTCCCAGAGCAGGCGGCCGCTGGCGCCGTCGAAGGCAAAGAGACGGGATTGCTTCGCGGCGCTCTCGCCCTGATCATACTGCACGATCACGCGGCCCTGCCACACCGCCAGCGAGGTGGCGTGGCCGAAGGGATTGCGCGGCACGCCGAGATGCCTGGTCCAGGCCACCCGGCCGGCGAAGGTGACGGCCGTGAGATCGCCGTGGCCGAAAATCGCGTACACGTGCCGGCCGTCGGTCGCGAGTGTCGACGCAGCGTATCCAGTCTCCTCCGACAGATCGAGCGCCGCGGCGCCCGGTCCCGGCGGGAGCGCGATGACGCATTGCCAGACCAGGGCCCCGTTCGCGGTGTCGAAGCAGAACACCACCCGTTGGTCGCGCGTCGCGCCGGACACAAACACCCGGTCGCCCCAGACAATCGGGGAATTGAAGCCCGGGACGGGCACGGCGGATTTCCAGGCCACACCCGCTCCGGTCGCCGCGTCCCAGTGCAACGGCGCCTCCGGGGCCGCGGTGCCGCCGCCATCGGGGCCGCGGAAGCGCGGCCAGTTGCGGGCAAATTCCTCCGCGGATGGCAGGGGAGGCGTCGACGCCGACCCGGCGACGGCGGTTGCCCCGCCGCCGGGCGGACGGGAAAACTGCGAGCGCACGCCCCAGCTGACGGCCAGCAGGCCACCGGCGCAGGCGGCGGCGGCGAGCACCACGGCGCGCCGGGAGTGGGCGGCGCGCCGCGCGGCGTTGGCCGCGGCGGCGGGGTCGGGCCTGGGCTGCGGCAGGCGTTTCCGCGCCTCGCCGGCGGTTTGCAGGGCGAAGACCAGCACGACGGTCCCGGCCAGCAGCAGCCAGCCGCCGGTCGCTCCCAGTCGCAGCCGCCGCACGTAACTCTGCCGGAACTGAAAATCCAGTTCCCGGATACGCGTCTTGACCGCCTCGTCCTTGGGGGCCTGGCGCAACTGCTCCTTGAGCTCGAGGAGCTGCGGGGATTTCCACGGATCGTTCGTCGTGGCCGTGAAGTGCAGGGTGAGCAGGACCGTGGCGACCGTCAGCACGAGGGCGGCCGCGACGCCGGCGGTGGCGACGGCGGCGCGATGAATCGTGGTGGGTGACGGGGGCGTCATGGTCGGTTCGCGGGTTTCTTGGATCGACGGCTTCCAACTGCCGGGGTGCGGCGAAGCCACCCGGGCGCTTGGCAAGCGCCCCTCCAGAAATCGGATCGAATCAATGAGCGGTGGAGCCCGTTGTCCCCCACGGGCGGAGTGGAGAGCGTACGGCGCAAAACCCGATGAGGACATCGGGTTCCACCTTTCAGTGGTTTCGAATTCAGGGGTAAAACGCACATCGACAGCATGGCCATGGCTAAGTCGCAATGGTTGCGGCGGGCCCGGCGGATGCGCCCGGCACCGCGGCCGCGGCGGAGCCGGCCGGTTCGGGCGGCAGGCCGAGGCGGAGGCGTTCGTTGGGGCAGGACAGGAAACAGCGGGCGCACGCCACGCAGGCGCCGCGGTCCGGTTCGAAATCGGTGCGAGTCACGCGCAGCGAGAGCGCAATCAGCTTCAGCCCGACGACCAGGCCCGCCCAGCCGCCGAAGAGCCAGCCCGCGAGCGCCATCCGCTGGCGGATGTTCCGGGCCGACGCGAGCAACGTATCGGGATCGACCGCGGCGCGTTCCAGCGACAGGGCCTCCGCGGTCATGGGGGGGAAGTTGGCCGGTGACTTTTCGTTGCCGAGGTAACGCTCGGCGAGCGCGACGGTGGGATGCAATTGCGCCGCGGCCGGGCCGAGCCGCGATCCGAGGAGAGCACCGGCGGCGATCAGCAGCGGCAGGCCGAGCAACCACCAGGTGAGGCGCCGGCGCTCCACGGCCGGCGTTTCCGCCGGGGCACCCGCGGGGGTGGGTTCGCGCATCGCGCCATAGGGACAGGCGTGTTCGCAGAGCCGGCACTGCGTGCAGACATCCGGGGTGACCCGGATGCGCCACTTCGCCGCCAGGGCGGCGAGCCGGAGCAAGGCGCCGTAGGGACACAAAAAACGACAGTAGGGGCGGCCGACAAACATGCCCACCACGACGAACGCGGCGCCGAGGGTGAGCAGGGTCAGCGATCCGGAAAGCCGGAAGAGCGGCACAAACGGATCGTAGCGGCAGATGATGAAACCGCAGCCGGTCGCGGCGAGGATTGCGCCTGCGCCCAAAAACAGAAACGGAATCACCCCGAGTCCGTGCTCCAGCCACGCCGGCACGCGCAGCGGTTTAAGCAACACCAGATCCTGCAACGCGCCGTGCGGGCAGACGGCGGCGCAAAAGGTGCGTCCGCCGAAGAGGGCCACCACGATCGGCCCGAGGAAGAAGGCGAGCACGGTCAGCGGGATCGTGTAAGACCGGTCGAACAGCGTCAGCGCGACGTTTTGCAGCGAACCGATCGAGCAGATGCAGCCCTCGCGATAGAAACCGAAATAGCCCAGGGAGAAGATCGACAGGACGGTCATTCCCCGCCGCGAGCGCGAGCGGTGGGCCAGCCAGGTGGCGACACCCAGCGCGGTGACGAGGACCGCGAGATCGACGTACTGCAACCCGACCAAACGCGCGGCCGGCGTGGTGGTCCCCGGCAGTTGATGACCGCCCTCGAACTCCGGCGGTGGGAAACGGGATTGCGCCGCGGCGCCCAGCGCCCAGACCAGGCCGAGGAAGAAGAGCGCGCGGCGGAGCATGACTAATGCGCATCCGTCTTCAGGCGGTACGGCTGGCCCACCGGCACGCGCTGGATGGCCTCGGTCGGGCAGGAGCGGGCGATGGCGCATTCGTTGCAGTTTACGCAACGGTCGTGCCGGATTTGGAGGAAGAGGGAACCGTTGCCGAAGCGCGCGCAGCCCTCGACGCACTTGGCGCACCCGATGCACCGTGACTCGTCGATCGTGTATTCATAATACGGATCCTCGACGTAGGTGCGGATGATGGCCGCGGTGGGGCAGAGCTGGTTTTCCGCGGCGGTCGTCAGGGCGTTGGGTTCGGGCTCGAAGTAGCCGGTGCAGAGCTGGCAATAGCCGCACAGCGCGAAGGCGTGCACGCATTTCACCGCCGATTGCTTCAGGACGCACTGGGTGGCGCAGTTGCCGCAGTTCACACACTTCGCCGGATCAATCTGCCACACCAGCGTCTGGGCGCCCGCCCGGGTGGCCAGGAGACCCGCGAGGCCGCCGGCCCCGACCAGCGCCAGCGCGCGGGCGCCGGCGCGCAGAAACTGCCGGCGGTTGACCGGCGCACCGCCCGACCCGGCATTCATGCGCGGGCCCCCGGTTGCAACGTGCGCACCTCGCCGGTCACGCGGTCCAGAATATGGATACGCCCGCGTGAGTCGACGGCGACATCGAGGCCGCCGCGCGTGCAGTCGTTGGGATTGGTACATTGCCGCACGTTTTCCGCGAAGGTTTCCGTGCCCGCGACGACCGATTCGAACGTGCCGTCGGGGCGGTGGACCTTCACCCGCGGGAGGCCCTTTTCGCAGGTCACGGTGCGGCCATCCGGCAGCAGGGTGAGGGCGATGGGATTGCAGCAGCCGCAGAACCCGTGGATCGCGGCGGACGCCTCGCCCCAGGCCAGTTCGAAATCGCCGTCGATCGTGTAGGCCTCGACGCGGTGCCGGCCGGTGTTGTTGATCCGCAGCAGACCGTCGGCATGCAGCTTCACATCCAGGAACGGACTGGGCAGCACGAACCCGGGCACGCCGCGCGCCGGATCGCGGGCGCCGATGCGACCGAGCACGCGGCCCGACCGATCATAACGCCAGACGAGGCGCTGGCCGGAATCCGCGGCGAACACGTCGCGATCGGAAACGGCGAGGCCGGTGAACCACGTCTTGGGTCCGGGCGCCGGCCAGTCGGTCTGGCGGCGGCCGGCGGCGTCGAAGATCGCGAGGCGATCGGTGAGCCCGACGAAGAGCACGCCATCCAAGGCCACGCCAATGCAGCGCACGGGAGCGCCGAGCTCGAGATGGGGGCGTTCGCCGGTCGCGGCCCATCGGAGGATCTGCGTACCGGCGGCCACGTAGATCGTGTCGTCGGGTCCGATGGCGAGCCGGCGGGCGTCTTTGATCGGACAGGTGCGCCGGCTGACCTCGTGCCAGCCGATCAGCTTGGGATCGGTGCGGCTGAATCGTTTCACATCGTAGGCGAATGGGTTGGTTTCGGCGGCATGGGCGGCCGTTTGGGCGTAGGCGGAGGCTCCGGCCCAGATGGCGCCCCGGGCCACCTTTCGCACGAACTGACGACGGGAGAAGGACGGATCGGATGGGGGCGTTTTCATGGCGGGCGGAGGGGTGGCAGGGGTTTTGGGTTGGCGCGCTTGTTCCGAGGCAGGTTGCAGCCAAGGGAGCGGGAGCATTGGGAGCATTCGCCCGATCCCGGGCACACGGAACCGGTGAGCGGGCCGCGACGGGCGACGGTGGACGCGACCAGAGCGCCGAGCCCCGCGAGCACCGAATAACGAAGAGCGTCGCGGAGAAACTCCCGGCGTGGTGCTGACGCGTGGGACTCGGTCTGGGGCATGACGTCATGATGCCAAATGATGCGCAGTTTCACTGCGCACCCGTTGCCCAGCTTGCCGCAGATGTTGGCGGGAGGCAGGGTGGTTCACTCTGCGGCCGCACTGATATCAGGCGGGAAACTCCCGATGGAAATCACGGTGACTGCCGATCCAAACCCAAATCCATTCCTCCCCGTTGCGCCGCGCAACGGCGCGATAGTTGATCGTCACCCGAACGGACCAAGCCCGAGAATCGTTGCGCAACCGCTCCAGGTGGAGACTGGGGTGAGCCTGGTTTTCGCGAAAGCGATCCTGGTTACTTCGCCGCAACGTCGAGGCACACCACCCGGGTGAAATCGCGCACAATCAGGCGGCCGCCGGCGAGTGCCATCGGGCCCCACGATTCGCGGCCCTTGAGCACTTGGGCCTTTGCCAGCAGGTTGAATTTTTCCGCGGGCGCCTCGAACAGGCTCAACATTCCGTTGTCGTTGAGCGCGAAGCCAAGTCCGGCCGCCACGAGGAATGGGCCCAGTCCAAACTGACCGGCGGCGCCGCTGGACCAGACCAGCTTGCCCTGGGGGTCGAGGCAAACGAAGTGACCGTTGGCCCGGATGCCATAGAGCCGGCCCTGCACTACCACCGGCGAGTGTTGGGTGGCGCCGAAGGTTTCCGGCGGCAGGCGAAAGACGGTGTGCGGCACGATTTTCCCGGCGTCTTCGCGCAGCTCGAGCATCAGGCTGCCCGCATTGTAGCCGCCGGAGAGAAACACGCGGCCCTGCGCCAACACGAGGGGTGACGGCACCGTGGCGATGCTGATCTTCCACTCGGTGGTGTCCCAGAGCAACGTCCCGTCGTTTGCCGCCACGCCGACCACCCCGCCGCTGCCGCAGTAGACGTACATGCGGCGTCCGCTCCATTCGAGCGGCATGATCGAGGAGTGGGTCATCTTCCAGCCGCGGGGATTCGGCGTTTTCCAAATCAGTTTGCCCGTCGCCAGTTCGACGGCGATTAGCAGAGCCCCGTTGCCTGCCGGGGCGAGAATCACCTTGTCGCCATCGATCAGCGGGCATTGTCCGGTGTACCACGGCGGCACCGTGGCGCCGTATTCGCGCCCGAGGTTGAGGCCCCAGCGCAATTCTCCGCTCGCGGCATCGGTGCAGACGACGTGGCACTTCGGATCCATCGCCACCACGTACGGATCGGAGACGGACGGCACCGTGCGGGTCACACCGTGGTTGCGTTTGACCGCCAGCGGATACGCGTAGCGCCAGATCTCGCGACCGTCGGCGAGTGAGAGGCAGCGCAACGCGCTCTGCCGATCGGCGCGCGCATAATCCATCAGGAAAACGCGACCCCGGTCCACCGCCGCGCCGCCATAGCCCTCGCCGACCTCGATCGACCACAATTCGCGCGGGCCCGCCGGTCCCCACGTGCGGGCGAGCGGGGTTCGCTCCGGGCTGACGCCGTCGCGATTGGGTCCGCGAAAGGCCGGCCAGGAACCTTCGAGCGCGGCGGCCTGCGCCTCGCCCGGAAGGCGCTTCCCCGCGAGGACGGGATTCGTGCCCGTGGCTCCTTCGCCGTCGGGAGCGCGATCAGTGCCGGGCTGGCGGGGTTGGAGGTCGCCGTAGCCGGACCACGTCAGCCAAACCACCAGCGCCGCGATCGCGGCCACCGCCACGAAAACGGGGGCGTGGAAGCCGGAGAACAAACTGTTGCGACGTGACATGACGGACGACGGGAGTGCCTCCCGCCGAGACGCGGGAGACAAGCCGGAAGATTCATCGGTGCGTCAGATTGATCGAGTATCTGCGGGCACAATGAGTGCGTGAAGCTCCGTTACTCGACGAACCCCGTCGGCTGGCCGCGAGCGACCCTACTTTTTCGCGGACTTCCCCGCATCGGCACACGCGCCGACGATTTCGTGGAAGCGGTCGTGGAGCTTGGTCAATGTCGCGGTGGCGCACGGGGGCGGCGGCAAACCCGGTGGGGGGAGCGCCCGGGGTGGCCGCTGGGAAAACTGACCGCGCCGACCAGTTGCGCCTGGCTCAGCCCGCTGGCGAAGGCCGCGACGGACCGCTGTGAAATCAGCGCCGCGTCGATGAGCCCGCCGGCCGCTTCCGGCGGGGCCGCCGCGGCTGCTTCGCGCCGAGTCCAAATACCACGATTCCCAGCGGCGGCAGCGTGACGACGATGGCGTGCGGCTGTCCATTGATGGGTTCCGGCCCGGCGAGGAGCGCGGCGCGGTTGCGGACGTCGCCGCCACCGTACTCGGCGGCGTCGCTGTTCAGCAACTCCACGTAGCTTCCCCCCAATGGCACCCCGAGACGATGCTCCGCCCGCAGCACCGGCGTGAAATTCACCACGACCACGAGCGTCTCCGCCGCGTGGCGGCTCCGGCGGATGAAAGAGACCACGCTGCGATCCGCATCGTCGCAGTCGATCCACTGGAAACCCTCCCAGCTGAAATCGACCTCGTGCAGCGCGGGATGCGTGCGGTAGAGCTGGTTCAAGGCCTTCACGTAGGCCTGCAGCTGCCGGTGCGGCGCGTGCGCCAGCAGCGTCCACTCGAGTTCCGCGTTTTCATTCCACTCCTTCCCCGGCCCGAACTCGCTGCCCATGAAGTGCAGCTTCTTGCCCGGGTGGGCGTACATGTAGCCGTAAATCGCCCGGAGATTGGCGCAGCGCTGCCACTCGTCGCCCGGCATTTTCGCCAGCATCGAGCGTTTGCCGTGCACCACCTCGTCGTGCGAAAAGGGCAGAAGAAAATTCTCGTTGAAGGCGTAGACGAGCGAGAAGGTCAGTTCCTGATGGTGATGGCGGCGGTGCACCGGATCCTTCTGCGCGTAGCGCAGCGTGTCGTGCATCCAGCCGAGATTCCATTTCAGATCGAAGCCGAGGCTGTCCGCGATCTCCCGGCCCGTCACGCGCGGCCACGCCGTCGACTCCTCCGCGATCATCAGCACGCCCGGATGCTCGCGATGCACCAGCGCGTTCAACCCTTGCAGGAAAACCGCCGCCTCGAGGTTCTCCCGCCCGCCGAGCACATTCGGCACCCAGTGCTGCCGCGAATAGTCCAGATAGATCATCGACGACACCGCGTCGACCCGAAGGCCGTCGATGTGATACTGCTCCAGCCAGAACACGGCGTTCGACCGCAGAAACGCGCCCACCTCCGCCCGCTCGAGGTTGAACGACAGCGTGCCCCACTCGAGATTCTCGCTCCGGCGCGGATCGGCGTGCTCGTAAAGCGGCGTGTCGTCAAAACGCGCCAGGCCATGAGCGTCCTTC
>SXGU01348975.1_pt1 | contig 37815 bp, 51 predicted proteins | sample 3174531 | NCBI WGS metagenome assembly SXGU01 (sample SAMN11356863, study PRJNA531348) | freshwater metagenome | isolation source: freshwater sample F1-140 | place: China: Fuxian Lake, Yuxi | collected 2017-12-25 | reverse complement strand
GCTTGGGAACGGAACCACATCCTGGCGCACCTCGAGCGCCAGCGCGGCTGGTTCGGGTCGAGCGCCATGCTGCTGAACGTGGTCATCGACGAGATCCGCATGGGCAAGCATCTCGAGCCCGTGGAGCCGTGATGCTGCACGGCATCGACTCCTGGAGCGCCTACAAGGTCGACTGGCCGCGCCTCCGCGCGGACGGGTTCCGGTTCGCCTACCTTCGCTGCACGGTCGGAGAGTCCACCGTCGACGCCGCGTACGCCGCGAGCGTCGAGGCAGCGCGCAAGGCGGACATCATCATCGGCGCGTACACGTACCTCTACCTCGCGCGACCCATCGAGCCGCAGGTGCGGCACTTCCTCGCGTCGTGCCGGGACGTCGGCGGCATGGGCGACATGCCCGTGGCGCTCGACCTCGAAAACCCGTTCCCGTGGGTCGGCGCGCGCGTCACGCTCGACCGCGTGCTCGCGGCGGCCAGGATGTGCGAGGAGCATTTCGGGCGCAGGCCCGTCATCTACACCTCGAGCGGGTGGTGGGCCAACCTGGACGCGCTAGCGGGCGCGACCCTCGAGGAGCGGGCCTACCTCGCATCGTGCCCGTTGTGGGCGGCGGCGTACCGCTACGATCCGTGGCTGCCGCCCGAGGACCACGTGGGTCCGAAGTTCGGGCCGTGGGCGCGGAGCGTGATCCATCAGTTCAGCGGCGACCACTCGGTGCCCGTGGCCGCCGTGACGAGCGACGGGTGCCCGGGGCGCACGGGACCGAAGGGCGACGGCCCCAAGCATACGCAGCCGTGTCAGCGCGTGGACCGCAACGTGTTTTTCGGGACGTCCGAGGAGCTCCGCGCGTTCGCTGGCCTGCCGCCCGAGACGACGGCGGACACGGAGCGCGAGCCGGGTCACGTCGTGGGCGTCGTGGACATCGACGCGGCCGTGCGCCAGACGCAGAGCCTCCGGGACAGCCGGGACGCCGACGAGTAGCGCCGGAAACACGACGGCGCGCGGAGCCCCGGTGGCCCGCGTTCTTCCGGCGACTTTCCGAAGGGTCGGGGTACACCACGGGTACAACCTCCACATTATTTGCGATATTTACGGCCATTTTGTAGTTTGCACCCGGATTGAAAATCCGCGTGTCGCCGGTTCGATTCCGGCCCTCGGCACTGGATTTCCCGCTGGATCCGTCATCGGCGCCGTCCACGGAGTGCGCCCCCGTGCGCTGGTCGGGGTACACCAGGGGTACAGGCCGCGACCCGCTCCTCGACGAGCCTGGCGAGCTCCTCGGGCGGGAGGCGCCCGTACACGCGCTCCACCATCCTGGAGTCGCGGTGGCCCATCTGCGGCGCGATGAGTTGCGGCTCGACGCCGTGCTCGCGCATGAGGGAGCCGAAGGTCCGGCGGAGATCGTTCGGCGAGACGCGCGGGAACGCGGGGGTCCTCGAGCACGCCTTGCAGTCCTCCACCGTCCGGGCTGGCCCGCCCTCGTGTCGCGCCCACCGGCGGGCCGCCTCGCGACACCTGGAGCACATCGAGAGGCGCCTGCACGCGTCCGCGAGATCACGGCGCACGCTCGTCCACGGCGCGAACAGCTTGCCGCGGTGGTCGGCGGCGGAGAGCGCGAGGGCCAGCCAGCCGCGCGCGTACGACGGAACGTGGACGGTGCGGCGCCGGGTCTCGCGCTTCGTCCCGCGGATGAAGACGCGGCCATGCCGCGCGTCGACGTCGGCCCGTACCGCGCTGGCGACCTCGCTGGGGTAGCTCGCCCCGGTCGCGAGCAGGAAGGCCACCACGGGGCGCCGGCGAGGCGCGAGCTCGGCCAGGAGCCGGTCCGCGTCCGCCTCGCTGAGTCTCCTCGTGCGCGGCTCGTACCGCGCCGAGAAGTCGGGCATCACCTCCTCCAGGTCGCGGGCGTACGCCCCGTGTCGCCGGGCGAGCGCGAGGGTGCGCCGGAGCGTCACGAGCTCCTTGTGCACGGTCCCCCGCGCCGCCCCCTCCTCAAGTCGCTGCGCCACGTAGCCGTCGATCGCCTTCGCCGTCAGGCGACGGAGCGGCGTCTCGGCACCGAAGACGCGCTCGAGGTGGCGCGCCTTCTGCTCGTACATCTCTACCGTGCCCGGGGCGCGGCCGGCGCTGCGCCGCTCGACGAGCATGGCGTCGATGGCGCGCTCGACCGTGGTTTGGTTCGCGGCACGATCGGAGGGCGCGAACGCCCGCTGCTCGAGACGTCGCCACTCTGCGATCGCCGCGCGCCGATCCGTCGTCCGCGTCGAGATCCGCTGGCTCCGCCCTCCCCCGGGAGAGCTGACGCGGCACCAGTAGATCCCTCCTCGAAGATAGACGGGCGCGCGCATGGGCTCTCCTCGTGACGTGCCATCCAGGCCTTGAGCGCGGCCTCCGAGACCCGGATGCTACGCCCGATCACCAGGCGGGTGCACTCCCGTGCGATCTCGTACGCGCGCGAGCGGGAGACGCCGAGCTGGGCCGCGATCTGCGCTGGCGAGAGGTAGGTCACGGTCCCCCTGCGTCAAGCTGTCGGAGCACCGCGGGCGGCACCCTCCAGAAGCCGAGCGCCCCGAGACATGGGACGAACGGGAGTGGGCGCACGTCGGCGAGGACGAAGCCGTACTGCGCGTCGAAGTGCCAGCGCCACATGCTCCCCGTGAGGCCGTCGCCGTCAGGGTAGCGGCGGAAGGCGGGCGGGATGTCGTTCTGCGGGTGCACGACGTCGACGAGGGTCGCGCGGCCGACGATGCCGCCGCGCTGCAGCTCGCCGAACTCCGGGAGGATCGTCAGGCCGCACACGTCGTCGACGACCTCGCTGCACACGTCGTAGTCGTCCTGGGTCATCTTCTTCGCGGCGTGGATCAGGAACTCGCCGCGGAACTTGGTGTTCCAGCGGCGGTTCTCGATCGTCTTGCCGTGGTGGATCACGGCGTGTGCCCACGGCTGCGTGAGGGAGAGGGCCTTCACGCCGCCCAGCCCCGTACGACAAGGTCAACCATCTTCGGGTACGCGGCCGACGCGGGCAGAATCCGACGGGCGGCACGGTCGATCGCCCACGCGTACTTGTGGTTTCCGGGGTGGCGACCCTTGCGGGTCAGGCGGGCGATCCAGTCGTCGAGGTCCTCGTCAGCCCGACGCGGGCTGTAGCTCGCCAGCATCGCCTCGACGTACCGCCAGCCCTGATCGCGGACGCGGAGCTTGGCGATCGCGCGCGCGTGGAGCGTCCTCCCGTCGGGGAGGAGGCGGATCGTGTCGCGTCGCGCGCGCCCGAGGTACACCGCGTTGTGCGCCTGGTAGATGGTGCCGACGTGCCCGCCGAAGACGACAGCGCCGTCGGCGCGTGCGCGCGGCATTGGATCGCTGAACGAGACGACGCCGCCGACGCCAGCACGGCGCAGCAGCTCGAAGGCACGGCCGAGGAACCACGTCTCGCCGTTGCCGGGCACCTCGTCGAGGAGGACGAAGCGCCCGAGCTCCACATTCGCGTCGACCCCGTCGAAGGGGCGAAGCGCGAGAGGGTTGCTCGGGACCGAGAAGACGGCCACGCCGACGAGCGCGGCGCCGCGGTAGAGCCCGTAGCGGAAGCGCTCCGCGGGGTACGTCCCGGAGTAGTGGTGCCGCGCGACGAACGCCTTGGCCGTCCGGTCGTCGGCGATCGCGGCGACCTCGTGCCGGTGCGTCGCGATCACCTCGCCCGCTGGGCGGTACGTGTCGCGTCGATCGCGCCATCGCTGGTTCATACGACCGCGGCCTCCGAGCCGAAGTCGAGCACCGTCTGCGCCTTGCGTCTGGACCGCACTGCGCGCCCATCCCACGCGCGGACCTGGCGCACGAGCAGATCGCAGACGTACGGCCACGGGTCCGGCGTCCAGGAGCACGCGAGCGCGTCCTCGCGGTCCTCGTGCTCGTGGCCGCATGTGCCGATGCCCTGCCCGGACTCCAGCACGGCGATCACCGTCCAGCAGAGGCGGGCGGTCATCGGTCACACCTCGGGTCCTGCTCCTCACCCGTCGGCCACGTCGTCACCGGCTGCGCGAACTGCCCGCGCCGCTGCACCGCTTCGAGGTGGGCCCTGCAGATCGCTCCCATGAGAGAGAGCGCCTCGGCGTCGTTGAGGAGGTACTCCACGTCGCCGATGGTGACCCGAATGTCGCGCGTCATCGAACGAACGCCCCCGGGCAGGCGAGCTCCTCGAGCACCATCTCCCGCTGGTGGGCCTCGCGCAGGACGCGGCGGAGCTCATCGGTCTGGCCGCGGAGCCGCCGGACCTCCGCGACGAGGGCGCGCACGTCCTCGAGGCGCACGTCCGTCCGGCACCCGCCCACGACGGCGTACCGATGCGCCTCCGCCTGGGCCTCGATGAGGTCGAGCGCCTCCTTCGTCAGATCACCCATCGGCGTCGTCCTCCTCGTCCCCGCCTTGGAGCCACCGCGGCGCCTCGAACGGGATCGGCGACTGGCAGAACCCCGGCCACTGGGAGCTCTCGCGGTACACGTGGAGCTTCTCCAGCCACAGCGAGACGGAGCGATCGGCGAACGCGATCATCTCGCTCGTGAGCTCCAGGTCGACGAGATCGAACGGCCCGCGTGTCTCGACGCAGAGCAAGAAGAGCCCGCTCGGAACGATGCCGTTCGCGCGCGCACCGCGTGCGTAGAAGGCCAGCTGCTGCGGGTACAACATCCGCATCGCCTGGCGCTGGATCGCCTCCGGGAACGCCGACGAGCAGGTCTTCAGATCCCCGATGGCCCCCGCGGCGGTGATGATGTCCACCCCCGACGTCGCGAAGAGGATCCCGTCCTCCTCCCACGTGAGCGGGACCTCCGTGCGCGCGCCCGCGAGACGCTCCCGCGCCACCGGGTGCTCGAGGACCGCGGAGGCGATCTGCTCGCCCATGTCCCACTCGCTCGCGGTCAGGATCTCGGCGCCGACGTTTCCGGCCTCGAACGCCTCCCACTTCGCGCCGCGCCGCTGGCCTTCGTACCTCACGAGCGCTCGGGCGCCCTTGCGTGGGCCGAGCACGAGGTGGTGCACCAGCGTGCCGAGCTTCATCGCGGGTGTCGGCTCGGTCGGGTTGTGGACGGCGTATTGGTAGTGCTTGCCGGAGAGCGCGAGGGCCTTGAGGGTGCTCCAGTTCACCGGGCGCTGGCGCGGCGCGGCGGGGGCCGCGAGGAGCGGACCGTCGATCTCGGGCAGCTCCGGCGCGTCGTCGAGGGCGAGGGCGCTCACGAGGGCACCTCCCACGCGTCGCCCTTGTCCTTGCGGTACACGCACGGCGTCCCAGGCGGGCACTCGATGACGATCGCCGTGGAGTACTTCTCGCGCTCGACGCGCACGGGCCACGGGATCTCGCCGTCGTCTTCGCCGTGATCGGGGTCGCCGTGGACGGTCGCGACACCCAGCAGCCACCCAACCCCGTGAACGTCGTACTGCGCGATCACGTAGAGCCCCGCAACGTCCGTGCCGATGCGGAGCGTCACCGGCGTGTCGTAGCAGCCGATCTCGCCGCGCACGTCGCCCTCGATCTCCACGTTGTCGTCGCTGTAGCCGTAGATCCTGATCACAGCTTCCCCGCGCAGTTCTCGACCCACGCCGCGAGCTTCCCGATCTGCTTCGCGATCTCGGCCTCGGCCTTCCTCCCACGCTCCGACGCGCAGGGGAGCGGCTTCAGGTTGCGGATCATGTTCGCGTACGCGATCAGCTTCTCCCTGTCCGGCGCAAGCTGCGCCGCCTCCGCGCGCTCCGCGGCCTCCCTCGCGATCTGCTCCTGCTGCGCCTGCTCGATCTGCGCCTGGTACTCGAGCGCGGCTGCATGAGCCTTCGCCGCGCCGGCGGCCTTCTCGGCCTCGAGCCGCTCGGCTTCCTTCGCGCGCAGCTCCTCCTCGAGGATGGCCTTCTCCGCCGCGGCCGCTTCCTCGCGGGCGGCCCGCTCCGTGGCTGCCGCGTGCCGCTCCGCCGCGGCCTCACGCTCCCGCACGATGGCCTCCGCGCGGAGGCGCTCGTTCTCGGCGGCCGTCTGTCGCTCCCTCTCCGCCCGCTCGGCCTCCACCCTCGCCGCCTCCGCCCGGGCGGCATCCCGCGTCTCCGCGGCGATCCGCTCCGCCTCGACGCGCACGAGCTCGGCCTGCCTCGCCGCTTCCTCGCGCGCGGCCTTCGCCTCCTGCGCGCTCCGCAGCGTGAGGGCCCACACCTCCTCGGTCGTCTCGCCCAGGTTCGCGTACGCGATCGGGTCCGTCCCCAGCACCCGGAGCGCCTCCTCGCGGGCCTGCCGGAGCTGGAGCTTCCGCGCCTCCTCCGCGCGCTCGGCGAACTTCTCCTGCTCCAGGAGGTGCTCCTCGAGCGGCTCGATCAGATCCTTCAGCACCGCGAAGATCCCGTCGATCGCCTTGCCGCGCCGCAGCCCGTCCTCCTTCAGCCGCTTCCTCGCCTTGTCCGCGTTCACCCGGATCTCCCGAAGCGCGAGGCGGCTCTCCCGCGCGAGCTTCATCTCGCGGACCTGGACGACGTCGGTGACCTGGATCGCGCGCGCGGTCCGCGCCCAGCGGTCCGCGTCGGCGAACATCGTCTCGAACGCGCGACGGAGCGTGAGCGCGGACTCCTCGTCCAGGCCGCTCGTGTCGAGGCGCACGAGCGCGGTGGTGGGTTGCTCGCCCTGAACGGCCTGTGTCATCGGTCTCCTCCTCCGTCGCTGTCGTCCCCCGGCTCGCGCATCCCGGCTTCTTGCTCGGCCCGCATCGCCTCGTCGACGTCGGGACCGTCGCCAAGCTGCTCGGCTGGGCCCTGGGCTCGCATCGGGCGGACCCTGATGCCCATGACCTGCTTGCCGTTCTTGCTCTGCACCTTCGTGGCGAACAGCGTGATCTTGACGCCGATCCAGCGAAGCACGTCCTCGGAGCCGGCTATGTTCGAGATCGTCTCGGCGTTTGTCGCGTTCGTCACGAGCGGCTTGGTGACGCCGCGGAAGTAGATGAACGGCCGGTGCTCGCCGCGGGGCTTCTCTCGGCTCTTCACGAGCCCCTTCTCGACCCGGACGATCTCCAGCGTCACGTCGCGCGGCTTCCCCTCCTTGTCGCAGAGCGACCAGCTCCCCAGCGTGTCGCGGTCGGTCATCGTTCTCCAGTGCGGCATCAGCTTGCCCTCCCGACGGTGATGCGCTCGATCGCTGAGTCGCTCCAGATCGTCATGCCCTGCTGGATGTTCCCGCTCCCGTCCGCTCGACGGCGGTACACGTCGACAGGCCACTCGTCGCGGAGTGTCGCGGGCAGGAACCACGTCGTCGCGCGACGGAGGAAGCCGACGACGATCGGGTGCTGGTCGATGGCCATCAGCTCACCCTCCTCATTCGCGCCCGCTCGCACGACGCCAGCTTCCGCCCGCCCATCTCCTCCAGCTTGCCGCGGCAGAACAGGCACACCCGCTCGGCCCCCTCCGGCTCCGTCTGCTCCCCGCCGCACGTCGCGCACGTCAGGGTGACGTCGTGGCAACGGGCCCACGCGCGGTCCACCGCCGCGACGAGGCGCTCCGCCGTCTCGGGCACGAGGAGGTCGCCGTGCAGCGCGCTCTCCGCCGTCTGCTCGCCGATGCCGACGAGGGCGGTGACGTACGACGCGTGGCCAAGCTCGGAGCGGAGGCGGCGCGCGCGGAGGACCGTGGCCGCGGGGAGGGGGATCTTGTGGCGCCTCATGGGCTCATCTATAGCAATAGCGAATTGCGAAGCAAGGAGTTTCTTCGCTATTGCAATAATTTCGCGCCTACGCTTCGTCGAGGAGGGTTCGTCCGATGGCGCGACGTTAGTTTGGGTGCCGCGGTACCCAAAGCCAGTTCGGGGACGCACGTACCCGCAGGCCTACGAACGGCCTCCTCGCTCGATCAGCCGCACGGGCGCTGGGCGTGGCCGGAGGAGCGGTGTTCTTCGTGTGGGCCGTGCTCACGCGGCCCGCGCTCTCCGCGCCACCGGCTACCCCTACAGCCGCGTCCGTCGCAAGCGCCACCCCGGTGGCCAGCGGGCGCGCCGGCACCGCCGCGCAGAACAGAGGGTCAGACGTTGATCTGCCCGGTGCCTCGGGCGGCTCCGTGAACGTCCGAGGCTACACGCGGAAGGACGGCACGCACGTGAACGGGTACACGCGCCGCAAGTAGATCAGACCTTCGCGCTCTCGGGCCTCTTCTTCTTCGCCGCTGGCAGGAGCTTCGGCTTGGCCGCCCCCGCCACGACCGAGCGCCTCACGAAGCCGTGCAACTCCAGGGTCTGCGCGAGCTGCTCGGCAAGCTCGTCCGTCGGCGCGTCGAGCCCGAGCAGATCGTCGATGCTCCGCTGCGTCAGCGTCCGCAGCGCGAGGAGCGTGTTCAGACCGGGCGAGCGCGAGCCGGACAGCAGCGCGGACAGGTTTCCCTGCGAGCAGTCGAGCATTTTCGCCAGCCGCACCTGGTTGACGTTCTGCGTCTGGAGTAGCTCCCGGATGATCGTCGCAATCCGTTCCTGCATCGCGCGTGGCACGCGCTTCGTCTTCACCATGATCATGATCTGCGCCGCTTTTCTGTCGCTATGGCGAAAGACGCTTGCCCGGTCGGTTCTCTATTGCTATAGCGAATGACGTGAGATCCAAGGGTGCGGCGAAGCTCGTGGCGTGGCGTGAAGGCCTCGGACTGAACCAGTCGAAGGCCGCCGAGAAGCTCGGCGTTGGCCAGGGCACGCTGAGCGAGTGGGAGGCCGGCAAGAAGAAGCCGGACGTCGATAACGCGAACCGGATCGCCCGGGTGAGCCGTGGTGCCGTTCCCGTGGCCCTGTGGTCGCAGGACGAAGACACCACCAAACCGTCCGCCGCCTGAAGGGGAACCCATGCCGCGAGGAACGACGCAACGTCACGGCCGAAGCATGCAGGATACACCTGCACGCGCGTCCCTGTGGTGCGGCACGGCCCTGCATGAACCCGCGACGCCTGCTCACGTCCAGCCTGAACGCCGCGGCAGCGGACGTGCGTGCAGTATGCACCTACCTGCTCACGCGGCGGAACGGCTCGAAAAAAGATCGTCGATTTCTCCCACCTGCACGGAGGCGCCGTGACCTGGCCGCAAGCCTTCGCCTTCGTGGGCGCCATCTGCGGGCCGCTCTTCTGCCTGGCCCTGCTCGCGAGGTGGTCGCGATGACCTCCACCCTCCTTCTCGGCGCCCTCCTCCTCGTCGTCGGCGTGGCGCACCACCGCGTGCGGAGCCGGTGCCGCGACCTGGAAGCCGAGATCGCGGCGGCGCGGGAGCGGATCGCCCAGCTGGAGACGGCGGCGGCGATGCTGCGTCCGCGGCCGGTGCCGCACGTCCTCGACGCACGCGTGAACGCGATCGGGGGCCGGGCGTGACGAGGGCACCGTACCCGCCCGCGCGCCTCCACGTCGTGCTGTACCGGACACCCGGCCAGGCTGACTACCTTGGGGCGTACCGCACCCGGCGCGAGGCCGAGCAGGGCACGCGCGATGTGCGGGAGATGCGCGCGTTGAACGGGCACCCCGAGACGGAGGCGATCTACCTGGGCATGTACCTGCCACGGGGGCTCGCGTGATGGCCGTCGTCGCCCTGGTGCTCGTGTCCGTCGTCTGCGTCGTGCTCCGTCTCGCGGAGTCGGAGGAGTGGCCGTGATCGGCTCGTTGTCGCGGCTGGACTTCGGGGCGTCGCTGCGCCTGGCGCGGAAGGGCGTGGGGCTCACGATGGGCGACGTGGCCGAGCGGGCGGGCCTGCAGGTGCTTGAGGTGTCGGAGCTCGAGCGAGGGCGGTCGTCGCATGGCGTCGCCCGGTACGTCGAGGCTCTCGGCGTGTCCCAGGTGGACCGGGGGCTCCTGCTCTCGGCCGCGAACCTGGCCTGGGGGCCTGGAGGGCCGGGGTGATGGCGTACCTCGCGATCCTCGTCCTCGCCGCCTTCTCGGCGTCGCTCCTCCCGATCATCTCCGAGGAGGATGGGGCCTTCCGCGTCGAGCTCGCCGGCGCGATCTACCGCGGAGCTACGACCGCGCACGAGGCGCGGCTCCTCACGAGCATTGCGCGGTGGGAGTCCCACTACCGCGAGGACGTCGCCGACTGCCGCGTGACGGGCGGTGCCTGCAACGCCGACGGGTACGGCTGCGACGTCGGCCCATTCCAGCACCACGCCGAGACCCGTGCCGAACGGGAAGAGGTCTGCGGGTCGCTCGAAGGAGCGGTGCGCGTGGCGCTCGTGGACGTGCGGCGGTCTTACCACGTAGCGCGAGAGCTCCCGGAGCCGGAGCGCCTCGCGGTGTATGTGGGCGGACCGCGGTGGCGCGACGAGCGGTCGCGGCGGATGTCGAGGACGCGGTGGGTGCCGTAGGGCGAGGAGGATCGAGACCATGAACGACGAGAAAAAGGACGAGGGCGTGCGGAGCGCGGCGGTGCTGCTCACGCAGGTGGACGATGGTGCGCTGAACGCGGAGCTCAGCGAGGCGATCCACAAGACGGTGAACCAGCTCTACGAGATGGCGCACCAGCAGGCGAAGGACGCGAAGGGGGAGGTGACGCTGAAGTTCGGCCTCTCGGTGAGCGAGAAGGGCTTCGTCGCGGTGCGCGGCACGGTCGACACGAAGGTGCCGAAGGCGAAGGGCGCTGCGGGGCACTTCTGGATCACGCCCGGGGGCAACCTGACGCTCGAGAACCCCCGCCAGCAGAAGCTCGGCTTCCGCGACGTGAGCGGACCGAAGACGGCGATCGACGTTCCACCCGCGGCGACGGCCGCCCGAGACGTGTGAGGAGGCGGCCCATGACGAACCCGGTGGTGAACGTGACGAAGAAGAGCGAGGCGGAGGCGGTGGCCGAGCTCGCCGCGAGAGGGGCGGCGGTGCAGCTCCTCACGGTGACCGACGATAGCGCCCGCACCGCTCAGGTCCTCGTGACGAGGTCCGATCGCGGGGCGCTCGAGGTGGCGGGCGTCAAGGCCTTCCTCGACGCGTACGACGACTTCCCCGAGCGCCGGAAGGGGGTGGCGCGGCTCGGCGATCTCGCGTCGTTCATCTCGCACGCGAGCCGTTTCAAGAGCGCGCACAGCGCGATCTTCGCGGACGACACGCGCGGCGCGCCGAAGCTCGTGAGCGTGCTCAACTACCACCCGCAGGGTCCCGCCTTCGAGGGCCCAGACGAGCGGCCCGCCGACTGGTGCGACCACCGCGGGGTGTACGCGTTCCCGCTCAGCGACGAGTGGGTGGCGTGGAACAAGGACAACAAGGAGGCGCTGTCCCAGCAGGCCTTCGCCGCCCTCGTAGAGGGCCGCATCCTCGACGTGGTGGAGCCGGCGCTCGCCGGGGAGGCCGCGAGGAAGGTCGCGGAGGCCATCGGCGCCACGCTGGCGAGCCCGGCGAAGGTGCTCGAGCTGTCTCGCGGGCTGTCCGTCCGCGTGGGCGCGCAGGTCAAGAACGTCGTGAACCTCGGGACCGGCGAGGTCCAGGTGAACTTCGTGACCGAGCACTCTGACGCCGACGGCTCGCCGCTGAAGGTGCCCGGGGCGTTCCTCGTGGCGATCCCCGTCTTCCGGAACGGACCGCTGTACCAGCTCGCGGCGCGCCTGCGGTACCGCGCGAAGGAGGGGGCCATCATGTGGTGGTACGAGCTCCACGGGGCGGACCGCGTCTTCGACCACGCGTTCCGCGAGGCGTGCGACACCGCGGCGCGGGACACGGGGCTCCCGCTCTTCGTGGGCACGCCGGAGGCCTGACGGATGGGCCTGCAGACGCTGCCTCGCTCGAAGACCGTCGAGGCCGTCCTGGTCTGGGCGAGCGCGGAGGTCTGACGCGCCGTGGAGATCACCTTCTGGCCGCGCCTGAGAGATCCCGTCGGACGACGTGTCAAGGCGCCGTGGGCGGCGATCTGCGCGCGCCTCTCCGCCCCGCGGCCGCCGCCTGCGACGAAGGAGGACAGCCCCGGCTTCGCGTTCGCGACGTTCCGGGACGACCGGCGGGCGCTGGCCAACGCCCTCCATGTGCACGCCGTGGGGCTCGACATCGACCACGACGCGCCCGCGTGGCCCGTCCTTGCGGAGTTCTTCCGGCTCGTCCCGAGCTTCCTCCACACGACGTGGAGCAGCCGGCCCGAGGCGATCCGCGCGCGCTGCTTCATCCCGCTCTCGCGGCCCGTGGACGCCGCGGAGTACCGCCGCGTGTGGCGCGCTGTCGTCGACCGCGCGCAGAGTAAGGGCCTCGCGCTCGACACGTCGACGAGCGACCCGTCGCGGCTGTGGTTCCTGCCCGTCGGCATGTTCCTCTGCGCGGTCGGCACGGGCAAACCGATCGACGTGGAGGGGGCGCTGCGGGCTGTCCCGCCACCGGCACCTCCCGCTCCGCTGCCCCCGCCCGCGTCCCAGGGAGACGTCGAGCTCCGCGCGCTCGCCTACGTCGCCCTGGCCGAGCCCGCCATCTCCGGGAGCGGCGGGCACAACATCACCGTCCTCCTCGCGCAGCGCCTCGTGCGTGGCTTCGCGCTCGACGACGAGACGGCGTACCGGGTGATCGCCGAGTGGAACCAGCGGTGCTTGCCGCCGTGGAGCGAGCGGGAGCTCCGCCGCAAGCTCTGCGAGGCCCGCGAGCGCGGGACCATGGCCGTCGGCTCCCTGCTCGCGCGAGGTGCCGCATGAACCTGCGCGGCTTCCGGCGGCGCGAGTACTGGGCGGCGAACAGCCTCCACGTGCGCCCGCCCGCTGTCGGCGACGTCGTGCACTTCGAGGGCTGCGTCCTCCACGTCGCGGCCATCCACGACGACGTCGCCGAGCTCCGCGAGGGGCCGCTGCGGCTCCGGTGGACGGGCGAAGGGTGGGTGCGCGCATGACCGCGACCCCCCGCCCCTACCAGACCGCCGCGATCGAGCGCCTTCGCGCGCTCATCCGCTCCGGCAAGCGCCGCGTGCTCCTCGTGTGCCCAACCGGCTCGGGCAAGACCCTCACCGCCGCCATCATGATCCTCTCGGCGATCGCGCTCGGGAAGCGCGTGCTCTTCGTGGCCCACCGCCTCGAGCTCATCGACCAGACCTGCGCGACGCTCGCGCGGCTCGGGCTCATCTCGATCGGCGTCATCCGCGCGAGCGACAAGCGGCGCGCACCCGCTGCCCCCGTGCAGGTCGCGAGCATCCAGACGCTCGCCCGCCGCACGCAGTTCGACTTCGATCTCGTGTTCGTCGACGAGGCGCACCGCTCCAGCGCCGCGACGTACACCCGTCACGTGTTCGAGCGCCACAAGGGCGCCGTCATCATCGGCCTCACCGCCACGCCGATCCGCGCGGACGGACGACCGCTGAACGCGCACTTCGACGAGATCGTCCTCGGCGCGACGTACTCCGAGCTCATCGCGGCCGGCTTCCTCGCGGCGCCGACGGTGTACTCCACGCCGATCCTCCCGGATCTCGCCAGCGTCCGTACGTCCGGCGGCGACTACAACCAGGAGGACCTCGAGGCCGCGATGAACAAGGGCGCCCTCATCGGCGATCTCGTCGCGCAGTGGTCGAAGCACCCGCGGCAGAGGACGGTCGCGTTCGCGGTGTCCGTCGCGCACAGCCTGGCCATCGTCGAGCAGTTCCGCGCCGCCGGCGTGCGCGCCGAGCACCTCGACGGGACGACGCCGGAGGAGGAGAGGAGGGCCATCCTCGCGCGGCTGGAGGCGGGGACGACGGAGCTCGTGAGCAACGTCGGGGTGCTGACCGAGGGCTGGGACTGCCCGCCGGTGAAGACGCTCGTGATCGCGCGGCCGACGAAATCGCTTGGACTCTACATGCAGATGGCCGGCAGGATCTTGCGGCCGTGGGAGGGCGTCACACCGCTGATCCTCGACCACGGGAGCAACGTCGACCGGCACGGACTGCCGCACGAGGACCGCGAGTGGAGCCTCGACGGCAAGCCGAAGAAGGGCGGGGCCGCCCCGCTCAAGGTCTGCAAGGCCTGCTTCGGGTACGTCGCCGCGGGCGCCCGGGTGTGCCCGCTCTGCGGCGAGGTGTTCCCGGCGAGCGCGCCGGAGCTCGCGGCCGTCGAGCCGATCCCCGTCGACCTCGCGCTCCGGACGCTGGAGGGTGACTCGGCCGACCTCGCGCGGTTCCGCGCACTCGCGAAGAAGGCGCGCGAACGGGGCTACCAGATCGGCTGGGTCGCGCACCGGTGGACCGAGGAGCGCGAGGCGGTGATCCCGGCGTCGTGGTGGGCGGCCCTCCGAAGCGACGCGAAGCGCGACAAGGCGTGGGCCGAGGCGCGGAGGGAGCGCAGGGCGCGGTTGGACGCAGAGGCAAGCGCGCAGATCGACCTCGCGGAGCGCGTGGCATGAGCAAGCTCGCCACCCGTGCCCCCGCTGGCCTGCCCTCCCTGGAGAAGGCGCGCGCCATCCTCACGCGGTGCCGCACCGTCCAGGAGTGCATGAAGATCAAGGCGCTCGCCCAAGCCGTCGCGTCGTGCGCCGACGCGGAAGGGGCCCGCGACGAGGCCGCCGCGATCGTCCTCCTCGCGAAGGCCCGCGTCGGCGAGCTCACGCAGAAGATCGAGAGGGCGCCTCACGCCAGGGGAGCCGGCCGGGGGAAATGGGCTGTTCCCACCGGGAACACTCCTAAGGGGGACACCCTCTCTCGCGACGGCCTCACCCGGAAGGCCGCCGCCGAGTGCGAGAAGATCGCTGCCCTCAAGGCGTCGGGCCACCTCGACCGCCTGATCGAGAGCGGCGCGACGACGACGGCCGCCGCGGTGGCCATGCACCGGCTCGGCGATGCCCAGCGCGAGGAGGTGTTCGGCAAGCTCGGCGACGATCCCGACGTGCGCAAGGCGATCGGCGCGGTGAAGCTGGCGGCGAAGCGGTCTCTCGCCGAGACGATCCGAGCGAATCCGATCGTCACCCCCGACGCGCGCTACCAGGTCATCGTCATTGATCCGCCGTGGAAGTACGACACGCGCGCGGAGGACACGACGCACCGAGGGAAGAACCTCTACCCCGACATGACGGTCGAGGAGATCTGTGCGGTCGACGTCGCGGGGCGCGCGCAGGAGAACTGCGTCCTCTGGCTCTGGACGACGAACGCGTTCATGCGCGACGCGTACCGCTGTCTCGACGCGTGGGGCTTTCGCGAGAAGACGATCCTCACATGGGACAAGGAGATCCTCGGACTCGGCGACTGGCTACGGAACGTGACGGAGCACGCGATCCTCGCCGTGAAGGGGCGGCCCGTCATCTCGCTCACCAACCAGACGACGATCATCCGAGAGAAGCGGCGCGAGCACTCCCGCAAGCCGGAGGCGTTCTACGCGCTCGTCGAGGGCCTCTGTCCGGGATCGAAGCTGGAGATGTTCTCGCGCGCCGCGCGCCCTGGGTGGGACGCGTGGGGCGCGGAGAAGGGGAAGTTCGATGCCGCGTGACGGCAACCCCATGCGATGGGACTGCGACGCCCGAGGGTGCTTCAATCGGCTGAAGCGCCCAAAGCTAGAGATGTTCGCGGGGTGCTTCGACCGCGGGATCAACTTCGGCGACGTCGACATGCTCGTGGAGGCCAACGACCACTTTCTCCTGTGCGAGTGGAAGCCACGCAAAGGGCCACTCCAGACTGGACAGCGACTCCTCCACGAGGCCATTCTTCGCCTCCCACGCTTCACCATCATCGTGATCCACGGCGACGCCGAGAGCATGGGCGTCACATCGTTCGAGGTGCGTTACCGTACGAGCCGTGAGACTGTCGACGGCGACCTGGATGTACTGCGTGCTCGGATCCGCGCATGGTTCCTCTGGGCCGAACGGAGGGCAGCTTGACGCCCCGCACCACGCCCACCCTCAACGAGACCGACCTCCTCTGGGCCTTCATCTCCCAAGCCCCCAAGGCCCTCCCGAGCGTCCGGATCTACCGGCGCGCCGTCGTCAACGTCCAGGCCGTGCAGGGCTTCCGCGTCCGGGCCGGGATCCCCGGCCAGGCTGACGCGTACGCCCTCTGTCGGGGCGGCCTCCACGTCGAGCTCGAGACGAAGGCCGCGACGGGCCGCCTCGAGCAGGCCCAGAAGCGCTGGCGCGCGTTCTGTCGCGAGTTCCGGATCCCGCACATGGTACTCCGGGCTGCCCCGGACGAGGCGCCCGAGGCGACCGTCGAGAGGTGGATCGACGAGCTCGCGGCGACGCTGCTCTTGAGCGGAGGGCGCGACAAGTGATGCACGGCCCGGAGCCCCACGAGCCCCCTCCGCACGTCCTCGAGGACGAGCCCGAGGAACTGGTGCCCGCCTCCCTGGAGGAGCTCGCCGCGGTAGCACCGCGGACGACCGACCTCGCGAACGCGGACGCCTTCGTGGCCGAGCACGGCCGCGGCTTCCTCTTCGTGCTCGAGTGGAGCTCCTGGATCGCCTGGGACGGGCAGCGATGGGGGAGCGCTGGCGCGCGCGGTCGCGTCCTCGCCGCGGCGGGCCTCACCGCGCGCATGCACCACGCCATGACCCGCACACGCCTCCAGCAGCTCGAGGCGCAGGCGCAGCAGCACGCCATCGCGGGCCGGAAGGACGAGGACCTCGAGGTGCAGATCAAGTACCAGAAGCGCCTCCTCGTGTGGCACGAGCAGTCGCAGAACATGAGCCGCCTCGAGGCCTGCGTCCGCGCGCTCGAAACCAAGCTCACGACCACAGTGAAGAGGCTCGACGCGAACCCGCTCCTACTCAACTGCGCGAACGGCACGCTCGACCTCCGCTCCTACGAGCTGCGCGAGCACCGGCGCGACGACTACATCACGCAGATCTGCGACGTCGAGTGGGACGAGCGGGCCGAGTGCCCGACGTGGGAGCGCTTCGTCGAGCAGGCCATGGGTGGCAAGCTCGAGCTCGTCCTCTACCTCCAGCGCCTCGTCGGCTACGCGATCACCGGCCTGACTACCGAGCACGTCCTGGCCTTCTTCCACGGCGAGGGCAACAACGGCAAGAGCACGTTCGTCGAGGCGCTGCTCCGCATGCTGGGCGAGTACGCGTGCGCCGTCCCGCGCGAGCTCCTCATCGAGGACCGCAACGGAGCGCAGCGCCACCCCACCGAGCTCGCGCGCCTCCACGGGAAGCGCCTCGCCGTCTGCGCCGAGACGAAGGACGGCGACAAGCTCGACGAGGCCAAGGTGAAGGATCTGACGGGCGGCACCACGATCGCCGTCCGCCGCATGAACGAGGACTTCTGGGACCTGCAGCCGACGCACACCTTCCTCATGTGCGGTAACTACAAGCCCGTCGTCACCGGCACGGACCTCGGGATCTGGCGTAGGATCCGCCTGGTGCCCTGGACCGTCATCGTGGCCCAGGAGGACGTCGACACGGACCTCCCGCGCAAGCTGGGACGAGAGCACGCCGGCATCCTGCGCTGGGCTGCCATGGGCTGCCTGGAGTGGCAGCGCGTGGGCCTGGCTGCCCCCATCGAGGTGAGCGAGGCCACGCAGGCGTACCGCGACGAGAGCGACGTCCACGCCGAGTTCCTCGACGAGCACTGCTTGTTCGCGGCGGACGAGAGGTGCCCGCGCCGCGATCTCCGGGAGAGGTACGAGGAGTGGTGCAAGGAGGGCGGCCACAGGGCGCTCAGCCCTCGGCGGCTGGCGGCCCGCTTGAGAGGGCGAGGCGTGGAGAGCCGCGCCATGAAGATCGGCGTGAAGGTCGTGAACGGGTGGGCTGGTGTCCGTCTAATGACCACCGAGGAGCGCAGTGCAGCAAAGGTCACGGTGTTGGTATGAGACTGCTACCAACGATACCAACCGAGGAGCGTGACATGGCTTGGTGGTACCAACGTTGGCAGATTGCATTATACAAGTACCAACCAAAAAACCTCCTATCAATTCAAGCACTTACACTTATTGTTGGTAGGTAGGTAGTAAATAGCCTCGTGCGCGCGCGCACGATCCGACAAAACAAAATCTGTATAGGACCAGCAATGGGCAGTTTTTACCAACCAAGTGCCAACTCTGCCAACCGCCTCCTCCGCCCCAGGACGGGCCGACCCGGCCAGACTCACCACGCCACGACCGGGCCGGCGATCGCCTCGCTCAGGGCAGCCCAGGCGGACGGCGGGGCATCGGCGCGGTGGGGCGAGAGGGGTATACCGGGGCCCACCCATCGAAGGTTGAGGCGCCTCAACGTCGCGATTTGAAAGCGTCGGCACTTACTTTCGGCCCATGACGACCCAGGAATGAAGCATGTCACGCAAGGCAGACCCCAACGTCGACGCGCTGATCGCGAAGCACCACCGGGCGCACCGCACGGAAGCCGACATCGTGCGGCTCCTGGCCAAGGCCGGCATCAAGCGGAGCCTCGCCGGCGTGCACTTCGCGCTCGCGAGGCAGGGTCTCGCCCCTCCACGGAAGGGCGCGAAGGTCGTGGCGCCTGCCGCCCCGGTGGCCGTCGATCCTTCGGTGAAGGCGCCGAGGGCCAGGAGGGCGCCGCAGAAGGCCTCGGCGGCCCCCTCCGCGCCCGACAAGCCGGCGCCGGCCGAGACGGTGGACACCCTGCGCGCGGCCCTGGAGAGCCTCCAGCGCGCCGCCGGGCTCGCGGAGGCGGAGAAGGACGTCGCCCGGGTCGTGAGCTCGCAGAACGCCATCGCGAAGCTCGCCGTCGTGATCGAGAAGTTCGCGCCCCAGCCGCCCGCGCTGGTGGACGAGCGGCCCGACATGATCGCGGCGGCGAAGCGCGCGAGGGAGAAGATGCACGAGCTGCTCGACCGGATGCTGAAGGGGAGGGCAGCGTGAAGACGACCGTCACCCTCGCTCACGGGTCGGACGCCGCCGGCTTCAGCATCGGCGACACCGTGGCCCTGCCCGTCCCCGGAGCGAGCCCCGGGTACGCCCGTGTGGTCGCCATCGCCAGTGCGGTCCTGACGATCGAATCTGCGGTCGTGTGGGGCGATCCGCGCTGGCGCCGCCTGCTCGTGTGGGCCCTGCGTCTCCGGTCCCCGTCCTTCGGGCGCGTGACGTTGCGTGAGGCGTGGACGGGACGCGTCTGGCGATGACCTCCCCGATCGTCGCCGCCCTCTCGCCCCTCGCCGGCCTCCCGCCCGACGTCGCGCACGCCCGTCTCGATGAGCTCCTCGACGTCCTCCCCGTGCACGAGCTCGCGGCGATCGGGTACGACTGGCGATGGTGGTGGGCGCGGCCCCGCCAGGTCCTCCCCGACGACGGGTGGAGATCGTTCGGCTCCCTCGGCGGACGCGGCTCGGGGAAGACGAGGATCTCCGTCTCCTTCGCCCTCGACGAGATCGCCGCGGGCCGGGCGATGCGGGTGGCCGCGATCGCCCAGAGCGAGCTCGACGCGACGAAGATCTTCGTGCAGGGCGAGACGGGCTTCCTCGAGCTCGCTCCGCCGTGGCTCGCTCCGCAGTGGGAGGCGACGACGCGGCGGATCGTCTTCGCGAACGGCGCGTCCGTGATGCTCTACACGGCGCAGGAGCCGGGCGGACTTCGGGGTCACCAGCACCACCTCGGCCTGGCCAGCGAGATCGCGGCCTGGCCGAAGGCGAGCGCGGAGGCCGCCATGTTCAACCTCGACTTCGGGTTGCGCCTCGGGTACGGGCGCCTCGTGTGGGACTCGACGCCGCGGGCGAGGAACCCGCTCATCCGAGAGCGGCTCGCGCTCGCGAAGGCGGACCCGACGCACCACCGCGTCGAGGTCCACCCGACGCGGGACAACATGCTCAACCTGACGGCCGGTGCCGTGGCGCTGTGGGAGTCCCAGTACGCCGGCACGCGGACGGGCGCCGAGGAGCTCGAGGGCACCTACTTCGACGACGCGGAGGACGCGATCTTCAAGAGCGCGTGGTGGGACAAGACGCGACGCGCGCTGCCCGAAAAGCTGAAGCGGCGGATCCTCTCCGTCGACCCGGCGATCACGAAGGACTCGCGGCACTCGGACTCGACGGGCATCGTCGACATGGGGCTGGGCGTCGACGATCAGATCCTCGTCATCGAGAACCGGAGCGGGAAGCACGCGCCGGAGGTGTGGCCAGGGATGGTCGTCGACGCGTACGTGCGCGGCGGGTGCGACCTCATCCTCGCCGAGACGAACCGTGGAGGCGACCTTGTCGTGGCGCTGCTCCGCGTGGCCGTCCGTGATCGCGGCCTCGCCCTGGTCGAGCTCGGCGACAAGGAGATCCCCGGCGCGCGCGCGGGCGTCGTGTACGTGCGCGCGCGTAACGCGAAGCGGAGCAAGGTCGTGCGTGCGGGGCCGGCGGCGGCACTCTGTGAGCGCGGCCGCGTGACGTTCATCGTCGGCGCCCTCGGGGATCTCGAGGACAGGCTGTGCTCGTTCGACGGCTCGGAGGGCAAGCCGGACGACGCGGTCGACGCGTTCGTTCACGGGGTGTACGAACTCGCGCAGCTCGGCCACGAGGCGGTGGACCCCGCCGCAGCGTTCGCCGGCCTGGCGCAGATGCAGGCAGCCCTCCGAGGAGGCGCGCCGCCCGCGACGTCTCTGACGAGACCGCGATACCGTGGCGGGATGCAGGGAGGAGGACGGAGGATCTAGGACACTGGAGGAGCCGGCACCGCGTGCCCGGTCACGCCGTTCGCCTTCGGGGCCGGGGCAACGGCTGGAGGGGCCGCCACGGCGGCGGCGAATTGCTCCACGGTCATGGTTCCCCGCGGGTCCGGCGTCACGCCGTCCGGGAGCATGAGCGCCCCAAGTCCAGCGCTGGCCCTCGCCTCGTTCACGCTCACTACGCGCCCGATGTCCGCCGGCGCGAGCTGGATGGCGGGGGCCTGGGCTGCCTGGGGCGGAGGCAGCTGCGGCGCCTCGACGCCGTACCCTTCGGCGAGCTCGTCGACGTAGTCCTGGTCGATGACGAAGCCGTTCTCGCGCGAGGTCTTCAGGTCCAGGTGGAACGCCGTGCGCCGCTTCTCGTAGCTCGCTCGCGCGGCGTCGCCGTCGACGTCGGGGAGCGCGTAGGAGTGCTGAGGCGCGAGGGCCGAGTCACCGAAGTTCAGCGCGGCCCACGGCTCGATCGCTCCCGTCTGTAGGCCGCGCGACATCGCGGCGAGATCGCCCTGGACCTTCGTGCTCGCGACGCCGAAGAGCTGGGAGATGTCGACGCCGGGAGCTCCTCCGTTCGACCCGAGCACGCCATCCGTCCCGAGGTAGATCCGCGCCGCGGCCTTTTCGGCGTTCTGCACCAGCTTGTCCCAGACCTCCCACGCGGAGCTCGTCGGCATGAGCAACTCGACCTTGCTTCCCGCGGGCTTGATCCCGGAGCGACCCCCGTCGAGCAGGTCGTTCATCATGGCCAGGAAGTCCGACGCTTCGCGCGTCATCTCGCCGTCCTTCTGGAGCGGCGTGTTCGCCGGCATCTCGCCCATCAGCTTGACGTCGCCGTGCGCGTTGCTCGCAGAGTTCCACGCGAGCGTTGCGAAGGCGTGGCGGGCCCAGACGATCGCGCTGTCGAGGAGCGCCGCGTCCTGGTTGAACGGCTCGAAGTCGTGCGTCTGGAAGACGATCCATCGGCCGTCGCCGTGGACGATCGGAACCTCGTACCCTCCGACCGAGCCAAACTTCTCGAGGTCCTTCGGCGCGTCGGCCGGCGCGATCGTCGCCGGATCGATCCTCGCCTTGAAGCATCGGTAGAACGGGTCCCACCGCACGAACTCGATCGGGAAGTAGTGCACCTCGAAGTCCACGCGCGTCCCGTCCGCGCGTGGCGTGATCACGTTGTACGCGAACGCGACGCCGTGATCGACGAAGCACCCATTGATGTCCGCGCGCGTGCCCTGCGACACCGCCGCGCCGTCCTGGCCGAAGAGCGCCTCCGCCTCCGCCGCGACCGATCCGCCACGCCCCTTCGCCGGAAGGAGCTGCACGGCGATGCACCGCTGAGGTGCGAGCCGGTTGCGTCGCGCGACGGCGAGGGCGTCGTCCGTCCGCATCGCCGCCGCCATCCGAGCGGGACGTGCGAACTGGCCCCCTAGCTGGTCGTCACGGGCCGCGAAGATGTCGGGAAGCGACCACGAGAACGCCGGTGTGCCACCGCCCTTCGGCTGTGCCAACCTGGCCTGGAGGCGCGCCGTCGAGAACTCACCGGCTTCCCGGACCTTGCGCACCTTCTTGGAAACAGGCATTTCTACGGGGTAGCACGATTCCTGAATTTCTGTACTTGCAGAAAGTGCGGAACCTGTTACGCGTTCACCTGTGGCTCACGCTGGCACAGACCGCCCCGATCCCGCCCTCCGCGCCAAGCCCGCGCGCCGGGCGGCATCTCAGGTGGCCACGCTCTCGATCGCCGTCGCGGGCGACGAGCCGCCGACCGAGTTCCGCATCTTCACCGCGGGCACGGTCGAGACGTCGAAGGGGACGTTCACGTTCGACGCTGCCAGCGCGGCCGCCGTCATGGCCGAGTACGCGAAGCACGGCACGGACGTGATGATCGACTACGACCACGCCGCCCTCGCGGAGCTGGCCATCGATCCCGCGCTCGCCGGCCGCGCCGCTGGATGGTGCGGCCTCGAGGTCCGGAACGGGGAGCTCTGGGCGGTGAACGTTCGCTGGACGCCCCCCGCCGCCGAAGCGCTGAAGGCGAAGGAGTGGCGGTACATGTCGCCCGCCTTCACGCATCGGGACGGCGTGATCAACGGGCTGCTCAACGTCGCGATCACGAACATGCCCGCGACGAGAAACCTCGAACCGCTCATCGCCGCGTCGCGGCTGGAGAACGTCAACATGGATCAGGTCGTCAAGGCCGGAGCGATCTCCGGAAAGCTCACCTCCGCGGCTCTCGAGGCCGTGGCCAACAAGGACGCCAAGAGCGCGCTCGACCTGCTGAAGCAGCTCCTCGGCGAGCTCCTCGGCGGACCCGAGGGCGGCGACGCGCCCCCGGCTGGCGACGCCCCCGCGGCGGACCCCGCCGCGGCGAACGCGAAGCCCGGTGACGAGGTGGCCGCCGCGCGCGCGAAGCTCGCGGCAGATCAGGCGAAGCTCGCGGCCGACACCGAGCGACTCGAGATCGAGACCGCCCGCGCGAAGCTGGATGCCGACCGTGCGGCCCTCGCGGCGCAGCAGGCCACGCTCGACGCGGCTGCGAAGATCGAGATCGGCGCGCAGATGGTCACCCTCGCAGGCGAGGCCCCCGCTGCGGTGTGGGCCGACGCCAACGACAAGGCGAAGGGCCTCAAGCCGTACCTCGCGAGCATGAGCACCGCGGACCTCCGCGCGATGCTCGCCGACAAGATCGCGTCGCGCGGGAAGTCGCCGAACATCCTGCCGCCCGCGGGTGAGGCTGCGCCGAGCGGCGGCGCGACCGTCAACACACCGTCCGGGCCCGTGACGCTTAGCGCGCGGGAAGTCGCGATGTGCGCCGAGATGAAGATCAAGCCCGAGGACTACGCGGCCAACAAGGCCGCCAACACGAAGAAGGCGAGCTGAGACCATGAGCAACTCGACCGCAGACATCCAGCTCGCCGGCGTCGGGACCGACGGGCGCCGCCTCCACGTCCCGGTGAAGACCGCGCAGGCGATCTACTCCGGCACCATGGTCGCTCAGCAGACGAGCGACGGTCTTCTCGTGCCGGCGTCCGCAACCGGCTCGGGCCGCGTGATCGGCAAGGCGCTCCAGTCGATCGCGAGCGCTGCGGCGGCGGAGAGGTGTCAGATCGAGACCGATCGCATCTACCTCCTCGCGAACGGCTCCGGCGCCAACGCGTTCAGCGAGGCGACGCAGCTCGGGGCGCCCGCGTACGCGTTCGACGACCACACCGTCTACGACAACTCGAACGGCGACACGCTGAAGCTGGCCGGCTACTTCTACGGCATGGAGGCGGACGGGCGCGTCCGCGTCCTCATCGCCGCGCCGGACTTCGCGGGCGTCGACCCGATCGAGGCCAGCTCAGACGTCGTGCAGACGCTTCGTGCGCGCAACGTCGTGAACGGCAACGTCGCGAACCTCGCCGCCTACACCGTGGCGAGCGACGCAGCCGTGAACGACGCCACGCTGAACGTCGAGGGGGACGTCGTCCTCCTCGTCGCGCAGTCGACGGCCGCGCAGAACGGCCTGTACATCGTGGGGGCCGTCTCGGGCGGTGCTGCCGCGCTGACCCGGCACCCGGCGATGCAGGCCGCGCAGGTCTTCCGCGCAGACGACTTCGACATCGTCATCGCGACCGGCACCGTGTTCGCGCATGCGAGGTGGTTCAACTCGGCGGCGGGGACGATCGGCACGAACGCGCCGGCGTTCTTCCCGGAGCGCGTGGTCATCTCCCAGGCGCTCGTCGCGGGCACGATGACGCTGACCAGCGTCCCGATCCTGTCGGCAACGAAGAGCGCGATCATCGCGTACCGCAAGACGGCGAACACGTGCACCAACACCCTGGAGTACGTGACGAACGGCGCTGCGACACCGGGCGCGCTCGGAACGGCGTCCGTCGCCGTGATGGCCGCGGTCGCCGCCGGGACGATCAACGTCGACGACATCTCGACGCTCCACATCACGTTCATCAACCGCTGAAGAGGAAACGCCGATGGCCCTCCTGAATCCCGCCACCCTGCTCCCCTCCTCGTCGCGCGATGCGCAGGAGATGTTCGATGAGCGCTTCAACGCGGCGCAGCTCCTCACCGTCCCGCAGACGTGGGTGTCCGACCTGGGAGACGACCAGCAGACGCCCGCCCTCGAGACGAAGTACCCGATGTCGGTGCTGGCGCTCAAGTTCACCGAGACGAAGGGGGCGAGCAAGTACAAGACGATCGGCGAGAAGGACTGCACGCTCACCGTCGCGGAGTACGACGAGGGTGTGGAGATCGACATCATCAAGGTCTGCTCGAACACCTTCTCCGCGAAGCGGTGGGCAGACGCTCCGGCAGGCCTGGTGCAGGCGGAGCAGATCTTCAAGCTCAAGCTCATCGCCGCCGCGCTCGAGGCGAACACCGAGACGTGCGGATGGGACGACCTCGCCCTCTTCCACGACGCGCACCTCTGCAACCCGAAGGACGGGAGCTCGTCCACCTTCGACAACCTCCAGGCTGCCGCGAAGGACGTCGTGTCGCTGGCGAACATCGAGGCCGAGATCACGCTCATGGCCGACGTGCTCGACGTCAACGGCGACCGTCTCGGCGTGATGCCGACGCACATCGGCGTGCCGCCCGCGAAGTTCCAGGGGCTGAAGAACCTGCTGAAGCAGGACTTCGTTCCGAACAGCGCCGGGACCGCGACCATGCGGAACCCCTACAACGACGCGGGGCTGACCGTGGTCCGCATGGATCAGCTCACGGACGCGAACGACTGGTACCTCTTCGACGCGAATCTCATCGCCAAGAGCGTGCCGCCGTGGATCGTCGCGAAGCTCGCGCTCCCCGGGCCGGGCTTCAACGACCTCGGGATCCGGCACTCGGATCCGTCCAACAGCGACGACTGCCGCGCCAAGGGAACGATCGCCGTCTCGTACCACGTCTACTACGGGTTCAAGTTCTTGCACCCGCACGCGATCCGCAAGATCGCCGGAGCCTGACGATGAGCCAGCGCTACAAGCTCAACGTCGACGGGAAGTACCAGGGCGGATCGTTCACCGAGCCCGCGGCGAAGGCTATCGCCAAGAAGCTCGAAGCGAGCGGCCGCAAGGTCGAGGTCATCGCGAAAAAGCCTCCGCCCGTCGACGCGCCGAAGAGGGACGACAAGCCAGAGCCCAAGAAGTAGCACGCGCCCACCTCCGCACCAGCCCCGCTGTCTCTCGGTAAACCGAGGGCGCGGGGCTCGGGCGGTGTGGCCGCCAACCTCTACTGCTCGCGACGCGACGTCATCCACGCCCCCGGCGGGCGTGAGATCGAGGCGCGGTCCGATCTGGTGGAGTCGTGCCTCGCGGCGACGGACACCCTGACGCTGAATGCGCACGGGCTAGAGACGGACGACCAGGTCACGCTCCGCGCGGAGTCCGGCGGAACGCTGTCGTCGCCCCTGGTCGCGGGCACCGTCTACTACGCGATCCGCCTCACGTCCTCGACGTTCAAGCTCGCGGCGACCGCTGGCGGCTCGGCGATCAACATCACGACGGACGGCGACCGGATGCGGGTGACGCACGCGGAGCCGGACTTCGACGCGGAGATCGAGGCGACGTCTCGGTGGATCGACCGCTTCCTCCCGGCGCACGTCGTGCCGCTCGGCGTCCATGAGGCGGTGCCCGCGGACATCAAGCGGATCTGCGCGGACGCGACGGCGCGCCGCATGCTCGTCACGAGCGGGAAGACGAGCGAGACGGTGAAGGACATCGAGCTCGCCGCGAAGGCGCAGCTCGACCGGTTCGCTGCTGGTTCGATCCCGCTCCGCGGCGTGGCGACGCCCGGACCCGCGAACCTCGCGATCTCCGGCGGCGTCACCGCCGACACCCGTGGCGGCTGGGCCCGCGTCCCCGGGAGCATCCCATGAGCTCCACCGCCTCCCTCAAGTCCTTCGCCTCGCGGCTGAAGACGCTCCCCGTCGTCCTCGGGCAGCGCGTCGCACAGCACTCGGCGCCCGCCGTCACGGCCCGCCTGAACGAGACCTTCGCCGCTGGCGCGGATCCGTTCGGCGCTTCCTGGGCCCCGAAGGCGGACGGCTCGAGGAAGACCCTCGTGCGGACTGGCGCCCTCGCTGGCCATCTCTCCTTCGTCGCGATCGGCCGCAAGATGCGCGCCTCGCTGGGCGTGCGCTACGCGAAGTACTTCGCCTCTCTCGTCTTCCCGCGCGCGGGGGCCCTGCTCCCGAAGGCCTGGACCGACGAGCTCGAGACGGCCACGCGCGAGACGATCGCGACAGAACTGCGGGTGGCGGCATGATCGACCAGATCGCCCGCTCCCTCCAGACCGCGCTCACCGCGAAGGGCTGCCCCGTCAAGGTCTACACGCGCGATGTCGTCCCTACCGCCAGCTTCGGCCGCGAGCGGATCGTCATCGATCGCGACCGCGACGAAGCGACGAGCTTCGGCCCGGTCAAGAGCCAGCACCGGAACCCGAAGTACCTCGCGACGGAGACGGAGCCTTGCGTGCTCCGGATCACGGCACAGAGCCCGAAGTCCGGGGCCACCCTCTACGACCACGAGGAGCGCGCCCGCAAGGAGCTCCTCCCCGTCGTCCTCACGTGCCTCCGCATCGTCATGGCAGGCTCGTCGTGGAACGGCTGCTGGACGCTGAAGACGCGGCAGTTCATCCGCCCAGAGGATCTGAAGGACAGCGAGCGGCCCGGCGGCGCCGTGCTCGAGGTGAAGTTCTCGTACGAGCAGGGCGTCCCCGAGATGCTCTCCTACGCCGCCGCCGCGAAGCCCGAGATCACCTTCGGCGCGGACGGGCACGGCATCGACAACACCACGAAGATCTCCGGCGCGAACTTCCCGGACGACGACAGCAACCCGAACAACGTACCCGCGGCGGCCGAGTCCGCCTGCACGGGAGGAACCTGAGCCATGGCGAATCTCCCGAGCGCGGACCTCACCATCGACGACCAGGCGAACGCGGGCGCCGCGGGCGCCGGCTACATCGTCGTGGCCGGGTGCGTCGGCACCAGCGCGGACGCGACGTGCCGCGTGTTCTCCAGCCCGACAGCGCTCGTCGCGCAACACGGCTACTGCCCCGCGGTCGACTACGCGGCGATGCACATCAGCGAGACGCGCAAGCCGGTGATCTTCATCGGCCTCCCGATCGCCACCGCCGCCGTCCTCGGGAGCCAGCGCAACAGCGGCACGGGCACCGCGCTCATCACGGTCTCGGCCGGGAGCGCCGGGTACCTTGAGCAGATCGACGGCATCATCACGGTCACCACCGGCGGCACGGTCGGCACGAACGGGATCGTCCTCGATCTGTCCCTCGACGGCAACCGGACGAAGAAGCCGGTCCGCCTCGGGACGGCCTCGAGCTACACGGTTCCCTACGTCGGCGTGGTCCTCACGTTCGGGTCGGGCACCATGGTGGCCGGCGACACGTTCTCCTTCCGGACGACCGCTCCCATGTGGGACTCGTCCGGCATCGCGTCGATTCGCACCGCCCTCGCGGCGCAGCAGAAGCAGAGCCGGACGTGGCTCATCGTCGGCGACGCATCGAACAGCACGGAAGCGGGCTACGTGACGACCGCGGTCAACGCGTACGAGACGACGAACAAGCGCTTTACGCGCGCCCGCGTCCAGGTGAAGGACGGCGGCACGTGCGCCCCCCTCGCCCGCTGCGAGGGCGTCAAGAAGTACTCGAAGCTCGGCACCGCGACGCTCACGTTCGCAGAGGTTGGCGCCACTGGGGACACGATCACGCGTTCGGCGGGATCGTGGATCACGGACGGCTTTGCGGTCGGCGACGTCGTCACCGTCTCGGGAGCGGTCGCCGGCGGCGGCGCCAACAACGTCACCGGCCCGATCACCGCGCTGTCGGCGACCGTGCTCACGTTCGGGACCACCGACCTCGTGGACGAGGGGCCGATCACGTCCGCCTCCGTCGTCGGCTCGACCGGCATGACCTTCACGGAGGTCGGCGCCACGGGCGACACGATCTCCCGCTCGGCCGGAAGCTGGCTGAACGACGGCTTCGCGGTCGGTGACGTCGTGGCCGTCTCCGGTACGGCCTCGAACAACATCGCGGCCTCCGCGCCCATCACCGCCCTCTCGGCCACGGTGATGACGCTCGACACCGACGACCTCACGGCCGAGGTGATCGGCGCCCACAACGTCTCGATCACGAAGGTGCAGAGCAAGGCCACGCACATGACCGCGATGGCCACCGCGTTCGCCAGCATCAGCGACACGCGCCGGATCTGCCTCGGCCTCGGCCGCGCCCGCAAGCTCTCGCCGCTCACCGGGTACATGTTCCGCCGCCCCGTCCAGTGGGCCGCGTCGATCCGCGAGTACCAGCACGACGTGCACGTGACGACGTGGTGGAAGGAGCTCGGTCCGGTCGACGGGTGGGACATCTTCGACGCGAACCAGAACCTCGTCGAGTTCAACGACGACGTCGACGGCGGCGCGACCATCGAGCGCTTCACCAGCTTTCGCACGTGGGGCAACGGGCCGGTCGGGGCGTTCATCGCGTGCGACCTCACGCGCGCCGCCGACGGCAAGCTCCTCGGGCTGACCAACAACCTGGACGTGGCCAACGTCGCGTGCCGCACGGTGCAGGCCGAGACGGAGATGTGGGTCGGTCGCGCGATGGTCCTCAAGTCGGACGGCACCGCGACCGAGGCGAGCCTCCTCCTCCTCGAGGGGAAGATCAACACCGCCCTGCAGGTCGCGCTGATGAACGGCGGGACGGAGGGGCAGCGCGCGAGCAAGGCCGAGTGGAAGGCCAGCCGCACCGACGTGCTCAACGTCATCAACGCGCGGCAGACCGGCGTGCTCGATCTGCGCGTCCTCGGAACCCTCTTCCACGTCGACACCGTCGTGCGTGTTCGCTGACCGGAGACCACCATGGCCGACAACCCCTCGCTCAACCTCTACGCGCCCTCCTGGGCGAACGTCTCGATCAACTACTCCGTGAGCGGAGGGAAGATCCTGGAGACGTCCGACATCTCCAACCTCAAGTGGTCCGCGAAGGTCGACGTCGGCGAGCAGCGCGGCACGGGCCGCTACGTGACGAAGACGACCGAGGGCCAGGTCAAGTTCGCGGCCTCGGGCGAGATGTACATGGACGGCCTCGACGTCCTCCTGGACGCGCTCCGCGAGAAGGCCCCGACGCGGAACAACCGCCGGATCGTCTCGCTCGTGCACTTCGATCTCATGGTGCTCCACGACGTTCCCGGCTCGGATGCGATCTTCACGACGAAGATCAGCGGGTGCCGCCTCACCGGGATCGACGGGGATCACAAGGAGGGCACGGACCCCGAGAAGGTGCCCGTCGAGTTCCACCCGATGCTGATCGAGAGGCTGATCAACGGCGAGTGGGTCACGCTCTGACGGCGCGGTAGCGCCCGGCACGGACACGCAAGGAGGTTCACGTGGACAAGCTGGAAGAGATCGAGGCGCGCCGGGCAGCGAGGCGCACCGCAAACATCGACGCGCGGCACGCCCAGGAGATCGTCGACCTCACGGAGATCGACAAGCTCGAGGAGGAGCGCGGCGACGCGCTCCACACCTGCAAGGTCAACCGGTTCGTCCCCGGGTGCGTGGCCAAGCTGGCCTACCGGGCGCCAACGCGAGGCGAGTACAAGCGTTACTCGGATACCGTCTTCGGCGGCCGCAACGTGGCGAAGGGTGACCTCAAGTCCTCCGTCGAGGCGCAGCGCGTGCTCGGCGAGGTGTGCATGGTCTACCCGCCGAAGGGCGAGGCGCGAGAGGCGCTCCTCGAGGCATGCCCCGGCGTGATGACGACGATCGGGCAGCTCGCCTCGAAGCTTGGCGATGCGGAGGCGGAGGAGACGGGAAAAGAGTGACGGCACGCGTCGAGGAGGCGGTCAAGAAGCCGCTGGCCCTCGCCGAGTGCCTGATGGCCTGGAGCAGAGGTGACGACGGAGACGAGGTAGACGCGAAGGCTGGAGCGATCGTGACCGCGCTGTGGATGCAGTCGTTCTTCAAGAAGGAGTGAAGGTGTCGTGGAGTTCGAGATCGATCTTCCGGTGGCTGGACAGGCGGGGCTCGACGCCGCGTCCGCGACGCTGCAGGATCTCGCCTCCCGCATCGACGCCGCGGGGGCCGCTTCCTCGCGCGCGTCCGAAGCCCTTGCCGCCGGGGAGCAAGCCTACGGCCGAGCCGAAGCGGCTGCCGACCGGGCGGCGAAGGCCGTCGAGCGGATCGGCCTCGCCGCCGAGACGCAGCGAGGAAAGATCGCCGCGGCCCTCGAGGCGGGTGACATGTCCGCCGCGGACCGCGCGAGCGCGAAGCTCGCCACGCTGATGGCTCGCCAGGGCGAGGCAGCGACGAAGAGCGCCGCGGCGGCCGCCGCGCTGAACGCCGAGGCCATGGCGCTCGACAAGCTGAAGAGCGCGGCGACCTCGGCGGCCGACGCGGAGGCGAAGCTGACAAAAGAGCACAAGGCCGCGACGGAGGGCGCGGCCGCGCTCGCGAAAAAGCAGAAGGACGCGGCGGACGCGCAGACCAAGAGCGTGGGCGCCGCCGGAATGCTCGAGGGCGCCTTCGCGAAGCTCGGCGGTCCCGTCGGTGCTGTGGGACAGAAGCTCGCCGGGCTCCACGGCGCGGCGCTCAAGTTGGGCAAGACGCTGGGCGACGCAGGTCCGTACGCGGTCATCGCAGCGGGCATGGCCATCCTGATCGCCAGCGCATTCGTCGCCGCCGCGGCGATCGGCGTCGCCACGCTGAAGGTTCTCGCGTGGGCGGTGGGCCTGGCGGACGCGGCGCGCACCCAGGGCCTCCTCGCCGCGGGCATCGAGACGACCGTCGAGGGCGGGAAGCTGCTCGACGCCAAGCTGGGCGACCTGGCGGACAAGGTGCCGTCCACCCGCGAGGAGCTGACCGCGATGGCAGCCGAGCTCGCGAAGACGGGGCTCCGCGGGAAGGAGCTCGGCGCCGCGCTCGAGGCCGCCGCGGTGAAGGCCGCGAAGGCCAAGTTTGGGCCCGAGTGGCAGAAGCAGATGGTCGCGCTCGACGTGACGGGTCGCCGTGTCAAGGCGGGGATCGCTGGCATCTTCGGCGGGCTGAAGAGCGACGCGACACTCGAGGGGCTCGCCCGCCTCTCGAACATGTTCGACAAGAACACCGAGACGGGCAACGCCATCAAGGTCGTCTTCGAGTCCCTGTTCCAGCCGCTCCTCGACGGACTCACCGAGCTCGTGCCGAAGGCGGAGGCCGCGTTCATCCAGTTCGAGATGCTCGTCCTCCAGGCGCTCATCGCGATCAAGCCGTTCGGCTCCCAGATCCTGCTCGCGGCGGAGGCGCTTGGCGTCGTCGCCCTCATCGTGGGCGGTGTGCTCACGGCCGTGCTCCTGGTGGTCGTGGGCCTCATCACGTTCTTCGCGGTGTCGTTCGGCATCCTCGTGATCGAGGCGGTGAAGTTCGGCGCCGCCGTCAAGGAGCACGTCGTGGCAGCGCTCGACACGCTGCGGACGAAGTTCGACGCGGCGGTGGCCTTCGTGAAGGGGATCACGCTGAACGACGTCGGCCAGGCGCTCATGCGCGGGCTGGCCGACGGCATCACCGCGGGCGGCGCGGCCGTCGTGTCTGCGATGACGGGGCAGGTGAAGGGCGCGATCGACAGCGCGAAGAACCTCCTGCAGATCAAGAGCCCGTCCAAGGTGTTCGAGGAGATCGGACGGTTCACCGGGGAGGGCATGGCGGGCGGCATCGAGGCCAGCGCGGGCGGCGTCCAGTCGTCGCTCGAAAGCATGGTCGCCACACCCGACGTGAGCGCGGCGCCCGGCAAGGGCAGCGCGACCGGAGGCGGCGTCACGATCGGCGAGATCAACTTTTACGGCGTGAAGGACGGCGAGGCCGCGAAGGCGGATGTGCGCGAGATGTTCGCGCAGTTCTTCGGCGAGCTCGCCATGCAGGGAGGGGTCGCCACGTGATCTCCCCCTCCGAGAACCCGGACCTCTACGACAAGTTCACGCTGGCGACGAAACGCTCGCCCGGCGTGACGAAGTTCAGCGGCCACGACCACACGATCAACTGGGACGTGAAGGAGGGCAGCGGGCAGAGCGGTGCGAGTTCGACGCTGAAGTCCGTCCCGCTCCGCAAGGTCGTGGCGACGGTCTCGCTGGCCGATCAGGAGGACTTCGATGCGTGGCCCGCGTTCGCGACGCTCATCAAGTCCACGGTCACGGGGACGACGCCGAAGGCGCTGGAGATCTACCACCCCGACCTCGCGGAGCACGGCATCACCAGCGTGTGCGAGGCGAGCATCAGCGGAGCGCAGCACGACGGCAAGGGCGGGCGCAAGTACGTGGTGACCTTCCAGGAGTACCGTCCGCCGAAGCCCAAGGGCGGCTCGCCGTCTGGCGCGCTCACGAAGCCAGGGGGCGCCGGCGCCAACGATCCCAACGCGAAGGCGAAGGCCGACCTCGCCAAGCTCACGAAGCAGTACCAGGAGACGCCGTGGGGTTGACCGCCGCCACCCTCAACGGACTCCGCGTGACGGACGCGCGCGCGACGATCCCCGCGTGGGGGTGCTGGTGCGTCGAGGCGTCCGTGGACGGCGAGCACGAGATTGCGGGCGCCGCGACGCTGCAGATCGCCGACCTCACGCTGAAGGGGACCGTCCTCTCAGGTGGGGCGCACAAGGGACGGAGCGCGTTCCGGGTTGTCGGCGGAAAGGGCGGCTGGGGGAAGCCGCTGCTCCGCAAGGGTTACGCGAACGACGCTGGCGTGAAGGGGGCCCTCGTGCTCCGCGACGCCGCACGCGAGGCGGGGGAGGTGCTCGACGAGCCATCCCTCGCGGCCATCTCCGGATGGTCGAAGCCCGCGTTCGTTCGCCACGAGGGCCAGGCCTGCGACGTACTGAACCTCCTCGCGCCGCAGGCCTGGTTCGTTGACGAGCTCGGGGTGACGCGCCTCGGGAAGCGCGCGCCAGCGATCCTGCCGGTGGGCGCGACCGTGCAGGCGATCGACAAGGGGCGCCGGACCGCCAGGCTGGCGAGCGACGCGATCGCCAAGATCCTTCCAGGCCTCGCCTGGGACGGCCTCGACGTCGTGGACGTGGAGCACACGATCTCGAAGGCTGGTCTCCGCACGCAGGTGTGGGGCAAGCTCGGGAGCGCGGCCGATCGCTTCGTCGCGGGCTTCCGTGCGCTGCTCGCCCAGGAGGATCCGCAGCGCCTGTACCGCGGCGTCACCGAGTACCGCGTGGTCACGCAGGAGGGGCAGCGGCTCAACCTGCAACCGATCCGCGTGGCGACGGGTATGCCGGACCTCCGACGCGTGCCGATGCGGCTGGGCGTCCCCGGCGTGAAGGCCACGCTCACGCCCGGTGCACGCGTTCTCGTCGCGTTCGTCGACTCCGATCCAGGGCGCCCGGTGGTCGTCGGCTTCGAGGACTCGGCGGGCGAGGCCTTCAAGGCGATCCTCCTCGATATCGACAGCACGACGTTTGTCAAGCTGGGGGCCGGTCTGCTCCCGGTGATCAAGGCGGGGGACCTCGCGGGCATCTGGCCGTGTATCCCCACGCAGGTCAAGGTGACCGCGTGACGCTCCTCGCCGCTCGCATGGGCGCGCCGATCCAGGCGGGGCTCGTCGCCGCCGGCGCGGTGGGCGCGGGGACGTCCGCGCTCGCCCTCGCGATCGCCACGGCGGTCATCGACGAGCTGACGGGGAACGCGATCGTACCGAGCGTGCCGCCGCTCGGCTTCGTCGCCGCGCCACCGGCGGTAAACGGCCAGTGCCCGATCGCCAACCTCTCCGTCGACCGGCTGCGGACGAGCCTCCGTGCGGCGCTGGTCGCCTCGGGGGCGGCGAACACGCAGAAGACAACGGACTCGGCGCAGGGCCTCGCTCAGGCCATCGTGGACGAACTCCAGGGGCGCGGCGTGGTCTATGGTGCTGGCTTCGTCGCGAACCCCGCCGGCGGCGCCCTGACGGGTGCGGGCGGCGTCTCGGGCCTCTCCGCGGTCCTCCTCTCGGCCACCATCAACAGCGTGCTCGAGAGCCCGATGGGCGCACAGCCGGGCGCTCCAACGGCGGCCCTGGCCCTCGCGATCGCAGGCGCCATCGTGCTCGAACTCGCGACCTTCGCGGTGGTGCCTCCCGGTCTCCTCGTATCGCCGCCGCTCGGGGGCGCCGTCACCGGGGCATCGGTGATCACATGACCGACTTCGGCCGAGACATCTCCTGCACGACCTCCCTGCGAACGGGCCGGTACTCCACGGGCATGCGCCTCGTCGCGGAGGCGTGCTACCGCAGGCTGACCACGCCCCGCGGCATGCTCCGTGGAGGCGAGGAGGAAGCGAACTACGGGATCGACCTTCAGGACCTTGTCGGGTCCAGCGTCGAGCCAGCGACGGACGCCGATCGACTCGCGGGTCAAATCAAGGCGGAGGTCCAGAAGGACGAGCGCGTCGACGACTGTACCGTGACCGTCACGGCGACGAGTGCGGGCCCGTCCGTGTCCTACGAGATCACGATCGACGCCGTCACCGGGGAGGGTCCGTTCACCCTCGTGCTCGCCGCGTCGGCCGTCACCGTCGAGATCCTCGAGATCAAGGAGGACGCATGACGATCTCCAGCCTGGCCTCGCTGATGGTGAAGGAGACGAAGACGGCGATATACGAGACCGCCCTCACGCTCGCGGCGTCGCTCGGCCTCCCGGTCACGTCGTGGCAGGCCGGGGACCCCACGCGATCGCTGTACCACCTCGAGGCGGAGCTGCTCGCCGCCCTGGAGGACGTCGTCGTCGGCTACATCCGCTCGCGGTACCTCGACACGGGGGCCGAGGAGGCGAAGGCCAGTGCCGCGGGCCGCACGTGGCTGAAGATCACGGCGCTGGAGGACTACAACGTGGTCGTCCCCGGCGCGACGGCGGCAGCCACGAGCGTCCTCCTGACGAACGGCGGCGGCGGCGTCTACGATCTCGCGGCTGGCGACCTCACCCTGAAGAACACCGCGACGGGAAAGACGTACCACAACACGAGCGGGGGCCTCCTGGCCAGCGGCCCCGGGACGACGCTGGCGATCGACGTCGAGGCCGACGAACTGGGATCTGCCGGCTCGGCTGCGGCCGGGGAGATCGACGCCCTCGTGACGACGCTCCTCGGGGTGACGTGCACGAACGCAGCCGCGGCCATCGGCATCGACGAGCCGGACCCGGACACCATCGTCCTGCAGTGCCGCGACAAGCTTGGCTCGCTGTCGCCGGACGGGCCGGCCGCGGCCTACTCCTACGTGGCGCGCAACTCGGCGCTGACCGGGACCTCCGGGATCACTCGCGCTCGCGTGTTCGACGCGTCCGACACGGGCGACGTGACGATCTACCTTGCCGGCCCGGCGGGCGGCGTGTCGGGTGCCGATCGCACGAAGGCCGAGACGGCGATCCTGAAGTGGGCGACGCCGCTCTGCATCACGCCGACGGTGCTAGCGGCGTCGAACGTGGCCGTCGCGGTCACATACACGCTGTGGATCTACAAGAGCTGCAACAAGACAGCCGACGAGGTCAAGGCGGCCGTCCTCAAGGCGCTCCAGACGATGATCGCGACACGTGCGATCGGCGGGGATATCGTGCCGCCAGCGACGGACGGCAAGCTCTACAAGACCCTCATCGAGAGCACGATCCGCGGCACCTTCGCGCAGGCGTTCCGCGTCTCCGTCTCGGTGCCCAGCGGTGACACGGCGCTCACGCACGACCAGGTCGCGACGCTCGGAACCGTCACGGGCACCGTGGAGATCGTGAAGGACCCATGAGCTTGACCTTCCGATCGCTCCGCCGCTCGCTGGCGCCCCGGTGGCTCACCGACGGCGAGGGCGAACTCGCCGGCCTGAGCCTCGACGCGATGAAGGACGCCGTCGCTGAGCGCCTGTACGAGGCGCTCCAGGCGCGCCTACCCTCCCTCGCCCCGGCCGACGCCTTGGCCCTCATGGGCCGCGATCGTCGCATCGTCCGCGGCATCTTCGACACCGATGCCGGGTACGGCGCGCGCCTCATTCCGTGGCTCGACGAGTGGAAGAGCGCGGGCAGCCCGTTCGCGCTCCTCCGCCAGCTTGCCGCGTACTGCGGACCGCTTCCGTCGTTCCGCACGGTCGACAACCGTGGGAACTGGCACTCGCGCGCCGTCGGCGGCGCCGAGACGATGCTACTCAAGCAAGGGAACTGGGACTGGGACGGCCACCCGGAGAAGTGGTCACGCTTCTGGGTGATCATCTACCCGCGCGGACTGTGGACGTCGGGGCCGATATCCTGGGGCGCGGGCGGTACGTGGGGCGCCGCCGGTGGCGTCTGGGGCTGCGACATCACACCTGAGCAGTTCACGTCCCTCCGGCACATCATCTCCACGTGGAAGCCCGCGGGGACGCGGTGCGTGAACATCATCCTCGCATTCGACACGGCGAGCTTCGACCCGTCGAGCGCGTACCACGCGGCGGGGATGCCGGACGGGCTGTGGGGGCACTGGAGCAAGATCGTCGGGGGCGTGCGCGTGCCCTCGCGACTCGGGACCGCGCGCTACCTGGATGGGGTCTGAGCCATGTCGTCCGTCTACACGCCCACCGCCGTCGCCCTGACGCCCATCACGATCCCCTCGGACGGCGACGCGCCGATCCAGGCAAGCGACGTGAACCCCGCGTTCGAGGCTCTCGCCGACGGGATCACGTTCGTGGACCGCAGGCTTCGGCAGACGCTCCTCACCGCGGCCTCCGGAACGTGGACGGTGCCGCCCGATGTGATCGCCGTTGGCGTGTACCTGTTTGGCGGAGGCGGCGGTGGTGGCGGAGGGTTCAACGGGCACGTCGGGACAGACTCCTGGCCATACGGCGGAGGCGGAGGCGGCTCGGCTCGTCCTATCTTCGCCATCGTGCGGAACATCGCGCCAGGCGAGGTCCTACTATACCAATGCGGCGCCGCGGGCGCTGCCGGTACGGGCGGGGTCTTCGGTGGCGCAGCGCCGACCGCAGGCGGGGACGGCGGCAGTTCCGTGATCATGAATCCGGCCGGCTCAGTCGTCCTCGCCCAGTGCGACGGCGCAGCCGGCGGCCGCGCTGGCGTCGCCTACCAGGGAGTCGTGATCGCCGCTGTCATCCCAGGTGGCGCGAACAACGCGCTCTCCCCGAGCCCTCCTTGGATCCCTTGCGCGTACCACCTCGCGGCGCTGCCGTGCGGGGTCGACGGCTGTGGCGGAGCGTCGTCGCCATACCAGCAGTTCCTCGTCGGCAAGGCGTTCGTCGGCGGCGGCTTGGCGCTAGGTTCGCAGGGCGGAGGCCGGCAGCCGCCGCGCTCGTACGCGGTGGGCTCGCCGCCGGTAGGCGGTGCGGCCGGCGCGGATGGGGCGAACGCAGGCGCTGGCCCGTTCTTCTACGGCGGGGTCGGTGGGGGCGG
>SXGU01358865.1_pt1 | contig 38010 bp, 25 predicted proteins | sample 3174531 | NCBI WGS metagenome assembly SXGU01 (sample SAMN11356863, study PRJNA531348) | freshwater metagenome | isolation source: freshwater sample F1-140 | place: China: Fuxian Lake, Yuxi | collected 2017-12-25 | reverse complement strand
TCTCGCAACGCTCGACCACGCGCTGGCGCGTCGTGCTTAATCAAACAATCCGCTGACGGACTCGTTGCGATGGATGCGGCGGATGGCTTCGCCAAGGAGCGGGGCGATGGTGACTTGTCGCAGGTTGGGCAATTGCTTTTCGACGGCGATCGGCAAGGTGTTGGTGACGACGATCTCTTTGACCGGAGCCTCCCGCAAACGACTGACGGCGGGGCCGCACAACACGGCGTGAGTGGCTCCGATGTAAATCTCCGCGGCACCGTGCGCCTTCACGACGTTGGCCGCGCCGACGATCGAGCCGGCGGTGGTGATCATGTCGTCGAAGATCAACGCGACCTTGCCATCGATCGGGCCGCCGATCAGGTTGGCTTGCTTGGTCTCGGTCGCGCTGTAGCGGCGTTTATCGACGATCGCCAACGAGCCGCCGATGTTCTCCTGATGCTGTAACGAGCGTTTGATGCTCCCTTCGTCCGGGCTGATGATGACCAGGTTGTCTTGCGGGATCTTCAGCGACTGGAAGTAGCCATCGAGTGTCTTGGCGGCATACAGGTGATCGACGGGGCAATCGAAGAACCCTTGAATCTGCGCGGCGTGCAGATCGACACAGAGCACCCGGTCGGCTCCGGCCTTCGTCAACAGGTTGGCGACCAGCTTGGAGGTGATCGGCACTCGGCCGGCGTCTTTGCGGTCCTGTCGCGCGTAGCCGAAATAGGGGATGACGGCCGTGATCCGTTCGGCGCTGGCTCGCAGGCAAGCGTCGATCAGGATCAGCAGTTCCATCAAGTTTTCGTTGGCCGGGGGGCCGGTGGGCTCGATCAGGAAAACGTCGCGGCCGCGAATGTTGTGCTCCAACTGCACGAAGATTTCGCCATCCGGGAAGTTGGTGATCCCGCACGGGCCCAGCGAGAGGCCGAGGTAGTCGGCGATCTCTTGGGCGAGCTGACGGTGAGCTCGTCCGCTGATGAGAGTCAGGTGGTCGTACATGCTCGAGATCGCTCCAGTCGCGAATTGAAGTGTCTCGGCAGCGGCCGAGCAGGGAGATGACGACGGCATTTCAGTCGTCGCGTGCGCACATTGTCAAGCAGCGGAGAGAAGGCTCGTTTAACGGCAAGCCGAAGGCGTCGGCGTCTGCCACACAACAATCGCGAGTCGCCGACGCCTTCGACTTGCCGTTAAACGAGCCATCGGCGCGACCATCAATCTGTAGCCCGCGATCATGGCTGCGCAAGAGCGTGACGTCCGGGCAACAGGTCGGCATCGATCCCCATTTGCGCCGCGGAGGGCAGCGGCGCGTCGCACGACCGCAGCAGCGACTCGCGGGGACTCGGCGACGCCGGGCCGTCAAACTCGAACGAGCCGGCGACGAGGCCATCAATGTCGAGTCGCGACTCATCCACTGGCATCCGCCGCCGGTTGGTCGGATCGACTCGGACGATCACGTCGATATCCGGTGGGACCAGCATTCCGTTCAATTGCCAATCAATTGCGGTGAGCCAATTCGGCGGAAGTCGCCCCGTCATCCACGCGATCAGCGCCGGACGAGCGGCTTCTGCTGAAGATCCTCTCGCGACACGAGCGAGGTCCACGACACACCCTGTTGCCGACAGCGTCAGTCGGCTGAGCGGTGCGGTTTCGGAAGCGGGCCAACAACGCAGCAACGGACCGGAGTCTCTCAGAGTGACGCGGCGCAGGTCGCAGTGCCAATCGGAACGGCCAGCATCGGACACTTGGAAGAAATCGCCGCCACCGACTTTCAAGACATTCTCGGCCGCGAGCTTTTGAGGAGGGACTTGCAGATAAACGGCGGGCCCAGTTCCAGTCAGCACGACGTCTCGTAGTCGGACGCGAGTTTCGTGTGGTGAGTTCGATTCATTGGGTCGCCAGGCAATCGCGGCTCCGGGGCGGTGCGAGTTGGAGTTCTCTGCGTCACCCTGTTCAAAGCGGCTTTGAATGATCTCCAACTGTTGGCAATCCACGATCAACAACGGCGGCGGTCTATCAACGGCGGTGGACTGCCGTGTGAGCCGCACATGGCTCAGTTGGATTCGTTCGGCCCACAGCGACAACGCTTGTTGAGTGATGACGATCTCGGCCGGATCGGTCGCATCGCCGACGATTTGCAATGTGTCGCTCCCGGCGACTTCTTCCGCGAGATACCGGCCGCCCGGTGCGAGCACGATGCGGCCGGACGCATCGGGTGCGGGCAGCGGTTGAGGTTCCACGAACTGCGGCTCGCGATGAACTTCGCGAGCTGTGATGTCTGGCGATACGTTCGCACGCGGTTGCGCGAGCGACAGCACGAAGGACCGTGCGCCTTGATTCAACTGCGACAGTGCGGCCCCCGTCAGCACGAAGATCAGAGCGACGGTCATCGGCCAGCGAGATCCCGATTCCTCCGTCTGGCGACGCGGAGTCGAACGATCAAACTCTCCTCGAAAAACGGCGAGCCTTCGCCGCCCCACGCGACTTGGTCTGCCAAAATCGGCGGCGGCCTCGCGCAGCGAGCGCGGTCGAGCGGAGGGATTGATCGCCGTCCAACGCAACAGAATTTCCGCCAGCCAGTCCGGCGCGTCGGGCACCCATTCGCGTACGTCGTTGATCGGTTGCGTTTGATGGGCCGCGACTTTCGCCAGCGCGTCGCCCACCGCGAACGGCGGTCGTCCCGCGAGCAGGTGCCACAGCAAGCAGCCCAGTGCGTATAGGTCGCTCACGCTCGACGGGGGCAGGCCCGCCGAGATTCGTTCCGGAGCCAAGCCGTCGCAGCGATCCGCCGCGCGGATTGTGTGAAACGTGAACTGCGGCCGGAGTTCCGAGACCAATCCACCATCCACGAGGACAGACTGTCCGTGCGGAGTGATGCGGACGTTCGTCAGCGAGACGTCGCCGTGAACGAGGCCGCGCGCTTCCAATGCCGCGAGTCCATCGAGCAATTGCCGGCCGATCTCCACGACCGTTGAAATCGGAAACCGACCGCGTCGCACGAGTAACTCGGCCAAATGCGGTCCGCGCACATGCGGACTGATCGTGACCTGTCGCCAATCGCCAGGGACGGGCCACTCGACGATCTGAGTCGCTTGCGGCAACACAATTGCCGGGTGACTCACGCTGACTGCGGCCGAGACCAATTTCGCTAATCGCTCGCTTTGCGGCCGAAGCTGTTCGGGAGCAGCGGTCGTCAGTTTCAGCACGCAGACTTCTTCGGCATCGCGTCGCCGTGCAAGGAACGTTTCGGCGGTCGTCGTGCCCCCCAAGCGTTCCAACAACAGGCAAGGTCCGACTTGCAGACGCTCGCCCTGATTCGCTTCCAAACATTGCCCTTGAAAGGCGGTCAGCCGCTGCGACTGCACTAGCGCGTCGATCCAGATCGAGTCGAACGCGGGTAAGTCGTGCGTCAGTCGCCGGACATAGCCTCGGCAACGCCGCAGATCGCGCGGCGAGCAAAGCCGCAACGACGAGAGCGTTTTCAGCAACGAAGTGGAGGGAGGCTCAAGCACTCGGACATCCTTGTACGAATCTTGGCGAGCGGGGTTGACGCCCAATGGCACTCGCTTTGTGAGCGGCAAGGCGCTAGCCGCCGGTAATTCGCCTGAAAACATCAATCCCGAATCACCGGTGGCTAGCGCCATTCCGCTCAAAGTGAGTGGCATTGGCCTGACGCCGCCCCGCTCGCCTTGTGATTGGGCGCGGCGTTATCCCACATCCCCGAAAGCTCAACAAGACGGGAGTTCCGTGGGCAAACTGCGGCTCGCTTCCTACGATGCCAACGATTCCGCTTCGCCTGTGAACAGCGGCCAAAAAACAATTGGATGGAGTGCTTTTGATGTCCGAACGCTGGATCGCCGACCGCATGCACCTGATTGACGCATCGGGAATCCGGAAGGTGTTTGACCTCGCGGCAAAGATGAAAGACCCGATCAACCTCAGCATCGGGCAGCCGCACTTTGACACGCCGGCTCCGATCAAAGAGGCACTCTTCGCGGCGGTCAATTCGGGCAAGAACGCCTACAGCCAGACGCAAGGCATCGCGCCGCTGCTCCAGAAGCTGCAAGCTCAGGTCGATGCCGAGTTCAAGCATGCGGATCGCAAGGTCTTCGTCACCAGCGGGACCAGCGGCGGCTTGATGCTGGCGTTGCTGGCGCTCGTCAATCCCGGCGACGAGGTCATCACCTTCGATCCGTACTTCGTCATGTACAAGCACCTGACGACGGTGGCAGGTGGCAAGATCGTGCCGATCAGCGTCTATCCCGACTTTCGACTGGACGTGGCCAAAGTCCGCGCTGCGATCACGCCCCGCACGAAGGTCATCCTCTGTAACAGCCCCTGCAATCCGACCGGTTACGTCGCCAGCGAAGCCGAACTGCAAGCCCTCGCCGAACTGGCGGCCGAGCACGACATCGCGCTGATCAGCGACGAAATCTATCGCGCCTTCTGTTACGACGGCCCATTCGTCAGCCCGGCTACATTCAATCCGCAGACGATCGTGATCGACGGTTTCAGCAAGTCGCATTCGTTGACCGGCTGGCGGTTGGGCTGGATGCACGGTCCAGAGAAAATCATGCAGCAGATGATCAAGCTGCAACAGTTTTCGTTCGTGTGCGCCCCGCATCCGGTCCAGTGGGCGGGGGTGTCCGCGCTCGACATGGATATCTCCGGTTCGGTGACGGATTACCGTCGCAAGCGTGACTTCCTGTTGGGAGAATTGAGCCCGCTCTATGAAATCGCCCCGGCTGGCGGAGCTTTTTATCTGTTTCTAAAAGCTCCCTACGGAACGGGAACGGAATTCGTGGCCGAGGCGATCCGACACGACTTGCTGATGATTCCCGGCAATGTTTTCAGTTCACAAGACACGCATTTCCGAATCTCTTATGCGGCGGACGACCGGACCTTGGAACGCGGAGCCGAAGTTCTCAAGCGGCTCGCGAAACGGACTTAAGCAGTGGGGAGGAACAAGTTCGTAGTTCCGCCTTTAGGCGGTGCCGGATGCCGATGCCGCCTAAAGGCGGAACTACGAACCAATTCTTGCCCAACCCCTTAGCAGCGAGACGACGATGGCCACAGCCAAAAATGATTGGCGAGAAGTTTTGCGACGCGAGTTTGAAGCGGAAGACGGGAGCTTCCTCGCGACCGCACAAGGGGAATTCCGTTGGGATCAAAACGCTTTCCGCGAACTGATCGAAGCCATGCGCGACGCCTGCGTTCGCTGCGCGGAAGAGGAACTACTTGATCGCTGGATGGCTCACGGTTTCTTTTACGTCCCCGCGTTCATTCGCGCCTGGACCCAACAAGAGGACTTCGATCGCCCCGACGATGCTTACTGGCGACAGGCGATCAACCTTCTGGAAGCGCTCAGTCACTGGTTCTTTTGGGGCGAACCACCTACCCAAGACGGCAACGTGGATGTCCTCACGCTGAATTGAATTCCGCTGCGGAAAGCAGGACAGGCCATTCGTCACTCTGTGTCGGTGCGACAAAAACAACACGACGCGTGAGCGAGTGGATATTCGAGGCGAACTACTCGCTTGCGCGTCATGCTGTCGCATGGATCGACGGCGGTCTCACGGCTTCGCGAACACGCTGTCTTCGAGCTTTTCGACGTATTTGAAGTCTGTCACTTCAATGTCGGCGTGCGGTTTGTCGTTGCGTTTGATGATGATCTTCAGCGGCTGCTGAGCACCTTCAATCAGCTTGTATTCGCTGAATGTTGATTCTTCAGTCACTTCCTGATTGGTCGTCTCATCCTTCACGCGGGTTTCGGTTCTCACCAGGTGAAACGTGGCTTTGTCAAAGAAGAGATTGACCGGTCGATGTCCTTCGCGAGTCACATTCACACCGACGGCCTTGCGGCCGGCGATTTCGATTTCGCCAAACGGAGCCAAACTGAATGCCTTGTCTTTCAGCGGCAACAGTGTGGTGACCCAGCCGGAGTACGCCGTCTCTTTGGTCTCAGCCAGTTGTTCGGCCGGCATGTCGATGGTGTCGTTGTTGATCTTGAGCCAGCCCTGATTCCGATTGACCACGCTGACAAATGAAATCGCCTGGCCATCCAGTTCGAACGAGATGAAGGCTTTTTGCTGATCCTCTCCCTGCGCGTTGATCTCGCCGGTAAAGGGGACTGCAGCACCGTTGATTTGAATCGTGCCTTTGATCTTCGAGGTCGCTCCCTTGAACTTGGCAAGCAGCTTCTCGCCACCGTGAACCGCGATGGCTTTCTCGACGATGGCTCGCGAGGCCGCATCGTCGGCAACCACAAAACTCGGAAGGGACAAGGCCAGGCCGCACAGCACAAAGAACCGACGTGACATTCGCATGGGACACCTCATTGAAACGAGTTGGAAATCTCAGGCGGGCCAGAGGCCGTCAGGCGAGCGACAATGGAGTTGATCTCAGGCGAGCGGGGCGGCGTCAGCCCCCCGGTTGGTGCCAAGCAAACCGGGGGCTGACGCCGCCCCGCTCGCCTAGGATTCGTTGTGTTCGCGAAAATGTTTGGCCAAAAGCTCGATCAATGCACTCGCTGGCCAGGAACCGCTCCGCTGTCTGGCGAGAGCAGGAAGATCTCTTGGCCCCCTCCACCCGCCGCACAGACCATCCCCTCGCTGACTCCGAAACGCATTTTGCGCGGAGCGAGGTTGGCGACGACGATCACCAAACGGCCGACGAGTAGTTCCGGCGTGTACGCGCTTTTGATGCCGGCGAAGACATTGCGGCGGAGTTCGCCACCCAGGCTCAGCGTCAGTTGCACCAGCTTGTCGGCTCCTTCGACGTGCGAAGCCGAGACGACTCGCGCGACGCGCAGGTCGATCTTCGTGAAATCGTCGATCGAGCACAGGTCGGCGACGAGCGGTTCCTTCTCCAAGGCTTCGGGACCGTCTGGAGATTGAGCGGCAGGAGCTGACGTTTCCGGCGGTTCGACCCAGGTCAGGAGTTCGGCTGGTTTGCTGTCGTCGATCATGGATTGCACCTGTTTGAGTTCCACTCGTTTGAGCATGTGTTGGAAATTCGCGACGGGAGTCCCAGTCAACGGCGACTGAGCATCCTCCCAACGCGTGATGGGAGCACCGAGCAATTCACCCGCCTGTTGCACCAATCGCGGTAGCACGGGGGCGAGATAAACAACGATCTGCCGAAAGAGGTTCAATCCGATCGAACAAATTTGCCGGACCTCTTCGGCCTTGTCCGGCTGTTTGGCCAACGTCCAGGGAGCTTTCTCATCGAGAAAGGTGTTGGCTCGATCGCAGAGTTCTTTGCAGGTGCGAATCACCGCTTGGTAATCGCAGCGTTCATAAGCCTCGGCAATGGACTCGTGCGCGGCCGCCGCGAACAGGAACAAACCGCCGTCCGCCGGATACGTCTCGCAAAGCGATTTGCCTCCGAGAAACTTCGCTGTCCGCGAGGCGATGTTCACGACGCCGCCGACGAGTTGCTTATTGGCCTTGTCCACGAACTCGTCGAGACTCAGATCGAGGTCATCCAACCGCGGGCCGAGCTTCGAGGCGTAGTAGTACCGCAGGTACGCTGGATCGAGATGCTTCAGGTACGTCGCCGCTTGCACGAACGTCCCTTTGGACTTCGACATCTTCTCGCCACCGACGGTCAAGAAGCCGTGGATGTGAACCTTCGCCGGCAGATTGAAGCCGGACGCCTTGAGCATCGCCGGCCAGAACAACGTGTGGAAGTAAGTGATGTCTTTGCCGATGAAGTGATGAATCTCAGATTTCAAATCTGAAAATTGAGATTTGTCGTCTCGCCACCAGTCGTCGAAGTTCTCGCCGTGCTTCTGGCACCACTCCTTCGTCGAGGCCATGTAGCCAATCGGCGCGTCGAACCAGACGTACCAGAAGTTGCCGGGACTGTCTGAGATCTCGAAGCCGAAGTAGGGAGCGGGACGGGAGACATCCCAATCTCGCAGCGGCTCGCCGAGAAAGTGTCCCTTGAGGTAGTTGGCCACTTCGCTCTGCAAATGTTCGCCGGATTGTGTCCACTCTTCGAGGAACCCGTGCAGCTTCTCGATGCTGACAAACAGGTGATTAGCCGAGCGGAGTTCGGGCGTCGCACCGGACAGAGTGCTGGTCGGGTTGATGAGATCCGCGGGCGAGTACGTCGAACCGCACTTCTCGCAGTTGTCGCCGTATTGATTTTCGGCCTGACACTTCGGGCATGTCCCTTTGACGAAGCGATCGGCCAGGAATGTGCCGGCCTTCGGATCGTAGAGCTGCGTCACGGATTGCTCGGTGATGTACCCGTTTTTGCGAAGTGCGGCCCAGATCTCGTGGCAGAGTTCGCGGTTCGCCTCGCTATTGGTACTGCCGTAGTTGTCGAATTCGATATCGAAGCCGGCGAAGTCGCGGATGTGAGCCTCGCGCATATCCGCGATCAACGCTTCTTCGCTGCGGCCTTCCTGCCGAGCACGAATCATGATCGCGGTGCCGTGCGTATCGTCGGCGCAGATGAAGACGCACTTGTGGCCGCGCAGCTTTTGGAACCGGACCCAAATGTCCGTCTGGATGTATTCGACCAGATGGCCGATGTGGATGTGCCCGTTCGCGTACGGCAGCGCGGCGGTCACCAAGATTCGACGTTGAGTCATGAAGTCTCCGGGAAAGCAAAGGGGGCGGATATTAGCCAAGTCACCGATTGATTGGCGAGAACCTCGCCCGCCGAACTGCTCGCTTCTCAATGTGGTCAGTGATTGAAGAGCGTTTGGATGACTGCAGAGTTCGGGATGCGAGTCGTGGAACGACTCGCCTACGTAGCTCAGTCGTTCCACGACTGAGATTCAAAATCTGCAATTGCACGCCCGACGAAGTAATACATCGTTCGTCCACTCTACTGCTTTTTGCGTGGCTTCGGCTTCGCGGGTGCGGGGGGCGCGACGGCCAGCGGCAGGGTGCTTACGACGAATTCCGATCGGGGATTCGGAGCGGGTTGGTCTTTCAGCTCGACGATCGTGCGGCCGACATTATCGGTCAAAAGAAGAGTGAAGCCGGCCATTCGCTCGCTCATTCCGGGGTCCGTGGCATTGTGGATCACGATTTTTTCGAGCGGATAGGCTCCTCCCAAATCGACCTTCCACCACGGCATGTCCGACTCTTTGGTTCGCGAGAGCGAATTGTCGCCGGCCTTGCCGGACGTCTTGCCATCCACGGCGCGTCCCGCCACGGCCGGTCCTTCGGTCGAGGATTGCTCGGCGGTCGCTCCGTAGCTTGCGACGTTGCGGTTGTCGTAGAGCGTTTCGACTTCAGCGATCGCCACCACACCTTTGCGGGGGAGTTCGATACGGATGAAGCGAATGTTTCTGGGAAAGTTGGCTGCCGCGACCGCGCTGGGTGCGGGCTTCTCCGGCGGAGCCTCGTCTGGTGTTGGTGTCTTCTTCTTTTTGGCGGTTGATTTCTTGGGAGAAGGTGCCGGAGCGTCGTCGCGACTCCCTTTCGGTCGGAACACGAACCCCAGGATTAAGACCAACAGCCCGATGCCCCCGCCAGCGATCCAAATCAGTTTCTTGGAGGTGCGGGCCGCCGTGGGACTCGCGGTAGGCGGAGGGGGCGGGGTTGGTGAAACCGTCGGAGCGGGAGATGGGGGCGGTTCAACGGGAGGGGCTGGTTCTTCGTCGAAATTGCCAAACAGATCCGCCATCGGTTCGGGTTCGACGGGCGCTGCCAGCTCCGCGAATGGATCGGCCATTGGAGGGACAACCGGAGCAGCAACGGGTGGAGCCATCGGCGCGGCCACTTGAGCAACGACTGGTACGACCACGGGGGCCGCAACAGGGACGGCGACTGGAGCGGCGATCGGCGCGGCTACTGGAACAACAACCGGCGCGGCGACCGGAGCCGCCGCCGGCGCGGCGATGGGAACTGCCACCGGAATCGCCACCGCGATCGGTCGCGCGACTGGAAGGGCGGTCGGCTTGGGAGTCGTCGAGTCGATTCGAGCTTTCAGTTCTGCGTCATAGACCTGCTTCGACTCGGCGTTGAGCAACGTTCTTCGAGCCGCAGCAATTTCGGTGAGCAGCTTTTGCGAGGCTTGTCGTTGCGGTCCCGCCGCGACTGAATGCAAGTAGGTGGATTGCCGGCTCGCGGCCGAGTCGATCACCGACGCATTCGACTCGAATAGGGCGACCCCCAAGAGCCGATAGTGATTCGGCGGCTGCTCGTGCGGTGGAATGCCGAGCCACAGGTAATAGGGATCAAAATCGGCGCTCATGAAGTACTCGTGAGTGTGGGTTCGAGGTTTCTGTGATGCGTGTTAGCCAAACAGCTTTTCAAAGCCGGCGCTGAGGTCATCGTCTTCATCGAGTGCGGAGGACTCGTCCGTCGATTCCGTGGCTGGCTCGAACGACAGGAAGGGATCTTCATCCGTTGCCGCGACTTCGGTTGTCGCCTCGGGAATCATTTCTGGAGCCTCTTCCGAAGCCTCCTCGGTGTCTTCCACGGCGGAGAGTTCCAGCACGGTTTCCGCGGAAGCGGAGGCAGGTTCTTCTTGAGCGACATCCAGGAAATTAAACGGGTTGTCAGTCGGGCTGTCGGTTGGCTCAGGCACAACAAAGCTGAACGGCAGCGGTTCGGGCGGAGGAGGCGCTGCCTCTGCGACGACCTTGGGTACGACAGCGGCGACAATCGGCGCGGCAGCAGCGACCGGCTTGGAAGCAGGAACTGCAACCGGAGCAGGCACAGCAATGGGAACTGGCGCGGGAGGAGCGACTGCCGCCGGCGCTGCGGGCTGCGGGACGGACGCATCAGTCAGTCCTTCGTCGAGCCGACGTTGCCAGAGTTCAAAGTCCGCCTCGTTCAATCCCGCCGCGCGGTCGATGACGAGGTTCGCGTCGCGGCCGATTGTCGGCAGACTAGCCTTCACAGTCAGGCGGCCATTGCGGGCGTACTTAAACGTGACGGCGACCGGCGTCTGAGCCGGCAGGCCGGTCGGCAAGCCTTGCACCGTGCAGCGGCCGATAGCGGTCGAGTTGTTCCCGGTGTCGTCCCCGCCTTCGATGACGTCGATGCGCACGCTGGTCTGTCCGTCACGGCTAAGCGGAAATGTCTTCGTGACCGAAACCGGCAGCGGCATGTTGGCGCGAATCATCCGGCTGCGACGCGGACGGCCCGTTTCCTTCTCGATGCCCAGCACGCCCAAGTCATGCGAGCTGACGTTGGTCAACGAAATTCCTTTGAGCCGCACTGCTCCTTGTTTCAACAGCAGCCCGGCATACACCGCCGCTCCATGCGCGACCGCCTCATCCGGCGACAACGAACGATCCGGGATGAGTTCGCATTCCTTCTCCAGCATCCGGATGACGGCTGGCATACGGGTGGACCCGCCGACCAACAGCATTCGCGTCACGTTGAGATCAATCGGTGCATCCCCGGTCTCGTTGCGAGCCAGCGCCGTCTCGGCATCGCGAATCATCTTGCGAACGGTCAGCAACGTGCGGTCGAGCAAGTCGGCGGTCAGTTCCTCGAACTTCGCGCGCGTGACCGTGATTCGAGCTCGCTGGCTATTCATGCTGACGAACACGGACATCTCTTCGCGCGCCGACAGTGCATGTTTCGTTTCAATCGCTCGATGCAAGAGTGCCTCAGCACTGGCGGGATCTTGTCGCGGATCACTGCCGCACAGCTTTTGGAACTCCTCAGCGAGATAGTCCATCAATCGCTGATCCCAATCGGCTCCACCCAGATACACGTCACCGCCGGTGGCCAGCGCGCGATACTTGGTGCCGTTGATCTCCATCAGCGTGACGTCAAACGTGCCGCCGCCGAGGTCGTAGATCAACACGACTTCGCGCTGTGCAGCGGCTCCCTCGCGGTTGATGAAGCCTTGTTGAATGCCGTAGCAGATCGCAGCGGCGGTCGGCTCGTTGATGATGTCGAGCACCTCGATCCCCGCCAGCCGGCCGGCATCCATCGTGGCCTTGCGACACGGTTCGTTGAAGAATGCCGGCACCGTGATGACGGCCTTCTTGATCGGTCCGAGTTGCAACTCGGCATCCATCCGCAGCTTTCGCAGCACGACCGCTTGCAAGACTTCGGGTGGGAGTTGCTCGCCTCGCAACGTCTTGCTGAAGAGCGACTCGCCCATGTCCCGCTTCATGAACCGCGCGACTCGCTGCGGATCGAATTCAGCCGCGTTCACCGCTTCCTTGCCGACGATGCAGCCACTCTTGTCGAGAAACACGACGCTGGGAGTAATCAAATCTCCCTCGGCATTTCGCACCGTCACCGGCCGCCCGTCGTCATCCAAAAAGGCGACGGCGGAAAATGTCGTCCCCAGATCAATCCCGACCGCCCGTTCCGATGTCATCGCTGGTCTCGCAGTTGTCCGTCCGAGTGTTGCTGTTTGCTCACGTCAGCATGACACGTCGGTTTTCAGACTTCCAGAGCCAGAGCGATGCGAGGGTGACTAAGTCCAGGAGACGAGCTTTTTGGTTGGAAAACACCAGCCGCAGCAGGGAGTTGCGGTCATTCAAATTCCAAGGGATCCTGTCCACTCACGAGCTTGTTGGGGATCAGGTCTGAGAGGAACAGCGCTCGCGGATCAAGCAGGCCACCGCGAACGAAAGCAACTAACTGTTCGAATTCCGCATCACTGAGCTTGATGGGCTTTTGGAGTTTCTCGTCCAGAAGATCCAAGACAGGCTCAATCGGGGCAGTGGGACCGGACAAGTCAGCGGCCACTTTTCCAACAGGAGAATAGTTTTTCGCGGACTTGCGGACATTGAGATGATGACGGACCGCATCTTCCAGAGTCGTGAAGGCTCCGTTGTGAAAGAATGTCGGTTGCAAGGCGACGTTGCGAATCGGTGACGTGCGAAACTTGTAACGGTCGGCGGAATTCCCCGTGAATTGTTCCAGGCCGAAGTCTTCGATTTGACCGGGACCATCAAATGTTGCGTTTGTGTTGGCGGGGACGATCTGAGGAACTCCGATGACATGAGGCGTGAAATCGCTGAACATCTCGTTGGACAAACCGGACACCGCGTGACACGAGACGCATTTGGCTTTTCCGAAGAACAGCAATGCTCCTTTCTTCTCGTTCCGTGTCAGGGCACCGTGATCGCCGCGAGCGAACTCGTCGATCGGTGCGTTGGCGAGCGTCAGCGAAATCTGAAACTCGGCGATCGCTGCGGCGAGCATGTCATAGGTGATTGCTCCTTCGTCTTTGACTTCCTGAAATCGCTTGCGAAACAGCTTCCGATACGGTTTAGACTCGTTGAGTCGTCGTACCACTTCGGCACGGATGTCGTGGCTCGTGCCGGGGAAGTCGAAGCCGGCCATCTCGATTCGCTCGGTCGGCGGAATGAAGGCCTGAGCGGTCAGCAGATTCGGTAGGTACGACAACGAGTCGGCCTCCGGCGCGGGAAACAGGAATCCCAGCGAGTTGTCGAATGGATCGCCCGACAGAGCGACGAACCGCGAATTCCACATCTGATTGGGGTAGAACGCCGTGTTGACGACGGTCGGCGTCCGTCTCTGATTGCGCGGTCCTTGACGATTCGGCCCAACGAGATTGTTGTTGTCGATCCCGATGGCGATGGATTGTGTGTCGCCAAATCCGCGTGTGGGCGAATGACACCCGGCACAGGCGTTGTCGCCGTTTAAGCCCAGAATCTTGTCGAAGAACAGATTCCGACCGAGGTCCGCGAGGTTCTCGTCAACCGCACGGCCCAACCGCTGTTCGAGAGTCGATTCGATCAGTCCGGTGAACCCCGCCTCTTGCAGCACCTGGGTGAGCTTTTGATTGAGACTGTCATCCGATGGAGAAGACTTCTCGCCCCCCAAGAGCGTTCCTCCAAATCCGAGGCAGACGGCATAGGCAACGAGAGCAAGTGAAATGTTGCTGAAACGGTTCATCATTGACCCTCCGAGAAATCAGGTTGGGTGGAAAGCAGGGACTTCACGACAGGATTGGCGAATGCGATCAGTCGTTCGCCAGAATCTTTACGTTGCCGTAGAGGTAGCTGCCGAGCTTCGCGTTCGTGGCGTTGCTCAGGCTGAGGTAGAACGTCTCGTCGGCCTCTTTGAAGACGTCGTCGATCAATTAGATTTGGATCGTCTTCGTGGACTCGCCATCGGCGAAGGTGACGGTCGGCGAGGCTGGCTTTACGAAGTCTTGGCCAGCCGTTGCTGAACCGCTGCCGATGTTCAGATCGACGGTCGCGGTTCCGGTGGTGCTTCCTTTGCGGACGAGTGTGATCGTGATGTAACCGGCGCTCTCGTTGACGACGTAGTTGCTCGTCCCGAACTCGATCGCGCTGTCGTCCTCGACGATCGTCACAACCGCTTTTGCGACGGTTCCGAGAGTCGCACCGCCAGCCGGGTTGCGGAGTTCGACGGTGAAGTACTCGTTCTTTTCGACGCGGGTGTCGTTCGTGATCGGGATGCTGACGACCTTGCTGATCTCGCCAGGAGCGAACGTGACCGTGCCGTTCTTCGACGAGTAGTCGCTACCGGCGTAGGCCTTTTGATCGGTCGGCATTCCGGTGGCTCCGTCGAGCGTGCGGTATTGGACGGTCACGGTGCCGGCGCTGCCGCCGACTCGCGTGATCGTGACGTTCAGAGTGCCGCCATTCTCGGCGACGGAGTACGTCGCGGCGGAGAACTCGAACTTGCCTGGCGTAGCGGCGACGTCGTCATCGACGATATTCGCGGACCAACTCCAGCTTCCCTGCTGAGCACCGACGACGTTCGACATGCTGACGTAGAACGATTCTTTCGGCTCCATCAACGTGTCGTTCGTAACGGGGACATCGAAGGTTTTGCTCGCTTCGCCAGCGGCGAAGTTCAGCGTGACGGTGGTTGGCGTGTAATCAACTCCGCCGGTGGCCGAGCCGTCGCTGGTGCTGATCGTCACCGACGCGGGAGTCGCCAGCGAACCCTGTCGCACAACGGTGATCGGCATCTTGCCGGCCCCTTCGACTGACTCGAACGAGTACGCCGAAGCGGTCGCTCCCTTGAAGTAGAAGGTCGATTCGTTGTCTTGAATTGTGACGAGCGTCGTCGCAGGATCGCCGACGGTGGCGTCATTGGTGGGGCTGTGGAGACGCAGCGAGAAGACTTCGTCGATCTCGGTGCTCGTGTCATCGACGATCGGAATGCTGATCGTCTTTGACAGCTCGCCCGGAGCGAACGTCAGCATGCTCGGCACGCCGCTGTAATCGGTCGGGCTCCAAGCAGACGCCGTTGTCGAGCCGTTCCCCGCGCCGGTTTCGTACAGTCGAACGCTGGCCTCAACGTTTCCGCCGTTCAAGCGGTTGACGGTCACATTCACGAACGGCGTCCCTTCGACGACTGAGTACGCCGCACTCGCGAACACGAACGTTCCGGGCAGCTTCGCGTCTTCGCTCTCGATGCGGACTTTGATTTCGCTCTGCGAGCCGAGCGTGCCGCCGTTTGTTGGATCGCTGAGCTTGAGCACGAACGCCTCGCCCCCTTCGTACCAATCGTCGTTGACCAGCGGGACGGTGATCGTCTTCGATATCTCGCCGTCGGCGAAGTTCAGCGTGCCGTGTGTCGCGAGGTAATCGGTTCCGGCCATTGCGGCCGTGTCGCGATCCGTCGGATAGAGCAGGTCGGTGTGCTTCTTGATCCATGTCGCCTGCTTCGGCGGCGTGAAGAGATCGGTCGCGAAGTTCAGGCTGACGTCGCCGCTGCTCCCGCCGACTCGGTGAACGGTGACGGTTGCCGTTCCATCGGTCTCGTTGAACGTGACGCTCTTCGAGTCGAACTGGAACGCGCCGGGCTTCCAAGCGTCGTCGCTGACGATGTGCAGCGTGGCTTGATCGGTTGGGAATTCACCGGGGGGATCACCGAACGGATCGGTTGGGATCAGTCCGGTCGGGTTGCCCACCTGATCGGTCGGGAAGAGCCCCGTCGGATCGCCGACGACTTTCAATTCGAGATTCACCGTTTCGTGCTGCTCAATTGTCGCATCGTCGTTGTTGAAGACTCGGAAGGTTTTTCGCATCTCGCCGGGCTGGAAGACGAGGTAGCCGTGAGTCGCTCGGTAATCGTCGCCGCGAGCAGTGCCTTGCGAGTGATGGATTTCGACCGCGAGTGTCCCTTCGGTGTCCCCCGTGCGAGTCACCGCCACTTCGGCCATGCCGATGAACTCGTAGCCGATGACGTTGGACCACTCAAACTGCACGGCGGGCACGAACGTGCCGGCCTCGTAGGCTCCGATGTCCACGCCGGCTCCCGTCGGGCGAGCGTGACCGAAGATGTCGGTCGCGGGAGCACCTGTTGGATCACCCACGTCGATGGCCGCGCTGCCGGGCTTGAGGTGGTAATCGTTCGCGGCCGGGTTCACGAACAGGCTGTCGAGTTCACTCGGCGGATCGGCAACGATCGAGTTTGCATCCAGCCCGCCGGAGAACGCTTGCCACGCGGCGAAGTTGCCGTTCACGCCGTCCATCTGGAACAAGTCTTGGACGATGTTGTTGTCGGACTTTGCTGGAAGGCTGTTGTGCTCGACCGTCATCGAACCGCGGTTCGGATTCTTGTTGAGCAGGATGTTGTTCGTTACGACGTTGCCGCTGCTGCCGTCGGTCATCAGCAGTGCCCAGCGAGCGTCCTCGGCCATCACGACCGTGTTGTTTGTGACGAGGTTGTTCGTCGAGGAATCGGCCGCGAAGCCGACGTACAAGACGATGCCCGTCGCGTGGTTGTTGTAGAGCAGATTGTTCTGGATGACGCTGTCTTGCACGCCGTCGAAGTTCAGAGCCGCTCCGCCACCTTTGCCGTTCTCGAAGATGACGTTGCCTTCGATCAAGTTATTCGAGTGGACGCCGTCACCCGGCAGGTAGCGATCGACGTTGAACTGGATGCCGCTGTCGTTGTTGCCCCAGACAACGTTGTTGCGAATGATCGCGCCGTCAGCCGAGTTGCTGATGTAGATGCCGTGCTCGACCTGTGACTGCGAAGCGACGTTGTTCTCGACGATCACGTTTTCCGACCAGCCAGTGAGAATACCCCACATCGTGTTGTGGTCCGAATGATTGCCTCGCACGATCACGCCGTCGTTGTTGACCGAGCGAATGCCCGCTCGTGGCATGTCGTGGACGTAGAAGCCCTCGATCGTGACGAAGTCGGCCCCTTCGAGATTGATGCCGTCCTGCTGGCCGGGGAACGCCTCGTCGATTTCGACACCAGCGAGAGCGTGGAACGTGATCCGCGCATCGGGCTTGCCGTCGGTCGTCATGTTGAAGCCCCAGTACTTGCCCGGCTTGACGATGACGTAGTCGCCGGGGCCGACGTTGTCCGCCGCGTGTTGCAGCGACTTCCACGGATTCGCTTCGCTGCCGTCGCCGTTCGTGTCGCTGCCGTCACCGCTGACAAACTTCGTTGCGTAGTGCAACGTGATCGGCGTGTCTTCATCGTCAATCGTCATGCTGGCCGTGGATTGATGGCCGAGTCGTACGGGAAAGCTGCCGTCGGTCGTCGGATCGCTGAGCGTGAACAGGAAGTGCTCGTCCCCCTCGGCAAGGTCATCACTGAGTAGTCGGATGGCGACGACCTTTTCGGTTTCTCCCGGTGCAAACGTCAGTGTGCCGGCGACGTGTACGAAGTCGGCCGTATGCACGCCCGGCGGATCAGCCGAATGCTCGCCTGGTGGGTCAGCCTGGAAAGGCTGACCTACGGCGCTGCCGTCGAGCGTTCGGTACTGCACCGTCACCGTGTCATTCGCCGAGCCATGTCGCACAACCTTCACGTTGATCGTGTTCGCTTCGTAGTCGTGGTAGCCGCGTTCCGCGATCTCAATTGACGGCGCACCAAACGGCGCGGGTGGCAACGCGAGGTTTGCTCCGGCAGCGAATTCGTCCGCGCCAAGGTCCGGTTGCGGTGGATCTGCTTCGGTCGGTGGGTCGCTTGCACGAGAATTGCCATCAAAATCATCCGTCAATCCGGCCAGCGCGATTGCCTTACCGATTGCCGGACTGCTCGCGGTCAGATGCCAACTCGCGTCGAGTTGCGGGTCGGCGATGAAGCTGTGCGTGTCATAGCCATAGTTTTGCTGCCACTGCGACAGCGTTTGTTCGGGCGTGCCGTCGCCGGTCAGATTGTGGTCGATGAACAGCACGCCGCGAGTGCTCGTGCCGTAGTACTGGTTGAAGTCCAGCGTCAACGGGCCGGTGATTGAGCCTTCGCGAATGTCGACCATCCGCGTCAGGTTCTCCGGGTTGGTGACGATGATGTTGTTGAGCACGCTCGGATTGACGGACGCGATGTGCTCGTAGGACGGAGCCGTGTTCGAGACCCACATCTCGTAGCCGCCGAACTGAATCGGGGCCTGCGCGTCATCCGCCGCGTTGACCAGCGTGTTGTTGTAGACCTGCGCGTTAAGTGCCCCGTAGATGCCGATCCCCGCCTGCCCTGCATCGACGACGATGTTGTTGCGGACGATCGTGTCGATGCTCGCGAAGTGGCCAGGATTCGCGTCCGGCTCGATCCATTCCAGCTCGGAGTAGAAACCGTTGACGATCCCCGCCCCGCCGGTGTCTTCAATGAAATTCTGCTCGATCAGCGAATCATCGGTTCCGCCCGACGTGAGGATGCCGATGCCCGGCACGTCATGAATGTAATTGCCGCGAGCGATCATGCGGTCGCCGTTGTTGTTGTCGATGCCGTCGGCAGACGACGGCGAGCGACGGCCCGTGTTGTAGATCTCGCTGTTGAGGATCGTGATGTCGTTGGCGGCGGGTGTGATCTTGATGCCATCGACGCCCGTGTCGTGAACCTTCACGCCGTCGAGCGTCACGCCGCTGGCCCCATGTGGGTCGAACCGGCATCGAAGTTGGAGTCCCACCAATCCCAGAACATGACGCCGTAGTAGTAGCCGCCGGTAATTTCCAGATTCTCCAGCCGCCCACCCTCGACATCGAAGCTGTAGCGGATGACCGAGTTCTGTCGCCCGTCGGTGAACTGCGTCAGCGGCGATTCGATGACGGCCCACTCGCCCGGCATCGACCGCATCGTCAGGTTGTCGATGTCGATCTGGAACCCACCCTCGTAGACACCGTTTCGCAGCGTGATCGTGTCACCCGCCTCGGCCGCATCGAGTGCTCGGCGGACGGTCTTGAACGGATCGCCGACGGCCCCCGTTCCCCAATCGTCACCGCTGTTCGCGACGAAATACTCGGCCGACAGCAGCCGCCGATCTTCGAGCGTCTCCGACCGAGCGATTCGCGTCCCGCGCGTCTGGCGAGGCGAACGCACCGATGCCGAAAGTCCCAGCCAATCAGTCAGTTTCGTCGCCAGCAACATGATGTCTTCCCCTCTTGAGGTGCTTTGTTTTGGCGGCCAAACCGACCGCCTTCGTCACCCCAGTCGCCCGTCCATCGGAGCTGTGACGCAGAGCGTGTCGAATTCACGGTTTGCCGCAGCGCATCGAGCAGGACGAGCCGTTCGTGGCCGCAGATCTTGCTCAGAGGGCTTCGCAATTCTTGGGGGACCTTGCTCCGAGAAACGGAGTCACTCGGCGAACGAATCGCCGGTCGAGCACCTCGAGCACCACTTCGCGATCGCTCTGCGGCAGAGCCGAGCCGCTCAACCATCCTTGAGTGGGCAGCTCAGAATCGAACAATCGCAGCCAACTACTACGAAGTTCTGACAGCCACGGCTCGGGCAGCGGATTGGTGTCCTCATCGGGAACGGCTTCGCGCAAGCGACGTTCCCAGTCTGCGGATTCGCGCTGGTTCGTGGAAAGGAACCGGCCGTAAAAGATGCAGTCCCACGCCCAAAACGGAAACTCTAGAACCTGCTCGCGTGGCAATTCCATTTCGATTAGCACAAACCGTTGATCGCGGCAGCGAGTGTGTCGCGCACGCCGTAAGTCTGGGCGAGTGCGGTAAGCCCACCAGGGGTAGTGCCCGGAGTAACCAGGAATCCGTTGGAGCAACTGTCCCCGAAGCCACTCGTAGCATTCATGCAAATTGCCAGCGAATTGAGGGTCAACCGTCAGCGATCCGCGAGTTTCAAGCCGCTCCCAGACAATCCACGGCTGGATGGTCCAGGCACGAATCGTCTGAGAATCTGCGTCGCTCATCGTCGAGGAACTCTAATTAGATTTCAGGAATTCTCGGACGTAGGGCATCAAATCGAGATCGATCAGTTCGAGCTCGATCGTCTCCCCCGTTGGTTCTTGAAGAGTCTGTCGAACCTCGGCCACGATCAGTTTGGCGAAGTGTTTGCGTGCTCGGTGGAGTTGCTGGCGGAAGGCGTCAGCGCGTACGGGACGCCCGAGTTGCTCGGAGAGCCGAGCCGCGTGTTCGTCAGAACCCGCAGCCGGATTCTCCGTGTGCTGCCGTAAGACGGAATAAAACAAATTGTCAGCGGTCTGCTGCTGGTACAGTTCCAACGATTGCCAGACGCGTTCCAGCAGGCAGTCGTGCCATTCGCTGGACCAGGCGAGATCGGCGTCCGAATCGGGCTGCACGATCGACGCCAGCATCTCCTCAGACAACTCGGACGAGCGGCGTTTGCGCAGATGACTGATCGCGACGTACCGTACGGCCGACTTCAGATAGTCACGGAACCGCCCGCGCGAGACGTTCTCCGGACAGAACCCTTTATCGAAGACGCGCACCAGGAAATCCTGAGCCACCTCTTCCGCATCGTGTGGGTCGCGGACGATCGCGGCAACGTATTTTTGAATCGCTCGTGCGTAACGCATCACAAACTGCACCGGATTGTGAATCATCGGCCAGCAGGTCGAAATTTGTTCGAGCACCGATTTCGGAGTCGTGTTAGTCATGTGCCATCCTACTCGCCCTTCTTCGGTTCGATGCTCCAGACGTGCAGATAGCCATTCGATTTCCCTTCGTCCCCGCCGCAGGTCGCGAGCAAGCGTCCGTCGTGCGACATCACCAGGTCGGTGACTCCCGCGCGCGTCGATTGCTGAGCCGTGCCGAGCTGTGTGTCGCGGCTCGTGTCGTAGATGCGGATGATGCCGTCCCATTCGCCGTTGACGAACGCCACCTCGTGCGGCGTCACGGCGAGCGACCGGATGTTGCGTTTGAGAGTGGACGTCAGCTCGCGAATCTCCGAGTTTGGCGAGTTGAAATCCCAAACGAACAAACCTTCGACGTTTCTGGCTCCGAAGATCAACCGCTCACGCCCCGGTACGAACGCGACTGCCATCAGCTCGTGAACCAAGACCTTGCGAGTCGCTCGAATGGTTCCATTGCTCGTGTCCCAGACTGCTATTTGCCTCTCCCAACTGGTCGCCGTAAGCCAACGGCTGTCCGACGAAAAGGCGACACAGTAAATCTGCCGAGCGACAAACTCGGTCGAGTCGTTCGACGTCGCCACCTGCCGCAGCAGCCGGCCACCGGTGTCGCTCAGCTCAAACAGTTCGATGGAGTTGGTCGTTCCGACCGCCAGTCGTTCGCCGTTCGGACTGATCGCCAACGACTGGATTTCGTCAGGCAACTCAGCCAATTTGACCGGTGGCTGTTCGGGAGCACTCATCGAGTAGAGTCACACGCGACGATCGTCGCCGCCCGCCACGAGCCTACGCCGGCTCGCCGCAACCGCGTGAATGGCTTTCGCGTTTGGGGGAAACTCGCGCGTCAGTTTGCGATCCGCGACGCTCCATTGCCGTACAACGCCGTCGCGTGAACCGGTGAAGACCGACTTCGCATCGTGCGAAAACGCGACACCACGCACCTCCGACGTGATGCCGGGAAAGCTCACCAACAAATCCAGCGAAGTCGCACGCGGCCCCTTGGCAACCTCGGTGTCGGGCGTCGATCCGACGGGCGAGTCGGCTGCCTCATCGCGGATGGAATCACGTTTCTCAGGCCATTTCCACAACGCGACACTGGCTAACAACAGCACTCCGCTGACAATCGACAACGTCAGCGCTCGACGATTCGCCGACCAGGTTCGCCATGGAGACAGTCTGACCGTCGAGGCGTGGCTTATCGTTTTTTCAACGATGACCGGTCGCTCGCCGAACACGCGCGTGACCGACAACGCGACTGGCAGGATCGTGGCCGTGGCCGAACTGGCGGATACGGACATCGTCACCGGCGACACGAACGTCGTCTCGGTGGGAACCGCTGTCGCGAGCAACTCCGTCAGAGACATCAGCATCTCTTTCGCCGACGTGAATCGCTCGCTGCGGTTCTTGGCCATCGCCTTGAGCACGATCTCGGCACACGCGGACGGCAGATCGATTCGCAGTGTGCGTGGGTCGGGCGTCGGCTTCGAGCAATGCGAGAACATTACCTGCAACGGATTCGCGTCGTCGAACGGAGCTTGTCCTGTCAGCAGCGTGAAGTACGTCGCCCCCAGCGAATAGAGATCGCTGCGAGCGTCGACCGGCTCGCCGCGACACTGTTCGGGACTCATGTAATGAGGCGTGCCGAGGATCGTCCCCGATTGCGTCAGCGGGTTTTTCGCCGGTCCCGAATCGTCCTTTACCTCCGCGAGACCGAAATCTGCCAGCTTCACCAGCCCGTCGTTGGTCCGCATGATGTTTGATGGCTTGATGTCCCGATGTACTAGCCCCGCCTCGTGAGCCGCCATCAACCCGCGACATGCGTCGGCGGTCAGCCGCGTCGCCTCGGGCCACGAGAGTCCTCCTTGAGCCAGCAACTCAGCTGCCGTGTGGCCTTTGACTAACTCCATCACCAGAAAACACAGCCCGCGCTGCTGGTCGACATCATGCACCGCCACCACGTTTGGATGATTCAGCCGCGCCGCAACCCGAGCCTCTCGCAAAAAACGTTTCACGGCGTCGGCGTTCGAGGACATCGCCTTGGGCAGCACTTTGATGGCCACATCTCGCAGCAGACGTGTGTCCGTCGCCAAATAGACAACCCCCATGCCGCCCTGTCCCAGCTTGGACTTCAGCAGGTATTTTCCCAACTTCTTGTCGTCGTCGCTCGCCATGTGAGTGGTATAGCCCACTCACCGGCTCGCGGCGAAGTGAGTTGGCAGAACACCGAGATTGATCCGTGAAATCCGTGACCCGCGTCCGCTATCATGCCGTCACTTCTGAACTCCTCAAGACGGTGGCAAATTCCATGATGATGCGGATGCGAACCTTCTGTGTGGTCTCAATCGTGATGGGCCTGCTGACCACGGTCATTTCGGCCGCAGACGATCCGGCCGGCATCGACTTCTTCGAGAAGAAGATTCGACCAGTCCTTGTACAGCATTGCTATGAGTGCCACTCGGCCGACGCGAAGGCCGTGAAGGGAGGGCTGCTGCTCGACAGCCGCGATGGTTGGAAACGGGGCGGCGATTCGGGGCCGGCATTGCTGCCGACCAAACCGCTCGACAGCCTGCTCATCAAAGCGCTGAAACACGAAGACGGCCTGGAAATGCCCCCCAAAGGCAAGCTGCCGGAGGAAGTCGTCGCCGACTTCGTGAGATGGATTGAGCAAGGTGCTCCCGACCCGCGTACCGTTCCCGCGAAAGCGATCGCTCGCCGAGAGATTGATATCAAATCCGGAAAAGAATTTTGGTGCTTCCGTCCGATTGCCCAGCCCGCAATTCCGTCCGTGAAGGACAAGGCTTGGCCAAGTTCCGACATCGACCGCTTCATTCTTGCCAAACAGGAATCGGTCGGCATCCGGCCAATCAGCGACGCCGATCGCGCGACCTGGTTGAGGCGCGTCACCTTCGACTTGATCGGACTGCCGCCGACTCCGGCTGAGATCGATGAATTCGTCACCGATCCCTCGGTGACCGCGCGCGAAGAAGTCGTCGATCGACTGCTCGCCTCGCCGCACTTCGGTGAGCGTTGGGGCCGGCACTGGCTCGACATCGCCCGCTTCGCGGAATCGAGCGGCGGCGGTCGATCCATGATCCTCGCGGAAGCGTGGCGGTATCGCGATTACGTGATCCGCTCGTTCAACGACGATAAGCCGTTCGACCGATTCCTGCTCGAACAACTCGCGGGCGATCTGTTGCCGTTCGATTCGCCCCGGCAGCAAGAAGAGCACCTCGTCGCGACAGCACTGCTGGCGCTCGGCCCGACGAACTACGAAGAGCAAGACAAGCAGGCTCTCGAATTCGATGTCGTGGACGAACAGATCGACACGCTCGGCAAAGCGGTGCTCGGCATGACCATCGGTTGTGCGAGATGTCACGACCACAAGTTCGATCCGATCCCGCAGCGCGACTACTACGCGCTGGCCGGGATCTTCCGCAGCTCACACCTGCTGATCCACGATAACGTTTCGAAGTGGCTCGAACGCCCGCTGCCAATGTCCTCTGAGTTGGCCGCCGCAGTCAAACAGCACGAACTGGCGGTGGCTGATCTTAAGAAGCAGATCGACGCCGCGAAGGCGGAAGAGAAACGCCTGGCCTCAGTCAACAAGAAGAACGCGGCCGACGATGACGACGATCTACCGGGCACGCCGCGCGGGCCGATTGAACTCAAGGCTTTCGCCGGCATCATGCTGGATGATTCCGATGCCAAGAAGGTGGGCGACTGGACGAATTCGCAATTCAGCAAGCACTACATCGGCGAGGGCTACTCGCACGACGGCAACAAAGACAAAGGCCAAAAGACGCTGACGTTCAGTCCAGCCGTCCCCAAGGCCGGCGTCTATGAAGTCCGTCTGGCCTACAACGCCGGAGACAGTCGCGCGACCAACGTGCCGATTGAGATTCTGGATCTCGACGGCGAGCACGACATCAAGATCAACCAGCACACGCCGCCGCCGATTGACCATCGCTTCGTGTCGCTGGGCAAGTATCGTTTCGACGAGTCGGGCCAGTGGTATGTCCTCATCAGCAACGAAGGAACCGACGGCCACGTCATCGTCGATGCCCTGCAACTACTGCCGGCCGATGAGGGGCGAGGCAATGACAAGCAGGCTGCAAAAACAAAGGACCAAAAACAAAACACCAAGGACAAACTTCCCGACCTCAAAGACCTAGAAAAGCAACTCAAAGAACTCAACGACCGCGCCCCGTATCGTCCGATGGCGATATCACTCGAAGAGGCCAAGCAGATCGAAGAAACCCAGATTCGCATTCGGGGCAACGTTCACTCGAAGGGAGACAAAGTCCCGCGTGGTTTCCTGCAAGTCGCCAGCTACGGATCGCCAGCGTTGCCCCCTGCCAAAGAAAGCGGACGCCGCGAACTGGCTGCGTGGATGACCAGTTCCACGAACCCACTGACGGCCCGCGTGCTGGCCAATCGAGTTTGGCATCACCTGTTCGGCGTGGGATTGGTCCGCACCGTGGATAACTTCGGCTCGACCGGCGAAACGCCGTCGCACCCGGAATTGCTCGATCATCTCGCGATGCGGTTGATGAATGACGGCTGGTCGGTGAAGTCGCTGGCGCGTGAGATCGTGTTATCGCGGACGTATGGACTAAAAAGTAGGGTGGGTCGAGTCATCGAGACCCACCAATCCGGTGCGACAATTCATGGTGGGTCTCGAAGACTCGACCCACCCTACGAAAGAGATCCCGAAAACCGCTTGCTCTGGCGACAAAACCGTCGCCGGCATTCGGCCGAGGCGATTCGCGATGCCATGCTGCTGACCAGCGACTCGCTCGACCGCACGATGTTCGGCCGCACGCTGCGCAATCCCAAGCAAGACGGTCCGAACGCCAACATCGGCGAAATGACCTACGTCTTCGATGAGACACGCCGCAGTGTTTACACCCCCATCTTGCGGAATCGCTTGCTGGAACTCTTCGAGGCGTTCGATTTCGCTGACCCGAACCTGTCCATCGGCCGCCGCAACATCACGACCGTGCCAACGCAGGCGCTGTATCTGATGAACTCGCCATTCGTCCTGGATCAATCGCGTGACGCCGCTCGTGAGTTGCTCTCGCAATCTGAACTGACCGACGAGCAGCGGGTCATCGCCGCCTACCGCACAACCGTCGGCCGCGAGCCGACTCCGCGCGAACGCAATCTCGCACTGCGAGTCGTTTCGCCCAGCGCGGAGAACACGACTCCCAGCCCGATCGCCTGGGAACGACTCTTCCAGGCGCTCTTCGCCAGCGTGGACTTTCGATTTCTGGATTGAGCGGAAATCCAATTGGTGAGCGGGGCGGCGTCAGCCCCCCGGTGAATTCGCGAGCACGGGTTGGAGATTCGCAACTCAACCGGGGGGCTGACGCCGCCCCGCTCGCCTGTCTTCTCGTTATCCGCGCCGGATCTTCGAGCCTTTGAAATGGATTTGAATCCGATAGATCACTTTCGTTCGCGAATGAATCAAACCGGTTTCTAGATCGACACGGTCGGGGACTTCGCGGATGTGCTTGTCGACGACCGCGTGGAAGCCTCGTTCGGAGAAGATGTCGATCAGCATCGCGATCGCCATCGGGTCTTCAAAAATTGGGTCTTCGGAATTGACATGCGCGCGTCCCGACAGTGCATGGCGTTGGATGATCGGGATGAACTTGGTCTTGATGAGCACCACGACCCGCTTCAGCAATTCGGTGTGATCCAGTTCATAGCCATCGAGCCGTCGTACCAATTCTTGCCGGGCGTGCAATGTGATTTCGTCGGCCAACGGCAGAGTTCGCAGCCGCTCAAAGGTTCGCGGGTCCAGCTCTAGCGAGCTTTGATACTGCAACTCTTTGAGGATGTTCTCTTCGACTTCCTCGATCGGCCCCTCGGCGTTGATGAAGTGGTAGTGATAAAGCTGCTTGAGCGAAGTCAGCGCGCTCCAGGTCTGCTCCTTAAAGACGCGATACCGGCGGCGGACGGTTTCTTCGGACATGTCCGTTGATCGTTGCTCGATGAGTTTGCCGACACCGGTCTCCGTCACTTTGCGATTGTGCTCGGCGATCTCGCGGCCGCGGTTGAGCTGACGGGCGATGCTGGTGTTCTCGCTGACGAACAACACCATCGCGTGAATTGTCGGGCGGCGGAAATGAATCGCCAGCGGCGTGTTGGCGTGCTCGTTGTGAAGCTGGTTGATGTTGTCGACAAGCAGCTTGAGACACTCCACCTGCACCTGAGTTCTCGGAAACCCATCCAGCACCACGCCGTCGCGAAACTGTGGTTCGAGCAGTTTGCGGAGCAGCAACCCGATCACTTCCTTGTCGCCGACCATCGCCCCTTGAGCTTTGATCTTCTCCGCTTCGGGCGTGGTGAGCAGATCGCTGATCACGATCGGCGGACAGGTCAGCCCGCGAGCCGCCATGATGAATCGAGTCTGTGTTCCTTTGCCGGCTCCCGGTGCTCCTCCCAGCAGGATGATCTCTTTGGGAAATCGCAGGTTCTCGTAGCCGACGTCTTCGACCAGGTCTTCCCAGATCGGTCTGAAGATGACGCGGACGTCTTTGACTTCCAGATCGACAAGTGGCTGGCCGGGCGCGGGTGTGGGCATTTTGCTGGCTTGCCTTATTAAGGAACGTGAATGCTCGCGAAGGGATCGGGACTGCGACCGAGTTGTTTTAACGGCAGGCAGAGTGACATTACAGTTTGCCCGTCTGTTGTCAGCCGACTGCTCCTCACCCAATAAGGGATGCCCACATGACGGTTCACCGGAAGTCGACGATTCTCGCAGCATTTCTGGCGATCGTACTCGGTGCCGCATTCGCTTCGGCGGCTGACCCGGCCAAATCGGCGGACGAGCGAATTGCCAAAGTGAGAGCGGATCTGAAGAGCGCCGACGTAGCCGTCCGGCAAGCGGCGATCGGAGCGCTGATCCATTCGGACATCTCGCCAAAGCTGCTGGCCGAGATGCGTGCCGCGCTCGATGACAAAGATGGTCCCATTCGGTCCACGGCGGCAACGGCGATCGGCAATCTGGGGGCCGAGGCGGTGCCAGCCGTTCCGCAACTCATCGCGCAGCTCAAGGGCGATACTCACAAAGAGGCGCGTGAAACTGCCGCACGGGCTCTGGGCCGAATCGGAAAAGCCGCCCCGAAGGAAGCGAGGCTCGTTGCTCCGTTGCGTGCCGCGACGCAAGAGGACGCCGATCCGGTCACGCGCGTCGTCGCGCATGGTGCGTTGGCGATGCTGGATGTCGAATTGGAAAAGCAGATCGTCTCGCTCCGAAAGTATCTGCACGACGAAGCGGCCTTGGTGCGCATGAAAGCCGCACATGCTCTGGGAATGATCGGTCTCCCCGCCAAAGCGGCGGCTCCGGAAATCGTTGAGGTGCTCAAGCTCGAAACCGACGCTCATCGCCGAGGTTATGTGGCTCGCGCGCTCGGCAATACCGGAGATCCTGCATCGCTCCCGGCGCTGCAGGCGGCGTTGGACAAGGAAACCGATCCCGGTGCTCTCGGCGAAATGCGCGGTGCCGTGAGCCGCTTGAAAACTTTGACGGCGAAGTGATGCCATTCGGAATTGATACGTCACCCGCGCGATCCTCCACCATGTTTTGAAGTGAATCCGTCAGGGTTGAGGTCTTCATCCGCAGGCCGGCTTTACCATCCGCCGGCAAAATCAGATTTCCTACGGATGGCAAAGCCGAACTGCGGAGAGGGGGGCTCTCCGCCATTCGTGTTGATTTCGGTGCCATGTGAGCCGCAAGGCGCGAGCCGCAGGTTCTTTTCCTCGACCCGCGGCTAGCGCCTTGCGGCTCACGAATTCGTATTCAACACGAATAGCCGAGAGCCGGATAGGGTCTCAATCCGGCAGCCGGAAGAACGAGCGAATCATCTGCAGCAGGTTCGTCGTGTTGTCTTTGGACTGCGACGTCGTCACGTTTTGAGCCAGCGCAGCCGTGGTGCGGCTCTGACGTTCTGCGATGCTTGCCGCCACTTGTTCGGCGACGTCCGGTTGCGAGGCGATCAACTCGCGGAATGACTCGCGGTCCAGTCGGTAGGCTTCGACGTGTGTCTCCGCGACGACTGTGGCGGTGCGAGGTTCGCCGCTCATCAGCGCGATCTCTCCGAAGTAACTGCCGGCTCCCAGCTCTCCAACCTGTCGTGTGACGCCGTCTTTCTCGACGAACACGTTCACTTTGCCATCGCGAATGAGATACAGCCAATGTGCTGCACGTCCCTGTTCCGTCAGCGTTTCTCCCGGCGCGAATGGGGCATGAATGAGATGTTCGGCGTAGGGTTCAAGCTGTTCTTGGGAGAGGTTCTGGAACAGATCGAACTGCTGGAAGACTTGCAGCCGCTCGGCCCGCAGGCGGCGATGTTTTGATTCGGTGCGTTTCGCGGACTCGATCGTCTGAAAGACTGCCTGTGCCGGGATCGACAGAGGAATGCCAGCGCGCTTGAGTGCCAGATAGATCAGTTGCCGCACCTCGGAATCGGTGGGCGCGTCCGCGCCCAGATTGGTGACCCAGTACCGGACGGCGTAGCGTCCGAAGCTCTCCCCAAATTCCATGAACAGGCAGTGCCCAACTGGGTGAGCCGCCACGTTGCGAATCTCGGAGTGTCGCATGGCATCGTTGATCGTCTCGATCACCTGCGTTGGCGAGTATCGGTAATCGACGTTGAACCACAGCCAACGCCGCCACTGCGACGGTTGCCCCACGCGACGACCGACAACCGTGAACTCGCGCTTCAGCAACGAGCCATTCGGAACGATCACCGTCTCCCAGTCGCGAGTTTCGATGACGGTGCAGCGCCAAGTGACCTCAACCACCCGCCCCGCCACGTCGCCGATCTTGACCCAGTCGCCGACACCAATCGACTGCTCCGCTTGCAGAGCGATCCCGCCCAGCAGGTTGCCCAGCGTGTCTTGCAACGAGAACGCCAGCACGGCCGTCATGACCGCCGACGTCGTCAGCAATCCCGTCAGACCGAAGTTGTGCCATTTCATCCAGAGCGCAGCCCACGCGATGAACAGCCCCGCTTGCACGAGATCCTGAATGATTTTGGGTGGTTGATACTTAAAGGCGGGAAGCGCGAACCGAAATAGGACGACGGCAGCTAGCCGCACAACAACGAGCCCTTCGGCGAAAGTGGTCGCCAGGAAGACATACTCTTCCCAATGATCGAGGTGGCTGGCTTCCGGCGACACGCCAGGGCTTCCGCTCCGCCACGCGGCCACGAAGGCCACGCTGACACAGCCCGCGAAGATCGTCACGAGCCGTAGCAGCGCCGTCACCTCCGATGGCTTTAGAATCATGAGCACAATGCCGGCCAACATCAGCACTGGCAGGCCCTGCACGCCGACATGATTCGAGGCGAATTCGGAGAGGAAACCCCAATCCATAATAATCCTCAGGCGAGCGGGGCTACTCGATGCAGTACAGCGAGTCCGTGCCGCGAATCAGCATCCGCCCTTGGCTGATGGCCGGTGAGGCAAACGTGTCCTCGTTGAGTTGATTCTCGGCGACCACTTCAAGTGTCGGTCCCGGCTTGATGACTTTCATCAGGCCGTGGTCGTCCAGGAAATAGACCAAGCCATTCGCTGTCACGAGCGACGCCGAATAGTGCGTCCCCAATCGCGTTTGCCATTCGATCCTACCTGACTCGGAGTGGTAGCAGGTGCCAAAGCCGTCGTCCGAGACGATCAAGAAATAATCACCGCACGCGATCGGTGACGGGACATAGCTGTCCTTCTTCGTGTAGTGCCACTTCACGTGCGATTCATTCGTAATCTTGCCGCTGCCACGCGGGTCGATCGCCATCACGTGATGATCCGGGAAGCCGCCGGTCATGAAGATCAGCCCTTTGTTGTAGACCAGCGACGCCACGAACTGTTCCGTCGGGCCGTCGAGCATCCACAACTGCTTTCCGGTGCGCGGATCGTAGCTGGCGACACACTTGCTCCCCGAAAGCATCATCTGCGTGCGACCGTCGATCTCGCGAATGATCGGCGTGCAGTAGCTGCGCGTCTTGTATTCGCGCGGAGTCTTCCACACGGTCTCGCCGGTCGAACGCTTCAGGCCCGCGATGTAGGACTCGCCGTCGTGATCGCCGTTGACGATCAGCTTGTCCTCAAAAATGATCGGGCACGAACAGAACCCATGCACCGACTTGAAGACTCCCGGCCGGACCTGCCATTGCTCTTTACCATTGAAGTCATACGCAGCGACCAGCAGGTCTTTCTCGTCGAGAAATGAAACGTAGACCTTCTCGCCATCCGTGACCGGCGTGCCGCTGGCCCAACTGTTGAGCCGATGCTTCTTCTCCAACGGCGATTTGACGACGACCTGTTCCCACAACGCCTTGCCGGTCGCGAAATCGAAACACATCAGCACGCGGTTCGGCGGTTCCTCGGTGTTGGCCCCGACCAGAAACACGCGGTTGCCGAACACGACAGGCGACGAGTGTCCGCCATAAGGGAGATTGATCTTCCAAGCGATGTGCTCGGATTCGCTCCAAGAGACGGGGACTTTGGCTTCTTCACTGGAGCCATCGCCGCGCGGCCCGCGCCAGCCCGGCCAATTCTCCGCCTGGCCAATCGCCGAGAACACGAAACAACAACAAACCGCCCAAGCACTCAGCCACAAAGTCCGCGTTTGCATGAGTCACCTTCCTGTGTCGAAAGTCGAAATCACAAGCCCACAACATCATGGCGTTTTCGGAGACGATCTGGCCAGTCACCGATCGGATTTGAAATCTCAGCCCGGACCATCCAGCATTCGGGCATGTCTTCGACATTACTAACTGCCGCCGTGTGGACTCCATCGGGCCGAGGTGCCGTCGCGACGATTGGTCTGCGCGGCGACATCACGATGTTTCCCGAACAGCTAACGGATCACTTCCGAGCGGCGAGCGGCCGATCGCTGCTAGAGATGACGGAGCAGCAAATTCATTTCGGCTGTTGGGGACGCGATCCCGCCGAGGATGTCGTCGTCTGCCGCACAGGGGCGCAGTCTTACGAGATTCACTGTCACGGCGGCGACGCGGCCGTGCGGAGAATTCTGACCGACTTGAAGAGCCTCGGCTGTGAAATCGTCAATTGGCAGTCGCAGTGCGAGACCGATAGCGAGCACGCCAATGCTCTGTCGCGCGCGACCACGCTACGAGCCGCCGGTTGGATCGCGTTTCAAGCCGGACGCATGCAGCGTGTGCTGGCGGAACTGACCGCACTTGTTGCGGATGGACAACAAGCACAAGCCGCCGCACGGGCCAACGAGATCTTGGCGTGGGCGAACTTCGGCCGGCATTTGACTCAGCCGTGGGATGTCGTCCTGGCGGGGCGGCCAAATGTCGGCAAGTCGAGCCTCATCAACGCACTGGTCGGATTTGAGCGGTCGATTGTCTTCGACGAACCAGGAACAACCCGCGACGTCGTCACCGCGGAAACCGCACTCGACGGATGGGCGATTCGATTGAGCGACACGGCCGGACAACGCGGGTCAACAAACGAACTCGAAGCCGCCGGGATCGCGCGTGCGCGAGAAGCCTTCGCGTCGGCCGATGCGCGGTTGCTGCTCATCGACATCAGCGAACCGCCGCAGGACGACGACTGGCGGTTGCTGGCCGAGTGGCCCGATGCCATCGTCGTCGCACACAAGGCTGACCTGCCGGATGCTTGGGGTAAATCTATGCCGCGCGATGCAATCCGCGTCTCGCCATTGCAGCGCACAGGACTGCGAGAGTTGTCCTCGGCGATCGTGTCTCGGTTGATCCCGGTGCTGCCGACGGATCAGACGGTGATTCCTCTGACCGAGCAACATGTGCATGAACTGCGACGCCGTGTTTGAGGGCGTAGGACGGGCACTCACTTCGCGTCTTTCGTCACTGCCCACAGTAATCCATTTCGCAGCAGGTGGCAGAATGTGGGTTGATCGAAATCGGACTTGTGGCCCAGCGATGTATAGAACGAGCGACCGCCGTCTTTGCGAGTAAATGTCCACGCGACCGGTTCCGGTTTCGCCTCGCCGAAGCGGCCCATCAACAGCACCTTGGTCCCCTCGGCCAGCGGCGAGGTCATGTAGAGGGAACCGCCGCTCGGAAACTCGGCTGTGGGAAAGCCGGCCAGGATGGGATGCGAACCGGAAGTTCCCGCGATCGTTACGAGGTTGCTTGGGCCTTCTTTTGCGTTGCCGTGATGGTTCGTGTAATGCCCGCCCCAGACGTCGGCATCGAATGTCGGCCAGTCGGCTCGGCCTTCCGGGGGCTTCTTGTCGCGCAGATGAAATGGATGGCTCGCCGTGCGAATGCCGACCATCGGCTTGCCGGAAGCGACGAATTTCTTGATTCGTTCGAGTTGATCGGTCGGCAGCGGTCTCCGTCGCGCACTGATCAGCGCGATGTCGGCGGTGTCGAGCACCTCCAGGCCGAGCAGATCGTTCTTGTCCGTCGAGGTCGGACGGGAAACGAGAGCCGGCAACAGCGTACCGTTGGGTGCGGGGGTCGGACGCGGCTCAACCACCTTGCCGCGATTGTCGGTCGCGTCTGCTCCGCCGAAGACGAAGCTCACGCGGAAGTCTTGGCTGAGATACTTCGCGGCAAACACCGACAACGTTTCATTCGTCTCGTACTCTTCCTCGGAGGCAATCGCGACGACGTGCGGACGCTTGTCAGCAGGGAAGCGAAACTCATTGCCGTCGAGTAGATCGCCGCTGGTGAGGGTCGGACACCAGTATTTTTCGATGTGCTCGACCACAAGATCGGTGCCGGTGAAGTGACTGCCGAACGGTCGCTTCGCGGGGTTGTACATCGTATCGGTCATGTCTCGAACCAGCGCGACGTTCAGACCTTGTTGCACCAACTGCCGAATCGAGAACGGCCGGCCGAGCACGCACATGTTGGTATGCACGCCCATCACAAGCACGTTCTCAATGCCGCGCTGCCGCATCAGGTGATACGCCTCGGCACTGTCGGTGATCGCATCGCCGTCGTGGACTTCGATGGTCGCAATCTGCCGCGACCACGCCTTGAAGTTTGGATCGGGTGGCACCGTGTCGCAGCCGCCATCGGCATCGTCGATTGGCAGCGGAGCTTCTTTCGCCAAGTCGATACGGCACCAACGCTGTAACTCGGTCTTGGGAGCCACGACCGGCGCGGCCTGCGCCAGTTTCCGTTGCGGCGTGTCTTTGTAGAAATCCATCGTGTCGCTGGGACAGTGAATGACCAACGCCCCACGTCGCCGAGCCTCTTTGACGAACTCGTTCATGCGCGGAGCCATTTCGCCGACACGCTTTGTCGCCATCTGGCACCAGTGCTTATCCCACATGTCGCAGATGACGACGGCGGTCTTCTTCGCGTCCCATTCGGCAGGTTGATTGAGCGTGTGCCAGCGACCGCTACCAGGTGCCGTCTCTTTGCGGAACCGCAACTTGAGCGACAACGAAGACGGTAAGGGCTCGGCTCGAACGGCCTCCCATCCAACGGCGAAGAGAACACACAGCACGGCGAGACCAGTGCAGCGAACCACCTGTCGCGACATGGGAAGCTCCAAAGTAGGGTGGGTCGAGTCATCGAGACCCACCACGAACTGCGAACTTTTTGGTGGGTCTCGATGACTCGACCCACCCTACGGGGCTACTGAGCACTCTTCACATCGGGCCGCAGGCGTTTCGCGTCGCGGAGATAGACATGGGTCATCTCGCCTTGAGTCTTGTCGGTATTCACATGCAACAACACTCGAATGCAGCGAGGCAGACTGTCGGTGACGGGGATTTCCGTGGCACACAGCAGCGGTACGGCACTCATGCCCAGCACCCGCGCCGCCTCGGCGGGGAAGGCGGAGGTCAGGTCTCGCGTCGTGGTGAAGACGGCCGAGGCGATGTCCTCAAAGCTGTTTTCCAAGCCGTTGGCGCGGAGCAACTCGACGAGCAACTCACGCGTCGCGTTCAGGACTTCTTCTTTGAGATCGGCGGCCACACTCGTGGCTCCGCGAATGCCTCGGACTGCCATAACGGAAACTCTCTGATCGAGTGGATGGATTCCGAGGTCATGATGGCGGAATCTGCGATCCGAAACAACGATTGACCCGGCAAACGGGCGGTTGCCGAGCAATCGAGAGGCTGTTAGAGTCCTCCCCCGCTTCACGGACAAGACAGTGATTTAGACAACTCATCGAACCTTAAAGAACAGTTGGAGTGCTCACATGGGAGTGAAGAGAACTGGCCGCGGCCGTCGCAAAATCGGCAGTACCAAGCGACGCATGCGCGCCAAAATCCGGCACCGCAAAGATCGGTAGCCGTGCCGCCGTGAGGCGGTCAAAACGTCGCACACGACCGGCGAGGCCCACAAACGGGCCTCGCCGGTTTTTTGTTGCTGCCGCGAGTGTGGTGCGACGCTCCGCGTCGCAATTCACGACGCGGAGCGTCGTGCCACACTGTAGACTGCCCGATGCACTCGGACTTACTTTCGTCGCTTCGTCGCACCCGCTGCCATGCCCACCAATCGGTCAATCAGTTGTTCCTGTTTCGTCGCCGCGAGCCTGCTGCTGACGATCGGACGACAAATCACTGCGGCGGCCGATCCCCCCGCCGCTGTGGAATTCTTTGAGACGAAGATCCGACCGGTCCTCGTTGATGTCTGCTTCAAGTGCCACGGCGGTGACAAAGACAGCGGCAGCCTCCGAGTCGATTCGCGAGAAGCGCTCCTCAAAGGGGGCGATACCTCTCCGGCCCTCGTGCCAAACAAGCCAGCCGAGAGTTTGTTGCTCAAAGCGATCCGGCACGCCGATGACGATCTGAAGATGCCGCCGGACAAGCGCCTGCCGGATGAAACCATTGCGGCATTCGAGGCGTGGATCTCTGCCGGCGCACCTTGGCCAGCAGGTCGTACCGGCGGCTTCGAAGCGAAACGTCACTGGGCATTCCAACCGATCGCGACACCAAGCACTCTGCCCGGCCGAAAGCCGATGGCTGATGGCCGAGGGCCGTTATCCCAAACCTCAAACCTCAAATCCCCGATCGACTCGTTCATTCAACAAAAGCTGGACGATGCGAAGCTCACGCCGTCACCGCCCACCGACCGCCGCACGCTGATTCGCCGAGCCAGCTTTGATCTGCACGGCTTGCCCCCGGCTTGGGACGAAATCGTCGAGTTTGAGAACGATCAATCTCCCGATGCCGTCGACCGCCTGATCGACCGCTTGCTGGCCTCTCCCCGATACGGCGAGCGTTGGGGACGATACTGGCTCGACGTGTCCCGTTACGCAGACACCAAGGGCTATGTCTTCACCGAGGACCGCAACTATCCGTTGGCCTACACGTATCGTGATTGGGTCGTCCGCTCGCTGAACGAGGATGTCCCTTACGATCAATTCCTGATCCGGCAGCTTGCCGCCGACTTATTGCCGGAACCGGAACGAGGTGCCAACTTGCCGGCGCTGGGCTTCTTGACGCTCGGCCGGCGATTCCTGAACAACATCAACGACATTATCGACGACCGCATCGACGTCGTCTGCCGAGGCACAATGGCGCTGACGGTCGGCTGTGCTCGCTGCCACGATCACAAGTACGACCCGATTCCCGCCGCCGACTATTACTCGCTGTACGGCGTCCTTCGCAGTTCGCGCGAGCCGAAGCCGGAGGAAGCCAAAACTCTGATGGCGATGGCGCTCACGGAAGAGGAGAAACCCTTCGATCCGTACATTTTTCTGCGCGGGCAGCAGGGCAATCACGGACCTCTGGTGCCTCGGCAGTTTCTGGCCGTCGTTGCCGGTGCGGACCGCAAGCCGTTCGCGAATCGCAGCGGCCGATTGGAACTCGCGCAGGCGATCGCCTCGTCGACGAACCCGTTGACTGCGCGAGTCATCGTCAATCGCGTCTGGCTGCATCACTTCGGTGCTCCGCTCGTTAAGACCCCTAGCGACTTCGGTCTGCGAGCCGATCCGCCGAGCCATCCAGAAATGCTCGACTGGCTCGCCTCCGAGTTGATCGCTCATGGCTGGTCGCTGAAGTGGCTGCATCGCGAGATCATGTTGTCGGCGACCTATCGACAGAGCAGCGACGCGGAATCTCGTGTCTTTGAGATCGACACCGAGAACCGTCTACTCTCGCACATGAATCGCCAGCGAATGGATTGGGAATCACTGCGCGATTCGCTGCTCTTCGCGAGCGGCCGGCTGGACAGTTCGCTGGGCGGGCCAGCGACCGACATCCTCAAAGCGCCGTTCTCTCCGCGACGCACGATCTACGGTTTCATTGATCGCCAGAACCTGCCGCTGACGTTTCGTAACTTCGATTTCGCCAGTCCCGACACGCACACGCCATCCCGATTCGTGACGTCGGTTCCGCAGCAGACGTTGTTCTTGAGGAACAGTCCGTTTCTCGTCGAGCTATCGCGAGCGCTCGCCGCCCAATCAGTGGGACAGGTTTCCAACCTGCCCCACTTGTATCGCCTCGCCTATGGCCGCGAGCCAACTACCGACGAGGTCAGACTAGCGGAACAATTCCTCGCCGATGCGGAACTCGAAACACCACCCGCTCCGGTCTGGCAATACGGATACGGCGAATATGACTCCGACGCAAAGACGCTGAAGAGTTTTTCTGTGCTGCCACATTGGAACGGCAATCGATGGCAGGGGGGGCCGAATCTTCCCGACCCGACGTTGGGCTGGGTGTTGTGGAATCCCAGCGGAGGTCATCCAGGTAATGCTCAGCATGCGGCCGTGTTGCGCTGGACTGCTCCGCGCGACGTGTCGGTGGTCATCACGGGCTCGCTCAAGCACGAGCAGAAGGAAGGTGACGGCGTGCAGGCGGTGGTCTGGTCAAATCAGCTCGGCGAGAAAGAGCGGTGGGTGGCCGTGAATCAATCCGTTGAGACCAACGTGCTCACGACCAACCTGCGGCGTGGCGAGTCGCTCGACTTCATCGTCACTTGCCGAGCAAACGAGAACTCTGATTCCTTCCAATGGGCTCCGAAGCTGACAGCCATCGAGAGGAAACTCTCGACGATGTGGGACAGCGCTCGCGATTTCCCAAAGACTCCAACCGGTCGGCCGGTTGAATCCTCGCTGACGCCGTGGGAGCAACTTGCGCAAGTGTTGTTGCTGTCGAACGAGTTTCAGTTTGTCGATTGATCGATCTGACTTGGCGAGCGGGGCGGCGTCAGCCCCCCGGTCTGCGGTCGAAAACACCGGGAGGCTGACGCCGCCCTGCTCGCCTGATTTCAAACATCAAACCGAATCCCTTGCGCAAGCGGAAGCTCGCGCGAGTAATTGATCGTGTTGGTTGCACGGCGCATGTAAGCCTTCCAGGAATCGGAGCCT